>MDTE01106686.1_pt1 | contig 10564 bp, 13 predicted proteins | sample 811231 | NCBI WGS metagenome assembly MDTE01 (sample SAMN05326651, study PRJNA326480) | marine metagenome | isolation source: seawater | place: Indian Ocean: Red Sea | collected 2010 | reverse complement strand
GCATTTTTTGCCATGTATACCTCTCTCTTTAAGTTATAACTTGCGAAACCATAACCATTCTGAGGTAGAATAAAAGTGTAAAAAATGTGCATATTAGGATAGTTTTTACATTATTTTCAACTAAAAATAGAATTTTATGACAAAAAAAAAATTTACTTGGCGAGATTTGTCTTTAAACGACTTTAAAATCTATTTTTTTGCATTGTTTAAAGCATTTATCCCAAAAAAAAAAATCAGAAATTTAGATGATTTAGAAAATTTTATACAAACAAAATCAGCTTGGGTATCGCAAGTAACACTTTATAGTTACTTAAAAACTAGAATGGGCACAAGATATGTTCTGCACTTTGATAATGATGAGTTTATGAAATCAGTCAATCAAGCTAAGTGGAATATTTATGCTGTATCATTACAAGATCTTAGTTTTTTTGTATTTTCATATTTGAGGGTAAATTCAAATTTTCAAGAAATAGATAAAGCTAAAGAAATTTTTAAAAATATTTTAGATGATGAAACTAACAACAACATGCCATTAGAAATAATTGAAGAAGCAAAAAAAAATTTTGAATTAAGATTTAATACAATAAAGTGGGAAAATTATTATAGCGATATTCCTTTTAATCCTAGCGCACTAGCTTTATATAAATGGGCACCAATCGCGGAGGAATTAAAAACCTTGGATAGAAAAATCGTTTTAAATTCTGTAATTTTAAAATGGGACATAATTAAAAAAGAATTTAAAGATAGAATTCAATTTTAAATATTTTTTCTATTATCAACTAAGCTTTCCACAACACTTGGATCTGCTAAGGTAGTTGTATCACCTAATTGATTGTGTTCATTAGCAGCAATTTTTCTTAGAATTCTTCTCATTATTTTTCCAGATCTAGTTTTTGGTAATCCAGGGGTAAAATGAATTAAGTCAGGAGTCGCTAAAGGACCAATTTGTTTTCTAACCCAAAGTTTTAAATCTCTCTCTAGTTCTCCAGTTTCAGACTCACCAGCATTTAAAGTAACATAACAATATAATCCATTTCCTTTTATGTCGTGCGGGTATCCTACAACTGCAGCTTCAGCTACTTTAGGGTGAGCAACAAATGCACTTTCAATTTCTGCTGTTCCAAGATTATGGCCTGATACAATTATAACATCATCAACTCTTCCAGTGATCCAATAATATCCATCTTTATCTCTTCTACATCCATCACCAGTAAAATATTTTCCCTCAAATTGAGAAAAATATGTATCAATAAATCTTTGATGATCTCCGTAAACTGTTCTCATTTGGCCTGGCCATGATTGAGATATGCAAAGTCTTCCTTCACCTGCTCCTTTAATTTCTCTACCATCTTTATCTAAAAGTGCGGGCTTTATTCCATAGAAGGGTTTAGTAGCCGAACCTGGTTTTAAGGGTATGGCACCCGTTTGTGGTGCAATCATTATTCCACCAGTTTCAGTTTGCCACCAAGTATCTACTATTGGACATTTTGAATTTCCAACTGTTTTGTAATACCACATCCATGCCTCAGGATTTATTGGTTCACCAACAGTTCCTAGCAATTTTAAAGATTTTCTTGAGGTTTTTTTAACAGGGCCGTTACCTTCTCTCATCAAAGCCCTAATTGCAGTTGGTGCTGTATAAAAAGTATTTACCTTATATTTATCAACTATTTGCCACCATCTCGAGCTATCTGGATAGTTTGGAACTCCTTCAAACATTATAGTTGTTGCTCCATTAGCAAGAGGGCCATAAATAATGTAGCTATGTCCGGTCACCCAACCAATATCTGCAGTACACCAATAAATATCCTTTGGTTTGTAATTAAATATATATTGATGTGTCATTGATGCATAAACCATATAACCACCTGTGGTGTGCAACACACCTTTAGGCTTTCCTGTTGATCCAGAGGTATATAGAATAAATAGAGGGTCCTCGGCATTCATTTCTTCAGGTTCGCAATGAGAGGGAACATCTTTAATTAATTCATGATACCAAACATCTCTGTTTAAATCCCAGCCAATCTCATTGCCCGTTCTTTTAACGACAATACATTTTTTAACATTCGGGCAATTTAGTAGTGCCTCGTCAGTTGTGGCTTTTAGGGGTATCGTTTTTCCACCCCTTACACCCTCGTCTGCAGTAATAATATATTCAGACTCACAATCGTTTACTCTTCCTGATATAGAATCAGCTGAAAATCCACCAAAAATAATTGAATGAATAGCACCTATTCTTGCACATGCTAGCATTAAAATAGCAAGCTCAGGTATCATAGTTAAATAAATAGTTACTCTATCTCCTTTTTGTATACCTAATTTCTTTAGGCCATTTGCGGCCTTAGAAACTTTTTGATGTAATTGTTTGTACGAAATCTTTTGATTATCTTTTGGATCGTCACCAACCCAAATTATTGCGGTCTTATCTTTTTTATCTTTTAAATGCCTATCAATACAATTAGCTGAAGCATTTAATGTACCATCATGAAACCATTTAATTTTTACTTCTTTAGAACTATATTTTACTTCTTTAATTTTTTTATATGGTTTTATCCAATTTATTCTTTTTCCTTCTTTTTTCCAGAATCCTTCATTATTTTTAATAGACTCACTGTAGTTTTTCTGATAGCGCGATTTATTTGCTAAGCTTGCTTTAATCCATTCTGGCTTAGTTTTAATAATTAACTCATTTGTGGTATCGTTTTTTTCTTTTCCTTTTTTTGTTTTTTTTTTTGAAATCTTAATTCTCTTATTTTTTTTTTGAGTCTTCTTTATTGCTTTTTTCTTTTTACTTCTTTTTTTAGAAGTTTTTCTTTTGGTTTTTTTTCTTCTATTTTTTTTTGGCATGAGATAATTTTTTTTTAAATTTTACTCATGTTATTGATAATTTTCCAGCTTTTATAATCAATTGGCATTACTGATAGTCTGCTCTGCTTAATTAGTGCTAAATGGCTTAATTTCTGAATTTTTTTTAGGTTTTCAAGCTTCACTGGTATTTTGAATTTATGCTTAAATTGAACAGTAACAGCAACAAATCGCCCACTTTTGTCTGTTTCATCTGAATAGTGTTCTTTAATTATTTTTACAATACCTACAATTTCTTTACCAATATTTGAATGATAAAAAAAACATAGATCTCCTTTTCTCATTCTTTTCAAATTCTTAGCTGCTTGATAATTTCTAACTCCATCCCATACAGCTCCTTTTGTACCAGCATTTTTTTGTTGATCAATTGACCATACATCTGGTTCAGATTTTAATAACCAATATTTCATTATAATTGAACTCCTGCACCTTTAAGAAAAATTGCATCTTCATCTAAAGGCCATCTTGGTTTGGCTGGATGATCTAGAGCACTAAATTGTTTTAATTTAAACTTTTCTAATCCAACCAAAGCTATCATAGCGGCATTATCACCACAAAGATTAATTTCTGGAAAAATACTTTTATAATTATTTTCTCTACATAAGTTGACTAACATTGATCTTATTTCTTTGTTTGCTGCAACCCCACCTGCAACTACAAAAACTTTTTTATTTTGGTCAATTAATCTCTCAAATTCTTCAAATGCAATTTTTGTTTTTTTTTCAAGAATTTCTAAAACTACTCTCTGAAATGATGCTGCTAGATCGAATTTTTCTTGTTCAGTTTTTATTGATTTTGATATTCTTAAAATTGCAGTTTTAAGACCAGCAAAAGAAAGATTACAACCACCTTTATTAAAAATAGGTTTTGGTAAATCATACTTCTTTGGATCCCCTCTCTGGGCTAAGATTTCAATTTGAGGACCACCAGGAAATTCTATTCCTAAAAGTTTTGCAGTTTTATCAAATGCTTCACCCAAAGCGTCATCAATAGTTGTGCCCAATCTTTTGTATTTGCCTAAATTTTGAACACCTAAATATTGTGAGTGACCTCCAGAAATTAACAAAACTAGATAAGGATAATTAATTTTTGCATTTAACTTAGGACTTAATGCGTGACCTTCTAAATGATTTACTGCAATAAAAGGTTTGTTTAATGCTAAAGCAAAAGCCTTACCAAAGCTCAATCCTACCGATAAACATACAATTAAACCAGGTCCAGCAGTTGAAGCAACAGCATCAATTTCATCAATTCTTTTGCCACTTTCTTTAATTGCTTTTTTTACAATTAAATCTATTTTATTAATATGTGCGCGGGCAGCCAACTCAGGGACCACACCACCAAAACTTTTATGTATTTCTACCTGACTTGAAATAATATTTGATAAAATCATTGGTTTTCCTTGTTCATTTTCAGTTACCATAGAAGCAGCAGTTTCATCACAGCTGGACTCTATTCCAAGAATTAAGGGTTTTTTGTTCATACAAATAGTATTTAATAATTGTACAATCTCAATACAAGAAAGAAATAAATTTATTATGAATAAAAAGATTAGAATTGGATCTAGGGGCAGTAAGTTAGCACTTCTTTATGCTCAAAAAGCTAAAGATAAAATAATTCAAAAAACCAATTTAAATGAAAATGAAATTACTATTGTGTCAATTAAAACATTAGGTGATCAAGCTCAGGATAAAAGACTTTCAGATATTGGAGGTAAAGGATTATTTTCAAGTAATATAGAAAAAGAACTTCAAGATAAGAAAATTGATATTGCTGTGCATGCGCTTAAAGATTTGCCATCATATGAGACGAGAGGATTAATAACAGATACATTTTTAGAAAGAAATGATCCAAGAGAAGTTATTCTTACAAATTATAATAAAAATTTTATTGAATTAAAATCAAATTCAATCATCGGTACTTCCTCTTATCGAAGAGAGTTTCAATTAAAAAAAATTAGACCAGACCTTAGTTATAAACTTATAAGAGGAAATGTAGACACTAGAATAAAAAAATTAAAAGAAGGGGCATACGATGCAATTGTATTATCTTATGCAGGAATAAAATATCTTAAATATGAAAATGAAATATCAGAAATTTTTTCACCTGAGAAAGTAATTCCAAGTGCTGGTCAAGGAATTATTGCACTGCAGTGCAGAGAGGATGACTTGCAAATTAACTCAATTTTAAAAAGAGTAAATCATGATGAAACTTTTAAAAGAGCTCATGCGGAAAGAAACATTTTGAAAGTATTAGAAGGAGATTGTGAGACAGCAGTTGGAGCTTATGCAGATATTAAAGGTGATAAGATTACACTAACAGCTGAACTTTTTTCTTTAGATGGATCTAAAAGATATTATGAAAAAAGAACAAAATATCTTCAAGAATTTAAAGAATTAGGTTATGAGGTTGGTCAAAATCTAAAATTAATATCAAAAGTTTCTTATAAAAAATAACATGCATATTTTATTGACCAGACCTTTAGAAGACTGTTCCGATATGATTTTAAAATTTAAATCTTTAGGTCACCAGGTTTCTCATCTTCCTTTAATTAGTCCTGAAAAATTAGATTATGAGGAAATGAATTATTCTGAATTCAAAGCAATTATTTTTACAAGCGCTAATGCTATAAAGTTTTTTGATGTAAATAAATTGAACAAAAAAATTAAGTGTTTTTGTGTTGGAAACATGACTGAAAAAAAAGCCAGAAGTATAGGATTTCAAAACACAATTTCTGCAGAAGGAAATGTTTTAAATTTAAAAGAATTGATATTGCAAAACTTTGATACCAACGAAGGACAACTTCTTTATGTAAGTGGTGAAATAATTTCATTAAAATTAGATCAAGAATTATTAATGGAGGGCTATAGTGTCAAAAGAATTGTGAATTATCGCGTTATTCAAAATAAAAAATTTGATGACACTTTTATTAAGGAATTGAAAATAAATATGCCTGATGTGGTTTATATTTATTCACAAAATAGTGCTTCGAGTTTTTTAGATTTCATAAAGATTTACCAATTTGATAATTTATGGATGAACACAAATTTAATGTGTATAGGTGAAAAAACATCGTCAATATTGAATGAAATTAAGTGGAGAAAAATATTTCTTTTTAATCCTGGTGAAGAGGAGTTTTTGTTATATAAAATTTAATTATGGATTTAATAAAAAATTTTTCAGAAATATTTCTATCTGTATGGAACAAAGGTATTTTGGGTGTAGATATTTTTCAAATCTTAATAGGATTAGGAATATTCTTAATATTTCTTATTTTTAGAGGTTTGATAAGCAAACTTATCATAAAAAAATTAGAAATTATTTCCAAAAGAACTACAAATAAATTAGATGATACATTCGTAAATGCATTAATAGGACCTGCAAGATTTTTACCTATTGTACTTGGATTTTTTATTGCAAGTTACTACATGACTTTTTCTATAGAGGGACGAGAAGTTGTTGATACAATAAATAGAACGTTAATAACTATTTTGATATTTTGGATTATTCATCAAATTATTGAGCCAGTTTCATATATTCTAAGTGGCTTAGACAAAATATTAACAAGAGAACTGATTGGTTGGATAATAAAATCTCTAAAAATTCTTATTTTTATTTTAGGCTTAGCAGCGGTTTTGGAATTATGGGGAATAAAAATTGGTCCGATTATCGCTGGACTGGGTCTATTTGGTGTGGCGGTAGCTTTAGGAGCCCAGGATTTATTTAAAAATTTGATCTCAGGGATTTTAGTTCTAGTTGAAAAAAGATTTAAAATAGGAGATTGGATTTTAGTAGAAGGAATAATAGAGGGAATTGTAGAAAAAATTGGTTTTAGATCTACTACAATAAGAAAATTTGATAAATCATTAGCTATTATTCCAAACTTCCAGTTTGCGGAGAATGCAGTAATAAATGTGAGTGAAACCTCGAACTGGTTGATAAGTTGGGTTATTACACTTCAATACGACACAACAGTTAATCAACTTAAAACAATTAGAGATCAAATAGAAAATCATATAAATAAAAGTGAGGACTTTAATACAAGTATTGGTGTAGCTGTTAGAGTAGATAAATTTTCAGATAGTTCGATAGACATGTATGTACGTTGTTTTACAAAATCACATAGTTGGAACGAATGGTTATCAGTTAAAGAGCGTTTAGCAATTGAAATAAAACAAATTGTGGAAAGTAATAAAGCCTCTTTTGCTTTTCCAAGCCAATCGATTTATGTCGAAAAAAAATGATTGCTATTTTTTACTTAATTTTACAGGTACTTAAACTTTACTCATATGTAGTAATCGCTAATGTTATTATAAGTTGGTTAGTTGCTTTTAATGTTTTAAATACTCAAAATAGATTTGTTTACTCGATTTTAGAGCTTACATATCGACTCACAGAACCCTTTCTGAGAAGAATAAGATATTTTTTACCGAATTTAGGTTCTTTAGATATATCGCCAATAATTCTACTTCTATTGATTTGGTTTGTAGAAATGTGTATGAAGCTCTACATCGCACCAATGATATTTTAAAAATGATACTAATAGACGGAAAAAAAGAGGCTAAATTATTAAGAGAAAACTTAAAAAAAGAAGTTTCTGAACTGAAGTCTAAATATAAAAAAGTTCCAGGTTTAACAGTTATTTTAATTGGAGATTTAACACCTAGCCAGATTTATGTAAGAAACAAAGAAAAATCTGCAAATGAAGTTGGATTAAAATCTGAAGTTATAAAATACCAAGACTCTGTTGAAGAAAAAGTTGTTTTAGACAAAATTAAAGAACTAAATAAAGATAATACAGTTTCTGGTATTCTTGTTCAGTTACCTTTACCTAAACATATTGACAAAAAAAAAGTAATAGAAGCAATCGATCCTTCAAAGGATGTAGACGGTTTTCATCCCATGAACGTAGGCAATTTATCCTCAGGTTATGAAAGTTCAATTCCATGTACACCATTAGGATGTTATCTATTAATTAAAAAGTTTGAAAAAGATTTAGCAGGAAAAAAAGCTGTTGTTGTTGGAAGATCTAATTTAAATGGAAAACCAATGACCCAACTATTACTGAAAGAAAATTGCACTGTAACGATTACTCACTCAAAAACTAAAGACTTGAAAGCTGAATGTTTAGAAGCAGATATTATTATTGCAGCAGTTGGAATTCCTGAACTTGTAAAAGGAGATTGGATAAAGAAAGATGCAATTGTTATTGATGTGGGCATAAATAAAACAGATAAAGGTATCGTTGGAGATGTAGCTTTTGATGAAGTATCTAAAAAAGCAAAAGCTTTAACACCAGTTCCTGGGGGAGTGGGCCCAATGACTATTGCTTGTTTGTTAAAAAATACAATTGACTGTTTCAAAAGATCGCAAATTTAGTAATTAAACCAATAAACAAACTTTGATAAGTTAGGGTATGAAAAAACCTAAATATCCATTTAGAATAGCAATTATAATGGCCATTCTCACTATACCTCCAATTGGTGCAACTCAATTAGGTTGGTATTTATATGATCAACAAACGGGATTTGATTATGGAATGATTGTTGGGACATTTTCAGTTATACTTGCTGCTTGGTTGATGTATGAAAAAAATTGGAGAGAGGAAGATGAGGATTAAATAATGGAAAAAATTATTTTTTTTGGGTTAGTTATACCAATTTTAGCGTTTGTACTTTATTTGGGAGGTACAGCAATCATGAATGGCTTTAGTGCTAAAAACGCTAATAAATCGATTGAGAGAGATGAAGAAGAAACAGAAGACGTAAAAGACTCTGACAATAACACTAACCAACTTAGTAGTGAATTAAATAAATTAAACAACCTTCTAAAAGAAGGTGTCATAACTCAAGAAGAATTTGAAAAAGCAAAAAAAAAAATTTTAGAAAACTAATTTTTTTCCATTAACCAAAGATTATCTGCACCAAGAAAATAAATTTTCCCATTTTCAGGATGAACCTGTATATCTCTTATTCTTCCAATTTTTCCTTTAAATATTATTTCTTCTTTAACATTTGCTAAATCATTAAACTTTAATTTTCTCAATGATTGATCTTTAAGGGAAGTTATTAGAGCAAAACCATTCAATTCTTTAAATTCTCTCCCCTCATAAATTGTAATTGCGCTAGTTGCTATTGATGGAACCCAATATTGTATTGCTTTTGTAAAACCAGGTTTCCATTTTGGACCAATTGGAAGGCCTGAATAATTTTTTCCTCCCCAACCTAATATTTTCCATCCATAATTCTCTCCTTTTTTTACCTCTCCAAACCAGTCACCACCTTTTGCACCATGATTACTGATATAAATTTTTTTATCAAAAGGAGATAAAGTTAAACCTTGAGGGTTTCTGACTCCTATTTGATAAATTTCTGGTAACCAATCAGACTTACCTTCAAATTTGGGATTATCTTTTGGAATACTCCCGTCGATATTTACTCTTATTATACTTCCAGGATGTTTTGAAGGATCTTGTGCAATCATACCTTGACCTCTCTCACCAATAGAGGCAAAAAGGAAATTATCTTTGATCGCTAATCTTGATCCAAAATGATATCCAGAGTCAATTGGTGGATTGGCTTGAAAAATATTTTTAAATATTAAATTTTTGTGATTAAATTTAGCCTTTGCAATTGATGTACTAGTTTTCCTATTACCTCTATTTTCAGTATATGAAACATAAACAAAATTATTTTTAAATAAAATATCTAACAAACCTCCTTGTCCGTGTTCCAAATAGTTTAGGTTATGTTTTACTTCATAAATCTTTTTTGAAGATATATTTACCAACTTAATCTTTCCACTCTTTTCAGTAATTAATAGTTCTTTATTATTTATGAACGTAGATCCCCAGGGCTCATTCAGTTCTACTATTTTTTTTAAATTTAAAGCTTGGGAAAAAGAGGCGTTGATAAATGTAAAAAATAAAATTGTTGAAAAAATTATTCTAATCACTTTATGAAAGCTTTGATCTTCCACCATCAACAGCGATAATTTGACCTGTTACCCAAGAACTTTCCTCAGTAATAAGAAACTTTGCAAGAGATGCAGAGTCTTTTCCTTCACCTAGTCTTTTTAAAGGATGAGCTTTTGCTATTCCATCTGCAAGAGCTTTATTTTTTAGCATTGGTTCTGCAATTTTTGAATTCGTTAGGCTAGGTGCTATACAATTTACTCTAATATTTGGGGCAAGCTCAGCTGCTAAAGAAACAGTTAATCCTTCAACAGCAGCTTTTGTAGATGCAATTATCGCATGGTTGGTAAATCCTCTTTGTGCTGCAACTGTTGAAAATAATACAACTGATCCTTTATTTTTTTTCAAACTTTCCTGATAATTTTTTATGATTTCTACTGCTGAATAAAGATTTAGTTTCATACATTTATTTAAATCTTGTTCGGTTACCATTCTTAAAGGTTTAAGATCTATTGAACCAACACAATAAGCAATTCCTTTGATATCAGAAACATCATTTTTAATTTTATCTATGAAACCACTTTGCAAAACATCAGCAATAGTAAATGTGCAACCTAATTTTTCGGAAATATTTTTTGTTTCGTTTTCATTTCTACCAACTAAATGAACAGTATTACCCGAATTTACTAATTGTTCAGCTAAACTAGATCCGATTGAACCTGTCGCACCAAAAATTAGATATTTTTCTGACATAAAAAATTTTATTCGTTATATTTAATTATGAAG
>MDTE01040916.1_pt1 | contig 10565 bp, 10 predicted proteins | sample 811231 | NCBI WGS metagenome assembly MDTE01 (sample SAMN05326651, study PRJNA326480) | marine metagenome | isolation source: seawater | place: Indian Ocean: Red Sea | collected 2010 | reverse complement strand
TGTCTGCAATCATTGCTTCTGTTGTAATTAACAGTCCAGCTATTGAAGCAGCATCTTGTAATGCTGATCGTACAACTTTAGTTGGATCAATAATTCCTTTAGCAAACATATCTACGTAATCCTCATTCTGAGCATCGTAACCTTGAGAAACTTTTTTACTTTCTAAAAGTTTACCAACGACTACAGATCCATCAACTCCTGCATTAGCAGTAATTTGCCTGATTGGAGCTTGAAGAGCCTTTTTAACTATTTCGACACCTGCTTTTTGGTCGTCACCCTTTACTTTAACTCCATCTAAATCTTGTGCAGCGTAAAGTAATGCACACCCACCTCCAATTACTACTCCTTCTTCCACGGCAGCTCTAGTTGCATTAAGAGCGTCTTCAACTCTATCTTTTCTCTCTTTTACCTCGACTTCTGTAGCACCACCAACTTTAATGACAGCAACACCACCGGCAAGTTTAGCTAATCTTTCTTGAAGTTTTTCTTTATCATAATCAGACGTTGTTTCATTGATCTCAGATCTAATTTGATTACATCTAGCTTCAATATCAGATTTTTTTCCTTCACCAGCTACTATTGTGCTATTCTCTTTATCAATTTTAACTTTTTTACAAGAACCAAGATCTCCAATTTTAACGTTCTCTAATTTAATTCCAAGATCTTCTGAGATGACCTGTCCTCCAGTTAGTATAGCAATATCTTCTAACATCGCTTTTCTTCTATCACCAAAGCCCGGGGCTTTAACAGCTACCACTTTAAGACCGCCTCTTAATTTATTCACAACTAATGTTGCAAGAGCCTCCCCTTCAACATCTTCAGAGATAATCATTAATGGTCTGTTTGCTTGCACAACTGACTCAAGCAATGGCACCATTGGTTGTAAATTAGTTAGTTTTTTTTCAACTAAAAGTACTAGTGGATTTTCAAGTTCTGTTGTCATTTTTTCAGCATTTGTAACAAAGTATGGCGATAGATATCCTCTATCAAATTGCATACCTTCAACAACATCCAACTCAGTTTCAACTCCTTTTGCTTCCTCGACTGTTATCACACCTTCATTTCCAACTTTTTGCATTGCTTTAGAAATCATTTCACCAATAGATTTTTCACCATTAGCTGAAATTGTTCCGACTTGGGCAACTTCTTCGTTGGCTTTAACTTTTTTGGACGATGTTTTTAATTTGTCAATTACTTGCTCAACTGCTTTGTCGATACCTCTTTTAATATCCATCGGGTTCATTCCAGCAGTAACGTATTTAAGACCTTCATTAACTATCGCTTGAGTTAAAATGGTTGCAGTGGTAGTTCCATCGCCAGCATTATCATTTGTTTTGCTTGCAACTTCTTTCACCATTTGAGCACCCATATTTTCAAACTTATCTTCAAGTTCGATCTCTTTTGCAACAGAAACACCGTCTTTTGTAGTTCTAGGCGCGCCATAGGACTTATCCATCACAACATTACGTCCTTTTGGACCTAATGTAACTTTTACGGCGTTAGCAAGAGTATTCACTCCTGTAAGCATTTTTGATCTTGCTTCTGTATCAAATTTAATTATTTTTGCCATTTTTTCCTCCTATAAAGATTATTTTTTACTTTTTGAAATTCCCATTATGTCAGTCTCTTTCATAATGCTGTATTCTTTACCATCAATTTTGACTTCAGTTCCAGACCACTTTCCGAAAAGAACTATGTCTCCAACCTTTACGTCCATTGCAGAAACTTTACCGTCTTCGTTTTTGGCACCCGGCCCTACAGCTACAACCTCTCCTTCTTGAGGTTTCTCTTTAGCAGTGTCCGGTATAATAATTCCGCCAGCAGTTTTTTCTTCACTGTCTAGCACTTTAATTAGCACACGATCGTGCAGAGGTCTAAATTTCATGTGTATTTTCTCCTATAAATTTTTACGTAGTGTTGATATGGTATGTTTTAAACATATTTCAAGAGGCAAAAATCATTAAAAAGTCCACAAAATACGATATGAATAACCATTAAAAGGAGAGAAAATCACATTGAAAGAACTAAACCACCTTGAAGATATATTTGATAAGTACGACACATTTATTATAGACTTATGGGGAGTAATGCACGATGGGGTTAATCTTAATCCTAAAGCTATAGAAACAGTTGACAAACTGAAAAAAAATTCAAAAAAAATAGTATTTTTATCTAATGCACCTAGGCCAAGTTCAAAAGTAATCAATTTTTTACTTAAAATGAAAATGGATAAAAAATACTTGGAGCATGTAATGACTTCAGGTGAAGCAGCGATGCAAGCAATAAACCAAAAAAAATTTGGAAAGACATTTTACCATCTTGGGCCAGCGAGAGATACCTCTGTATTTGAAAAAGTAAAAGATAATAGAACCGATTTAGAAAGTTGTGATTTTATTTTATGCACCGGATTATTTGATGACTATGATGATAATTTAGATTATTATAAAAAACTTTTATTAAATCATGTTTCAAAAAAATTAATTTGTACAAATCCAGATTTAATAGTTCACCGAGGAAGTGTTGAGGAATTATGTGCGGGTTCAGTAGCTAAAGTATTTGAGGACTTGGGGGGAGAAGTTATTTATTTTGGTAAACCACATAAAGAAGTTTATAATTTGTGTTTTGGTTCCAATGAAAAAGTTTTAGCAATTGGAGACAATTTAAGAACAGACATTAAAGGAGCAAATAATTTAAAAATAGATTGTATATTTATATCTGAGGGTGTGCACAGGAAAGAATTCAATAACTTTTCTGAACTTAGCAAACTTTTAGAAAAATATGATGTTAAAGCAAATTTTTTTCAAAGAGAATTAAAATGGTAAAATGAAAATTTACAACAATCCAAATTTAAATAAAAAACATTGCAATGGTGTAATAGCTATAGGTAATTTTGATGGGCTGCATTTAGGTCATCAGAAAGTTATCAAAGAGGCAAAACAAAAAGCTAAAAAAAATAAGATACCTTTTGGGATTATGACTTTCGAACCAGTGCCAGTAATGTTTTTCAATAATAAAATAAAAAATCATAGAATTAATTCTTTGGAACAGAAAAAAACTCTATTAAAAAAATTCAAATTAGATTTCTTAATCATTATTAAATTTAATAAAAATTTTTCATCCCAATCTGCGGAAGATTTTATAAAAAAAATAATTTTCAAAAAAACAAAATGTAGATATTTGTATGTAAGTAAAAATTTCAAGTTTGGTTTTAAACGGCAAGGAAGTATAAAAACACTTAAAAAATTTGAGAAAAAATTTAACTTTAAAAATTTTGTTATTAGACCTTATAAAAAAGGTAATAAAACAATTTCTTCTACATTTTTAAGAAAGAAAATTAGACTTGGTAAAATAGATGAAGTAAATAAATTATTAAATCGTAATTGGAGCATTAATGGAAAAGTAGTAAAGGGACAAAAAAGAGGGCGCAAGATTGGTTTCCCCACATGTAATTTAAAATTGAGTGATTACGTCATCCCTAAACTTGGGGTATACGCTGTTAAAGTTAAAAGTAAGTATTTTTATAAAAACGGTATTGCGAATATAGGTTATAGACCAACATTTAATGGAAAACATTTGTTATTAGAAACAAATATCTTTGGAATTAATAAAAACTTATATAATAAAGTAATTAGCGTTAACTTTTTAAAATTTATAAGAAAAGAAAAAAAATTTAGGAATTTGAAACACTTAAAAAAACAAATCAAACTTGATATAAAACAGGCAAAAAAATAATGTCTAAAGATACTTTGCAACTTCCCAAGACAGCTTTTTCAATGAAGGCTAGTTTACCACTTAAAGAGCCTGAAATTTTAAAAAAATGGGAAAAAAATAAAATTTTTGAAAAGCTAAGAAAAAAATCTAAAGGAAAAGAAAAATTTGTTCTTCATGATGGTCCGCCTTATGCGAATGGCCATATCCATATGGGTACTGCGTTAAACAAAATTTTGAAAGATATGATTACTCGTTTTCACCAGATGAATGGAAAAGACTCTGTTTATGTCCCAGGTTGGGATTGTCACGGCCTACCAATAGAATGGAAGATAGAAGAGCAATATAAAAAAAAGAAAAAAAATAAAGATGATGTGCCAATAAAAGATTTTAGGCAAGAATGTAGAGAATTTGCAAAAGGTTGGATCGAAGTTCACATTAATGAGTTTAAGCGATTAGGAGTGGTTGGAGATTTTGAAAATTATTATTCTACAATGAGTTACGAGGCAGAGGCTCAAATAGTAAGAGAGTTAGGAAAGTTCTTATTAGATGGAAGTTTATATCAAGGATTTAAACCAGTTCTTTGGTCCACAGTTGAAAAAACTGCCTTAGCTGACGCTGAAGTAGAATATTTAGATCATACTTCAAATACAATTTATGTTGCATTTAAAGTTAAGCAAACCAATAAAGACTTTCTTAAGAACTCAAGTATTATAATTTGGACTACCACACCATGGACTATACCTGCTAATAAAGCATTAGCATTTAATAGTAATATTGAATATTCAGTTTTGGAAATTGAAAACCTTGAGCACTTTAAGGACAAGAAAATTGTGGTTGCAAAAAACTTAATTGAATCAATTGTCAAAGACTGCGAAATTAATAAATATAAAGAATTAATAACGTTTAAAGGTTCCGAATTTAAAGGAACAATATGCAGCCATCCATTTTTAAAAATAGATTTTGACTATGATGTCCCGATGTTAGATGCTCAATTTGTTAATTTAGAGCAGGGAACGGGAATTGTTCATTGCGCTCCGAGTCATGGTCCAGACGACTTTAATTTATGTTTGAAAAATAACATACCATCGCTTTATACGATTGATAACTCAGGAGTTTATACTAGGGAGGTCCCTTATTTTACAAACACACACGTTTTTAAGGCTGACCCGATTGTTATAGACAAGCTAAAAGAACAAAAAAAATTACTTAAAAATGATAAACTTAATCATAGCTACCCTCACTCATGGAGATCTAAGGCTCCGTTAATCTATAGAGCGACACCTCAATGGTTCATCTCTATGCAAAAAAATAAACTGAGAGACAAAGCTGTTAAAGCAATAAATGAAACTATATTCTATCCTAATAAAGGTAAGGACAGGCTTTTATCAATGATTGAAGGAAGACCAGATTGGTGCGTGTCAAGACAAAGAGTATGGGGGGTCCCATTGCCAATTTTTATTAATAAAAAAACAAAAGAGCCTTTAAGAGATCAAAAAATTATAGATAGAATTGCTTCTATTTATGAAAAACAAGGCTCTGATTGCTGGTTCACGGAAGATGCAAAAATATTTTTGGGCGATGACTATAATGCAAAAGACTACGAAAAACTTAACGATATTGTGGAAGTATGGTTCGACAGTGGCTCAACACATAGTTTTGTTTTGGAAAAAAGAAAAGATTTGAAATGGCCTGCAGATATGTATTTAGAGGGGTCTGACCAACACAGAGGATGGTTTCATTCCTCCTTACTAGAGTCGTGCGGAACTAGAGGCAAAGCACCATTTAAAAGTATTCTTTCACATGGATTCGTTGTAGACGGCAAAGGTATGAAAATGTCTAAATCAATGGGTAACGTGATTTCTCCAGAGGATATTTTAAAGAACTATGGAGCAGATATACTTAGAGTTTGGGTTTCAGCATCGGATTACGCTGAAGATTTAAGAATCGATAAAAATATTTTAATTCAGCACGCAGAGTCTTATAGAAAAATTAGAAACACCTTTAGGTTTATACTAGGAAACCTAAAAGATAATTTTGAGAAACAAAACTTTGAAAAAATCAAAGTGAACGAATTTGATGAATTGGAGCAATTTATTTTACATAAGTTATTCTTAATAAATAAACTTGTTGATGAAAATTTTAAAAACTATAATTTTCATAAACTTTACAAGGAGCTTTTAAATTTTTGCACACTGGATCTTTCGTCCTTTTATTTTGATATAAGAAAAGATGCACTTTACTGCGATAGCTTAGACTCAAAAAAAAGGAAAAATTGTGTAATTGTTTTAAACATTATACTGGAAATATTATTAAAGTGGTTTGCTCCAATTTTAGTTTTTACTACTGAGGAAATCTATAGTTTAGTGAGTAAAGATAATTCTGAAAGTATTCATGAAAATAATTTTGTAAAAATTCCGCCTAATTGGAGGAATGATAAGCTTAATGAAAAATGGTCTAATTTATTTAAAATTAAACAAGAAGCAAATATTGCAATTGAAGAGAAAAGAGCTAACAAAGAAATAGGATCGAGTTTAGAGGCTGAAATTAAACTTATATTGAAAAAAGAGAAATTTGAATTATTCGACAATTTAGATTTAGCAGATTATTTCATCGTTTCAAAAGCCGAAAAAGAAATATCAAATAATGATGATATAAAGATTGAAGTGAAAAAAGCCCAAGGACAAAAGTGTGATAGATGTTGGAAAATTTTAGAAAAAAAATGCGAGAGGTGTTCGAAAGTTCTACAGTAAAATAGAAAGTCAATATTTTGATTGATCTTAAAGAAATTAAAAACAAAATACTTAAAAAAGAAAATTTTTATCTTTTGATTGTAATATTTATAATTTTTTCTTTAGACAGATATACGAAAATTCAAATCATAAATCATTTTAACAACGAAACTTTTTATATAAATAATTTCGTTAATTTAAATTTAATATGGAATACTGGTATAGGTTTTGGTTTTTTTCGGTCTAATTCAGCCATCATATACAACTCAATAACTTGTGTAATTGCAGGTGTTATTTTGTTTTTGGTTTATTTGACAATAATATCTAAAAAATTTGATAAAATTAGCTTCTCTATAATAATTGGGGGAGCTCTAGGCAATTTTTACGATAGAGTAATATTTAATGGAGTTCCAGATTTTATTGATCTACATTTTAAAAACTTTCATTGGTTTACTTTTAATTTAGCTGATGTATTTATTACAGTAGGTGTAATATTAATATTAATAAAAGGACTATTTATTAAAGATGTTAAATTTTAAAAAAAATTTTTATTTGATTTTTTTATTTTTTATACTTTCTTCATGTGGAGCATTTTCAGAAGCCGGAAAGGTTTTGCGTAATGAAAAAACAAATACAACGGATGAGTTTTTAGTCAAAAAAAAAGAACCTCTTACTTTACCACCTGACTATGATAAGATTCCGGAACCCGGGTCAATCGATGGTAATAAAAAAAAAGATACTAAAAAAATAGAAAAAATTCTGAGTATAAAAAAAGATAAAAATTCAATAGATAAGGTTAATTCCTCGGTGGAAGAATCAATATTAAACAAGATTGGTAAGTGAAAAAAAACTTTATAAATCAAAAAAATTTTTTTAATAAAAAAGTTTTAAATCAAAAACTTATTTTAAAAAATAATAGAATTTACAATAAAATATTTTATCAACTAATACAAAATATTAATAACAACAAAAAAACACTAAACATATTAAGCAACACATTTAAATTTAATTTTAATTCTGCAGATTTAAAAAGATTTAAAAAGTTTAAAACAATTGCTATGATTGGTATGGGAGGATCTATTTTAGGAGCGCAAGCAATATATAGTTTTCTTAAAAAAAAAATAAAAAAAAAAATTATTTTTTTCGATAACCTCAACGACGATAAGATTAAAAATTTTCAGAAAAACACAGAAAAGAGAAAAACACTATTTTTGGTTATTTCAAAATCGGGAAATACAATAGAAACCATTACAAATTTACGTCATTTAAAAATACTTAAAAAAAATACTAAGAACATAATTATAATATCTGAAAAAAATAAAAACTTACTTTTTTCGATTTCAAGAAAGTATAATTTAAAATTTATAGAACATAAAAAGCATGTAGGCGGAAGATATTCCGTATTATCTGAAGTTGGCATGCTTCCAGCCTTATTAATGGGAGTCGATACAAGAAAGATTAGATTGAATTTAGAACTTTATTTCAAATCAAACAAAAAATTTCTTCTAAAACAAAGCTCAATAACTTTAGCAAATTTATTATATAAAAAAAAATTGCAGAATATTATTTTTTTAAATTATATTCCTGAATTAGAAAAATTTCTTTTTTGGTGCCAGCAACTAATAGCAGAAAGTTTAGGAAAAAAAGGTAAAGGGTTTTTACCAGTTGTTTCTAATGTGCCAAAAGACCATCATAGTTTGTTACAATTGTATTTAGACGGACCGAGAGATAAATTATTTTATATTTTTAGTCTTGAAAATAAAAATAAAAAAAATAATTTAAACTTAGTTAAAGATGCTCAAATAAGGTCTTTAAAAAAAATTTTAATAAAAAAAAATATTCCTTTCAGAGAATTCACATTAAACAAAATAAGTTAGGAAACAATTGGACAATTATTTTCTTACTTTATCTTAGAAACAGTTATAGTTGGCAAATTAACTAAAATTAACCCTTTTGACCAACCAGCTGTCGAACAAATAAAAAACTTAACTAAGAAATTTCTTAACTAAAATTTCCAAATATTACTTTAGATCTTCCGTATATTTTGGTGTTTAAAATAGACATAAAATTATTTAATTCATCTTTTGAGTTTTTTTCTCTATGAACAATAATTACATGATTTTTATTTATAAAGTTCTTTAATTTTATTAATTTTATAAACTTTAAGTATTCATCGTCTGCAAAAGGTGGGTCAAAAAATATAATATCAAACCGTGATAGTTTTTTTTTACTCAAAACGTTGTGAATGTTATTTTCGAAAACTTCTACTTCGTTAAAAATTTTCAATTTTTTTAAATTTTTTTTAAGAAGATTAATTGCTAATTGATTTTTTTCAATAAAAGTAACTTTTTTCGCACCCCGGGATATAGCCTCAATACCGAATGAACCTATTCCAGAGTATAAGTCTAAAATGTTTGCTTCTTTTAGTTTTACATTAATAGATTTAGAATGCATTAAAATATTAAATATGTTTTCTTTGACAGAATCTTTTAAGGGTCTCGTATTTAAATTTTTTAAAAATTCGATTGATTTTCCTTTTAATCTGCCACTGATTACCCTCATTTTATTTAATTACTTTCCACCCAATATCTTTTCTATAAAATCCATTCTTAAAATTTATCTTTTGAATAATCTTTAGTATATTTGACCTGATATTGAAAAAATTTAGTCCTAAAGACGTTATGTTTAAAACTCTACCACCATCAGATAGTAAATTACCATCTTTGTATTTTGTACCAGCATGAAAAATATATCCTTTATTAAATAATTTTATTTTTTCAAGTCTTTTAATGATCTTATTTTTTTTGTATTTTCTAGGATATCCTTTTGAACAAATTACGATTGTCATACATTTTTCCTTTTTCCATTTAATCTTTAATTCATTAATTTTATTATTTATTGCGTAATTAAAAATTTTAATAATATCAGTTTTTAATCTAGGTAATATTACTTGACACTCGGGATCCCCCATTCTCACGTTGTATTCAATTAGATAAGGGTTACCGTTTTTAATCATAAGGCCAACATATAAAAAACCAGTATAAGGTTCACCTTTTTGCCTTAGCGCAGCTAATGTTGGATCAACAATTCTTTTTAATATTTTTCTTTCAAGATCTTTATTAATTATAAGAGCCGGGGAATATGCGCCCATACCACCTGTATTAGGACCTGTATCATTTTCACCAACTTTTTTATGATCCTGTGCGGTTCCAAAAAAAAGATAGTTTTTTTCATCTACAACAAGAAAATAACTTGCTTCTTCACCTTCAATAAATTCCTCTAAAACTATCCTTTTAGAAGATTTGAATTTTCCTTTAAAAATTTCTTTTGAAATATTGAAAACAGCTTTCTCATTATTACAAATCGAAACTCCTTTACCAGCTGCAAGCCCATCAGCTTTCACCACTAATGGAAATTTACCTTTTTTTAAAAAAGCTTTGACATCTTTATAATTTTTACAAATTTTGTATCTTGCAGTGGGAATTTTGTATTTTTTACACAATGTTTTCATAAATGCTTTTGAACCCTCTAATTTTGCGGCATATTTCGTTGGCCCAAAAACTTTAATCTTATTTTTTTTTAAAAAATTTACTAACCCATTTACTAAAGGCTCTTCCGGGCCAACTATAACTAAATTTATTTTAAAGAATTTGATTGTATTTAAAATTTCATTAAAATTAGAAATATCTAAAGATATATTTTGAGCTATCTCTGAGGTCCCAGCATTTCCTGGAATGCAAATAATTTTTTTCGAAACACTTGATTCGTATATTTTTTGGCAAAGTGCATGTTCTCTACCACCGCTTCCAATAATTGCTATATTCATTTTAAAAATTATATAATATATAATTTATTAGAAATGAAAAAAAAAGCTAAAGTTCATTTTAAAAATAATTCATTTGATATTATTGAAGAAGGAGATCACGTAATTTGTGCGATTTCAGGAAAAGAGATTAAACTAGAAAATTTAAACTACTGGAATGTAGAAAGACAAGAAGCTTATTTTTCACCAATAGAAGTAAAAAAAATTTTTGAAAATATGAAAAAATAGTTTTACTTCCACCTATCGTGGGTCCAAATCCATTGTTTAGGATTTTTTATAATCATATTTTGTAGTTCTAAGTT
>MDTE01181674.1_pt1 | contig 10566 bp, 14 predicted proteins | sample 811231 | NCBI WGS metagenome assembly MDTE01 (sample SAMN05326651, study PRJNA326480) | marine metagenome | isolation source: seawater | place: Indian Ocean: Red Sea | collected 2010 | reverse complement strand
TCATACAACATTTCAAACGCATTGTCATCTGGCATTTGGAACATGTACTTAACCATGTTCTTGTATGGAATCTGATACAGGTTACTCTTGTCTTCATGATCTCCAGGAAGGAAACCAATCTCCCTAGTAGGAACAAGAGAGCGAACCATATACACTTTCTGATATGGAGAATCCTCGGCAAGGACTTCCTGCAGTGCCAGGTACAAACTAATGAATGTTTTACCTGTACCTGCTGCACCATGAAGAACTAAGTTCTTCCCCTCTGCATATGATTTGAACACCTGTTCTTGATTAGGTGTTAGAGGTTCAATCTGTTTCAGGTGATCCAGATTGATTGCCTTCTTCCTATAAGAATGTGTCTTCTTAGCAGGAGTTTTACGAGTGGTCTTTTTTACTGGACTCATATCAAGTATAACGAGAAAGGTTTGCGCCAGGATGTGCAGACTGGATCTTCTGCATGACAGACTTGAATCCGTCAGACTGTTTAGGTTTACCGTAGGTTGTACCTGCGATACCTTGTGACCAATCTTTATCCCAATCAGGATTATCCTTTTTCCATTGCTCATATTCGGCAACGGTTAGACGAAGGTCTTTAGTCTCACCAGTGACCTTATTTATTACAGGGTATAGGGGCATCTATTTGTCCTCTCTAGTGGTGGAATTAACTGCGAGAGTCATGAGCAGAGTTTGCATCTGCTCAAGCAGTTCGCGAATTGCTTTTAACTCTTCGTATATAGACTCCTTCTTACTCATGGAATCAAAAGTGCAGACTGATAACAATTATCATCCTCTTCAGGACAACCACAATCATCAAGGCACCAGTCAAGTGCTTTGGCAACAATGGGGAACTGACAGATGAAGTGTTGCTTACAGAGTTCAGCAATCTCCATGTGCTCCTTCTGTGTACCGTTAGCAGATCTCAGAGTAATATAATGGATCCATGATCTTACTGATCCTGTCATGTAAAGTCTGGTAGGCGTGTTCAAAGGAAGCACGGCACGAGCACACTCCTTTGCGATTCCTGCCTCAAGGAGTTCTTGATACAGGTGTTGTGCTTGATAGAAATGCTCTTCGATCTTTGCTTCAAACCTAACCTTAGTCATTGGATCAACATCATCGATGCTGTTCTGCCTGTTCTTATGATCCTGTGACCTCAGATCAGGGACAGCAATATCACCAAGCATACCAGCGTCAGCATAACGCTGGGAAAACTCTTGATATGTGAAGCTACGGTGCCTCAGGATTTGAGGGCTGATTGCTCTCGTGGTGTTGATCTCCAGAGTCATCATCGCTTGTTCAAACACGGACCAGTGACCATGCTTGATGCAATACTTGAGGAGACCTTCAACCTTTGGGTTTTCCTGGTTGTTGGGGTTGCTTACACGAGCAATGTACCCCATGGTTTTCTCTGCATCAGGAGTGACAGAGACCAAACATACTTTAGACATTATGATAAAAAAGAATACGAGACATGGCGTGGAGACCCCATGCTTTGAGGTAACCAATGGTTGCGAGACCGAACAGTCCAGGCATGATCCAGTTCCAAAGGAACATCAGGACCACAGGTGCCAAGAAGAATTGTAGCGTACTAGCGAGGACTTTCTGACCCATTTCGATATCAGAAACCTGCTTTTGTTGTGCTGCCATCTCCTCTAGGAGTTCTTGCTTGACACCTTCTGCTGCTTTCTTGGGGTTAAAGTAAACGTTGTCAGTCATTTCTTCTTAGGTGGACTCCATAATTTAGGATTTACTCGACCTTCAGTTTGTGTCATGTTTTGAAAGTCATGGCGATACTTATCCCAATACTCATCAAAGATATCAACCTTCTTAGCGGCAGAGCAGATGTCAAACTTTGTCATACCATCCTGTAAATACTCTACCAGAAAGGCAGTGTAGGGGAGAGACCTATCCTGTGCCATCGATGGGTCACAGTCTTGGTGAATCATTCTGATACCTTTCCCCATCAGGAACGACCTCCCCATTCGATGCTGGGGAATGCTTCTTTGATTACGTTGTGGGTGATGCGATACTTCTTATGAAGTTCACGATTGAAACAGGCAACAACAACTGCTGCCTCTTCTTTGTACAGTCCTTCAAGCATTTGGATGTACATGGTTTCGATACGAACCTGAGGGAGATTGTCTGCACCACCTTTGATGTAGTAGTACAACTTCTTTGCCTCATGCTCAAGCATGGTGTGCTCAGTGCCCTGCGGTGCCTCGTTGGGTGTGTATGGTACTTCACCTTCAGGGATGCGTGTCTTCACAGATTCATCAAAGTTGATGATGAAAAGAGAACGCAGTGCTTGGGTGTTGTGTTCCTGAAGAAGTTTGATTTTCTGTGCCTTTGTCTTAGCACCATGTACCTTCTTCAACACCTCATGAATCATCAATTTCATTTCAAAACTCCGTAATATGATCTAGAAGGTCGTTGAGACCTTTCGACATGAAATAAGAATACATTGAACCACGCGGGGGTGGTTCGGTAGTTTCATACGTATTTAGTATACTATGTGAAACCTCTTCTGGGATACATTCAAAGTCAATGAGCATTTTGTTTCGCTCGTAGTTCTTTGCAGTCTCCTCAGTACAGAATTCTTCAGGTGACATCTGAGACCAGGCAGCAATCTTTGCTTTACCCAATGGGCGTTGACGCTTGCCTGATGTGAAAGTGTCATCCGATGACAGGAAGTTAGGGATGCCATCAGAGCGATCACCCTTAAGGATGTGCTCACTGACATACTGATGTGGATCTAAAGACTCCACAAACTTCTTCTGAATAGGATTGTACTGGTGGACAAACTTAAACTTCTGCAACTGCATGAAGTCTTTGTCACCACTCAGGATCAATACCTTCTGAGGTGGTTGCATGTTATTCATCAAACGAATGTTCCTGTACCCCTGATCCTTACAGAGGACAGCGATCACATCGTCTGCTTCTGCACCGTCAACATCGATAACTTTGTACGGCATGTTGTCTCTGATCTCAGTCTTGATGTTGTTCAAGATCTCAAAGATCAGATGCCAATCATGCTTAGACCGCTCGCGATCCTTCTTACGAGTTGCCTTGTAGTGTTGGAAGTATTTGCGTCGCCAGTAGTGCTTACTGTCATAACACAAAACAAGTTCGCCGTATTCCTTCCCAAACTTATTGCGGTAAGACCGCAGTGAGTTGAGAACCATATGGCGAACTAGACTTTCTTGAATTGTATCGTTGTAAAGCGTCGAAACCATCAGGTTGCTGATGCATACCTGATTCATATCAATGAGAATCATCAGACCTCAATCATCTTCATCGTCAAGTATATCATCATCGTCGGTCAGACGCAAGTAAAGAAGTTCACTTGGGTCAACTGCCTCACCATCATGCATCATCTCAGGATGCATAACGACGGCTGCATACTCAGCACGTTCCTTCCACTCATCAAAAGTCCCCTTGAGATTCCATGACGCCATGAATCCCAAGAGGAACGCTCCGATGGTAAGGAAGAAAGCAATATAAAGAAAAGTGATTTCACTCATGATGCTCTCTCCTATGTGTTCAACCTAACATTATTTAGTGGACTTCTTTTTATTTTTGCTTCCTGGTTTCCTGCCTGGTCGTCTCTCGTGATGATACTTCCAGGCATCTTCCAAGATGCCATAAAGGTATGCCCGTACCTTCTTCGCTTTTGGTTTACCAAGGTAAGCGTATGCTTCTTTACAGCATTTGTCCTTACCTTTGATGTACTCATCCAGTTCCATGCATGTGTCGCTGAGTTCAGCAGCAACAGTAGACTCAATGAAGAGATCTGTATCACGGCGGGTCCACCTGTTGTTCTTCAGGTAGGTGTACATATCAAATAGAAAACGACCGTTAATAATTGCTTCATCAATGGAGCGATCAACGATCGAGAATAGTTCTTCTGTGTCTACAGTCTTACGCATTAAAGGAATTTACCCTCACGGAGATATTTTACAGTTTCGGTGCAACCACCAGTGTGTCTACCACCGACCATTACCTGCGGGAAGGTAGCACCAGGACCAAACTGTTTATAGAATTGTTCCCGTGTAAATTGTTGGTTCAACATGTACTTAGTGTACGACCAACCTTTGGAACGGAAGACCTCTTCGATCTTATTGCAGTAAGGGCAACCTGCCCTTGCATAGATTTGTGCTGTGCCTGGGGATGCCATAGTAATTAATTAATTTACTTCTATGTATAGTATCAAATTTAATAATTGTCGTCAATGAAAGATTGACATAGATCAGGATTCTTTTTACACCATGCTCTGACATATGAGTCAGCGTCAACCTCCATGCTGTGATGTGCATGGTTATGAACGACACCTATAAGGATGAGAGTGCCCACCAGTAACACATTGAAGTGGGTGACGGGAGACGTAAGAATTCTTTTCATAAAAAAAGGGACCCGTAGGTCCCCTCATTATAACACCATATTATCAGAAGGACCAGGTAGCACCGATCTTGGTACCGTAACCGTTGTCTGCATCATCGACGCCACCAGCGAAGGAGAGTTCGCCGTAGATGGAGAGTGCTTCAGTAGCAGCGACACTACCATAGACCTTACCAGACAGAACGGTATCAGACTCGCCGCCATCAGTCACGACGAACGAGGGACCGATCTGAGCGCCGTAGGACACAGCACCAGACTCACCAGCCCAGCCTACGTGAGCGTCGGTCGTCGTACCAGTGTAGTCCGAGCCAGTGAAACCAGAGTTTGCCTCCACGTTCACGTAGGGACCTGCCAGAGCGGCAGCGGGAGCGAAAGCGAGAGCAGCGGCGGCTGCGAAAGCAGTTTTGATCATTGAAATTTTCCTCTTGTAGATTTACTTGCGGAGTGGTTACCCGCAGATGGAGGATCGGGTTTTCCCGATCGCTTAGAAAGTATAGCACAGAGGAGACCCGAGTAGTTGAGGGGGAGGACTGTGCTGAACTGTCACATGTGCCAGTTGTAACAAGTCGTTACAAACTGTAGGACCCTATATTTATAACATTTTTTCTTAGGGGTGTCAATACCTTGTGACAGTTTACTTCTTCCTAAGGTGTTCCAACAGCATTTCCTTGTCTTCTTCGCTCAGAGTACGCTCCTCTTCCTCTGGATCAGGGTCAGGGGCAGCACGATGCTCCAAGACAGGGATGAATTCATCTTGTCCAGGTGTGTAGTTGATGCGTTCCAGTTCACCCAGCGGTGACCTCCAGTATTTCTGGAGTTTTTTCAACATCTTCTTACGACCCTTAGCGTCGTTGGGATACTGCTTCATGACCCGTTGGATCTGTCTCAGTTCCCTTGTGGATTTAGCAAGGGAGCGTTCAGCATTCAGTTCCCTTGCACTCTTTCCAAATCCTTCAGACATAATTAATACTTACGGTGTTTAGCGTTGACAAAGTTGTCACTCCAGTCCTCAATATCTGCGGTAACATTATATTTTGTGGTTGCTGAAGTGGTTTCAGGATCGGTAGATGATATCTGAATACGGAACTTAATTCTGTCTTCAGGTCTATCACTACACCAATACCATACCTTAGAGTTTTTGTTGTGTGACTCTTGATAGATCGCCTCGAACGGCGTTCTCATTGGAGTCTCCCCACGGGCACCTCTACGGTTAGTTCTACCATTATCGAATATAGGAGACCTTTCGTCAAGGTTTCCTTGTATCCTTGAGTGATACTTCCATCGCTTAGGCATCTTGAAGTTAGATTCCTGGTCAGGGAAGTATGGTGTGTTGGCAGGATTCTCTGTTGCTTTATCCCTAGTTGGAGGATAAGTCAGATCAAACGTTTGACCAGCAGCATAGTTTGAACCAGCATCCAAGATCTCTACCACCTCAACCCATACAATCTGACGTTCATACTTACGCTTGCCTCTTCTGTAGGTGGTATATGGATCTCCTTGATCTTTATCACCTGTGTTAGTAGCAATCGGCATGAACATCACACGGACCTTAGCATCACCCAGGGGTGACTGTTCGTTCCTCAGATAATAATCATGGAACCATGCATCAGGGTGGAAGTTTGTATAGACCTGGGGGTTTGCCTTAGATCCATCCAGATATCCAGCAGCATCCAGAGCAGCATAAACTGTCTGAGGGTTGCGATCATCTGGATTCGCATTCGGATCATATGGATCAGGATTAGTATTATCTAGATCCAATCTGTCAGGTTGATCTGCCCACCATCCCAGCAGTCCACGGTCATGTAGACGATAAAATCTGGACTGTGCAATACCACCTGCTTGTCCACCAAGAGATCCACTGATGTTATTAGCACCACCAGGTCTAACGTCCAGTGGCAGTGCTTCAGTTCTTGACACTGCAAAGGTTGGGAAGTCTAGGTAGCGTTGCTGATTGGTACCCATGTGTGGTCCTGTGTCACCATAGGACACAAGGTATTGACCATAACCAAATACTTTCTTACAAGCAATACTACCAAGTCCATCATTGTCTCTATTGTAGTTACCAGAGACGGTCTTGGAGTCGGGTTCCTCGATGAAGATACCACCATAGCGTTGTGAACCTAGGTTGTGTGTTCTTGCGTCACCATAGAACTGAGAGTCAACAGACTCATCACCATATTGATCAGGACCCTCAGTAGAACACTGAACAACCTGATTCTGTGCACCGTTCAACCAGATAGGTGCAAGTTCATAATCATCACTGTCGCTGTTGCCCTTACCAGAACCCTGGCCACCCTCAGAATGACGACCTGAGAAATATGAAAAGACTTTATCCTTATCTCTCTTGCCCTTGTCATTGTAAAGAGCATCCATATTGAGACCACGAACCTCACCACCGTGAGCATCACCCTCTTCAGACATAGTTTCAACAGTAGGTGTGTACTTACTGGTCTGAGACTGACTGCCTAGGTTGATTGTGACATTGTGATCAAAGTATTGTTCTGTTCTATCCCAGAATGCCAACTTGACCTGGTTCATAGACTGGAACGCTGCCTTATGAATGTCAACAACAGTCAGTCGGAACTCATCACCTGCAGACAGAGATATGGTTGTCAAAGTTTTACCAACTCTTGGCCATCTCTTCATCTTAAATCTCTGTTCCCAAAGTTCTGTCCAAGAACCACCTGATGGTTTCCTCTCTAACTTGAGAGTGAATGTCATACACTCACCATCAACCTGAGATGAGATAGATCCGAACGACATAACATCAAAGTTAGCGTTACGAATAACTTTCAGTTTTTGTCTCTTGTTAAGTTTGGCAGTGTACTTACCATTACACTTTCCACATTCATATTCAACACCAGCATCCTTGTCACCCATGGACATAGATCCACACTGTGTTCTTATGACAGTTACATCTTTGAATGTACCTTCTAGTTTCCTGGGATCACATGGTGACCTTTGAATGTTAGGAATGAATACCTTCTCAGGGTTGGGGTCTCTGAACACATAGCATTGAACTCCTTCATAGAGGTAACCAGATCCATTCCACGCCAAGTTATAGAGAACTTTGAAGTCATCGTAATCTTCGTCACCATCGAGAAGGTCTTCCCACCACTGCCATCTACCACGCATCCTGGTGAAGTCTTTATCTTTCCAGTTCAATCTGGCATCAGAGAACATGGACAAGTTCTGTTGAGCGGAACTGAGATTACATCTCCATCCACCTTCGTTACTTGTCTCAGAGAACGTAACCGTATCACCATCATCCACACTGTTCTCATCGTTTCCATCAGGAACAATAAAGAATCCGAGGTAACCACCCTTAAACTCCTCCAGTTTGTCAAGAGGAATTCGCATGACACCCAGTCCAGTCGAGTTGGTACCATTCGCTTTGATGATCTTACCGTAGGAAGGTTCAGGAGGTGCCTCTAGAACACCCTCAGACGGTCTCTGAGCAAGGTAATAACCCCAACAGTTCTCATACCCTGCAGCACCCTTGTGGATGTCATAGAAGATGAACAGGGAGGACTTTGGATTGTATGGTAATGGATAGATCTGATGCTTCTTAATGATCTGTGGTGCATTATTCTGATCATCGATATCATATCTGTGATCCTTATCCTGACTAGAACCATACGCCTGGTAATACCTATGCAGTGCAGCGATCTCCTCATCGTCAGCGAGTTGAGAGATTGCCTTCTGCTTATCTTTATACACATAACCAATGATCTCACCCTGTGCATAGTCACCATTATTCATGGTTGTACGTTCACCTTGACCAGGTGAGTCTGGTTGTCCTGGGTTTGTGGTCAGGAAAGTATCAACACGAGTGCTTGAATAGAAACGGAACAGAGGTACAGTTCCATCAAGTTTATCTTTCAAGATGTAAAACTTACCACCCGTCAGTGTATAACCTGATGGAGCAGTTGGTTCTAAGTGATATGCATGATTGATACCAGCACCACCGCGTGTGATCTCGATCTCTACATCCAAAGACCTACCCTTCTTAGGGGTAGAAGAGAACGTTCCTGTAAATACCTGACCGATTGTCAATGAACTGAGATTTGGTGCGGACACAACTCTCCACTCAGAGTCCATGTCTCCATCACTGGTGTCTCCTCTACCCTCAATAGTAAATCCATTGAAAGATAGGGATATAGTTTGACCATTGCTCTGGAAATACTCAGCACCATTCTCCATCTTCTGCCACTTACCATTCCATGAACCATCAGCACTGGTAGTCATGACAGATCGATTGTGGTTACCAGGTCCCATGAACACACGGAGAACAGGGATACCTATAGCGTTAGCATTAAGGGTGCTCTCGTATACAGGAATCCTCTCCTCGAAGCAGTTCTTTACACAGATTTTATCTTCAGTGCCACTCCATCCACGAGGATAGAACGATTCACAGTCACCTCTCGGAGGTTTCCAGGTGCCTGTTGCATAAGGTCTGAACAAACACTCCAGGGTATCTCTGACACAGGTCTCCCACCCCTCATTGTATTCGTGCTGATCTTCCTTACACTCTAGTCTTTCTTTCGTCTCAATATCTTCGTAAATACTTCCTTCAATTTGTCGAACGGTACCATCAATGAGACCGATACGAATCCTCTCACAGTCACCATCAGGATCATAGTGTGGCCAACCTGGTTGTCCTGGGTCGGGAACTTGTAACTTAATTTCTGGACCCTGTGCACAGATCAATCCCTCTGCCAAGTCTGGAAAGAAATCACACATCCAGGACCAACCTGGGTCTAGATCAATCCGAAAATCTGGTGGTGGATCTGGTTTTGATACCTCTGGTAATGTTACTGGAGCAACGTCGGGATAGCATCGACCGATCAGTTCTCTAATAACATCGTTAGGTTGTAGTTCTTCTGGTGGTGCTGGTTCCTCATACTCATCAGGTGCCAGATCACCACGGGAGGGTGGCAGAGGTAGATTGTCATCATCGTTGTAACATCTACCTGCACCTTCCAAGTTGCCACGAGTTACCTCGTCTCCTGTTGGGTCAGCAGCAGGCGGCGGTGGCGGTTCAAAACCTTGTTGAGGGTTACTACCGTCGTCCGCAGGGTTGGGATTAAGATTTAGATCTCCATCATCACCGTAACAATGAGGACCACCGCCACTGTTAGTCATTCAACTTACATGTCTTTACTTCTTATTTAGATACCCATTCTCGACCAACCATTTACGAGTCAAAGGAGTCGGTTCATAGTCAGTCCACATGGTACCAGCAGCACATGACTGGAGTGCTTCCATTGTCATTTTCTCAGTACGTCCTGCCCACTGTGCCTCTGCCTCCCACGGCACTGCTGCAGCAGCATAGGTACGCTCTGCCATCACGCGCCAGATCATAGGAACATCCTCTTCTGGTTTGATGATTGCAATCATACTGTTATCAATGGTGCCTGCCATACAATCCTGAGCAGCGTGCCATCCTTCATGACGCATCAGTTGCATCAACACACCAGGATCACCCATGTAACTCTTATTGAGATATACATTGTTGCTCACTGTATGGTAGACACCACGATGACCGATGGGGAAGTAACGATCATCAGCAAGAAAGACTTTAATACCAACCTGATGCATTGCCAGCAGCATACTATTAAACTCTTGTGCTACTGGTGTGAACTCTTCTGTGTTGTCATACTGTGAACTGATATCCAATAGTGAGTACACTTCATTCACGTCATTTGTACACTCACGCACTAGCATACAACCCATGGCATCCATACTCTTGTATCCCTTGGTGATCTTGTCTTCACCTGCTTGGACTGACATACCATGTGCTGCCCCCAACAGGAGACCAGCAATAATATAATTCCACATAAAAATAGGGGTCATAAGACCCCAGAAGTATAGCACCCAACTTGGATTTTGCCAAGTTGGTTTAGCGGCGACGATACGTTCTATTTATAGAGCGTTACCACGGGGAAGAACTTCCTCAGGGAAGATAAAGTTCTCATGTGGTTGATCAACTGTTGCCATCCAGTTACGAAGACCTTCATTCAAGAGGATGTTCTTTGTGTAGAACGTCTCAAATTCAGGATCCTCTGCAGCTCTGATCTCTTGACTAACAAAATCATAAGCACGGAGGTTAAGGGCAAGACCAATAATACCAATGGATGAAGTCCAGAGCCCCATAACAGGAACAAAGAG
>MDTE01170002.1_pt1 | contig 10566 bp, 11 predicted proteins | sample 811231 | NCBI WGS metagenome assembly MDTE01 (sample SAMN05326651, study PRJNA326480) | marine metagenome | isolation source: seawater | place: Indian Ocean: Red Sea | collected 2010 | reverse complement strand
TGACAAATTAAAAAAAGGTTTTGATATAGCTCTTATTTCTGATGCAGGTACTCCTACCATAAGTGATCCTGGATATCGTTTAGTAAATGAAGTACATAAAAATGGTATAAAGATATCATCATTACCTGGACCAAGTTCTGTAATTAATGCTCTTTCTGTATCAGGATTGCCAACAGATCACTTTTATTTTGAGGGTTTTTTACCTAGAAAAAAAGGTAGGTTAACTAGATTTAAATTTCTATCTACTTTACCAGCAACTATAATTTTGTTTGAATCACCTTATAGATTAATAAAAACTTTGATGGATATTGAAAAATTTATGGGTCAACGAATCGTATCTGTTTGTAGGGAAATGACAAAAATTCATGAGGAGATATTTAGAGGATCTCTATGGAAAACAATCAATCATTTTAAAAATAAAAAATCTATTAAAGGTGAAATTGTAATACTTATTGCGAAGGCTCAGTATGAAGATTAATAAATTTATATCTTTTGAAGGCATAGATTCTTCAGGCAAAACAACTCAAATTAATATATTGAAAAAAAAATTAGAAGATTTAAATTTTAAAGTTTTAGTTTTAAGAGAACCTGGTGGGATAGATGTTGCTGAATCCATAAGAGAAATAATTTTGAATAATGATTATAATATTTCTAGAGAATGTGAAATGCTTTTATTTCTATCTGCTAGAGCTGAATTAGTTGATAAAGTTATAAAACCTGCTTTACTTGATGATTCTTTTGTGATTTGTGATAGATTTGTGGATAGTACTTTAGCCTATCAAGGATATGGTAGGAAAATAGACTTAAATTTGATCAATAATTTAAATTCATTTGTAACTAAATCAATATTGCCATCAAAATCTTTTTTTTTAGATATTGATCCAACGTTAATGGATGAAAGACAAAATATTAATGATAATGATAGAATGGAAAATTCAGGAAAAATTTTTTTTAAAAATGTAAGAAATGGATATTTAGAAATATCAAAAAATGATAAAAGATTTGTAAAAATTGATGCAAGTAAATCTATAGAACATATTTCAAAAGAAATATGGAATCAAATGAATATTTTTTTAGGAAACTAATATGAAACAAATTATAACTATTATTTTTATTGCCTGTTTTTGTTATGGTAGTAATTCAAGAGAAGAGGCAATGTTAAATTTATTTGATGAAGCCTATTATAAACTCAAGGCCTCATACGTTGATTCAATAAATTCAGAAGAGGTTATTAAGTCAGGAATTAAAGGTATGTTAATGCCTTTAGATCCCTATACAAAACTTTTAGTTGGAAGTAGTAAAGACAGATTAGAAATGCTTACAAAAGGTAAGTATGGTGGGGTTGGAATAAGTATTGGTTTTAGAAAAGATACACTTACTGTACTATCTCCAATGGAGAATAGTCCTGCTTATAATGAAGGTATTTGGCCTGGAGATAAAATAATTCAAGTTGATAGTATTTCGACTATTGGTATGACAACTAGTGATGCAGCAGAAATTATTAGAGGTGAGATGGGTTCTGAGGTAGTACTTCATATTTATAGACCTTCAGAAAAGAAAAAAATAAAGTTTACTTTAACTAGAGCAAGTATAAAAGTAAGAGATGTACCATATTATGGAATAGATGAAAATGGTATAGGTTACATTAGAGTTACTAGATTTTCAAGACATACAGCAAATGATTTCAGAAAAGGATTGATGAAATTAAAAAAAGAAGATTTAAAAGGACTAGTGGTTGATTTAAGGGGTAATTCGGGTGGGTTATTAAGCAATGCAATTTCTATCTTAGACGAATTTGTTGAAAGAAATACATTACTATTATACACTAAAGGAAGAACTGAAAAGAACAATAAACAATTTCGAGCTAGAAGGAATAAATCAATTTCCTCTGATATCCCAGTAGCAGTTTTAATAAATAAAGGTTCAGCTTCAGCTAGTGAAATAGTTTCTGGTGCATTGCAAGATTTAGATAGAGCAATAATTGTTGGAGATAAATCTTTTGGTAAAGGCTTAGTACAAAGTGTTTTTCCATTAAATGATACTTCAACTTTAAAAATTACAACTCAGAAATATTATATACCATCAGGAAGATTGATACAAAAAGAAGACTACTTAAAAAATGGAGTTTTAACTGATGGAAATAAAGATACTACCTTTAAAACTATTGGTGGAAGAAAAGTAAAAGGTGGTGGTGGTATTGAACCTGATGTTTTTATAGAAGCTGAAAAATTACCACCTTTAGTTCAAGCATTATGGAGAGATGGAGCTTTTTTAAATTTCTGTGCATCTTATGACAAAAGAAAGCTTATTTACGATAATGGCATACAAATAACAGATGAAATTTTAGATGATTTTTTAGTTTTTATAAAAGAAGATAGTATTGAATATAATGATTATGGAGAATTTTATTATAAAAAGTTATTGGCATCATTGGAAAAAAGAGAAGGAATGAATAATCTTAAAAGTAATTTTTTAGAAAAAATTCAATTTTGGAAGAAAAAGAAAACATATTTAGATATATTATCTAATGAATTTGATGTATATTATGAAGATAGGAAAAATAACCCTTACAAAGACAAAATTAATAAAAAATGGATTATCAATGGTCTTGAAAGGGAATTTTCAAGAGTTATATGTGGAACAAGTTTTGACTGCTATAATGAAAATACAGGCTCTCAGGAAAGAATTAGAGTTTCACTATTTGACGATATTATTTATAATGAAACGACAAAAATATTATTAGATTTAAATAAATACTATGATATTTTGTCTCCTGAAAAAAAACAGGTCGATTAGCTCAGTTGGTTAGAGTGTCACGTTGACATCGTGGAGGTCATTGGTTCGATTCCAATATCGACCACAATTATTTTTTAAATAAATATTTAGATTAATTATAATAATATTATTAATATAGCGATCTATAATTCATAGTATATTTTTTAACTAAGGAGGTTCGATATACGACATAAGAAAAAAAGTGATAGTACAAGAATAAATGAACAAATAACAGCGGAATCAGTTAGATTGATTGATAACCGTGGACAACAGCTAGGTATACATATAATTGAGAAAGCTGTTGAAAAAGCAAACAGTCTGGATCTTGATCTGGTTGAAATTGTTCCTAATGCAAAGCCTCCTGTTTGTAAGATTATGGATTATGGTAAGTACTTATATGAGCAACAAAGAGAAAAAAAGAAGTTAAAGAAAAAACAACATGTTATTCATGTTAAAGAAATCCGTTTGAGACCTGCTATCAGCGATCATGACCTTTTAACTAAGCTTACAAAAGCTAAAAATTTTTTAGAAGATGGATGTAAAGTTAAGTTGACAGTTATGTTCCGAGGAAGAGAGCGTTACAGAATGGATATTGGAAGAGACCTTTTAGATAGAGTAGTAGAGGTTTTGGATGAAATAGCCAAAATTGAAAAGGCGCCAGATGTTGAGTCTAATAGAATGACATTAATAATGGCACCTAAGTAAGGAGTTATGATATGCCTAAAATGAAAACAAGAAAATCTGCAGCAAAAAGATTTAAAAAAACTGGTTCTGGAAAGATCAAGCATAATAAAACAGGCGCTAGACATTTTATGTCAAGAAAAAAGCCTACTAGAAAAAGAAGATTACGAAAAACCAGTACTTTAGCAGGTGGAATACACAAACGTACCAAAAAAATGATAATTAAATAAGGAAACTGAAATGCCAAGATCAAATAGCTCAGTCCCAAGACATAGAAAACATAGAAAACTTGTTAAACAAGCAAAAGGATATTTTGGAACTAGAAAATCAAATTATCGAACTGTAAAAGATGCTTTAGCAAAAGCTTGGAGTTATGCATACAGAGACAGAAGACAAAAGAAAAGAAATTTTAGAAGATTGTGGATAACAAGAATTAACGCTGCTGTAAGACTGCATAATTTAAATTATTCTAGTTTTATTTCAAAAATGAATGAAAAAAACATTCAATTAGATAGAAAATCTTTAGCCCACATAGCTCTACATGATCCAGAAGGATTTGGAGCCATCATTAAGGCTATTTCTAAATAATTTGTGTCAATAAAAGACCAAACTAAACAATTAAAAAAAGAATTTTTAGAGCAGTTAGATAACTGTTCTTCCCTGTTAGATTCTCAAAATATTAAGAATGACTATTTAGGTAGAAGGGGTAAGCTATCTCGGTTATATTCGAAGCTACAAAGCTTACCAAAAAATGAAAAAGCTTCTGTTGGAAAAGAAATTAATGATATAAAAATATTTTTTTCTCAAAAAATAGAATCGTTAGTTTCTTCTTACATTGAAAAAAAATCTGTTTCAAATAAAAAAGATTTTACTTTACCTGGAGATCCTCAACCCTTGGGTTCTATTCATCCTATTACTTTGGTATCTGAACAAATTAAAGATATATTTTCTAAGTTAGGTTTTTCTCTTGCTTACGGACCTGAAGTAGATACTGAATTTTATAATTTTGATGCACTTAACATTAAGGATGATCATCCTGCAAGAGATATGCAAGATACATTTTATATTGAGCCTGGAGTAGTATTAAGAACTCATACATCGAATACTCAAATTCATACTATGCTTAAAAAAGATCCACCAATTAAAATTATTGCTCCTGGACGCGTATATAGAAATGAAGATATTAGCGTTAGAAGTTATTGTCTTTTTCATCAAATTGAGGGCCTGTACATTGATAAAAACGTAACATTTGGTGATCTAAAAGGACTTTTAAATTATTTTGCTAAAGAGTTTTTTGGTAAAAATGTTAAAACCAGATTTAGACCTAGTTTTTTCCCTTTTACTGAACCAAGTGCAGAAATGGATATATATTGGGGTTTGGATTCAGAAAGTGATTACAGGATAACCAAAGGAACTGGATGGTTAGAAATCTTAGGTTGTGGCATGGTTGATCCTGAAGTTTTTAAATCAGTAAAAATAGATTCTGAAAAATGGACAGGTTATGCATTCGGAATGGGTATTGAAAGAATGGCTATGTTAAAATATGGAATTCATGATATCAGATTATTTTATGAAGGTGACATAAGAGTATTAAGGCAATTTAAATGATTATATCAAAAAACTGGTTAGAGGATCACATTGACATTAATTTAGATGATAGTATAATAGAATCTAGTTTAACAGCTTTAGGATTAGAATGTACCATTAAAAAAGAAGATATATCATATAAAGATGTATATATAGGAAGAATTATAAATGTTTCTAAGCATCAAAATGCTGATAAGTTATCTGTTTGTGATGTAGATGTAGGTAATGATCAAAAGTTAAATATAGTGTGTGGAGCTCCAAATGTAATAAAGAATGCTAAAGTTGCTGTTGCCGTTGTTGGATCTTCTTTAAATAAAGGTAATTTTTTAGTAAAAAAAACAAAAATTAGAGGTGTATTGTCAGAAGGAATGCTTTGCTCAGAAAAAGAATTAGATCTATCATCAAATCATGATGGTATAATGATTCTTCCAGAAGATTGCAAAGTTGGAACAAAACTAGATGATCATTTTAATACTAAAAATGATACCATCTTTGAATTAGACTTAACACCAAATAGAGGTGACTGTTTAAGTCATTTAGGTGTTGCCAGAGAATTAGCAACATTAAATAATTTTACAATTAAAGAAACAGAAACATCATTTAACAAAGATTTCGAATATGACGAAGAATGTACTATTAATATTAGTAATGCTGAGGCGTGTTATAGATATTCATCGAGAATTATTAAAGGTATAAAAGTTGAGGAGTCTCCAGAATGGCTGAAGAAAAAACTTATATCAATCGGTCAAAAACCAATAAATAATATTGTTGATACAGCAAACTACATAATGTTTGATACTGGTCATCCCTTGCATACATTTGATTTAAAAAAAATAGATGGTAATTGTATTAATGTTAGGTATGCTGAGAAAAATGAAAAGATTACATTGTTGGATGATAAAACATATGATTTAAATATATCTAATCTAGTTATTGCAGATGACAAAAAACCCATAGCATTAGCTGGAGTAATGGGTGATAATAAAAGTGGTATATCTGATTCTACAGTTGATTTACTTATTGAAAGTGCTTATTTCAAGCCAGAAATAATTAGAAAATCGGCTAAAAGTATGGGTTTAATGACAGAATCGTCCAAACGATTTGAAAGAGATACTGATATAGAATCATTAACCCGAAGTTTAGATAAATTTTGTCAACTAATAAATACCATTTGCAAACCAAAAAGTATATCTGATTTAAAAGATTTGTATTTGAAGAAAAAAAATAATGTGATTGTAAATTTTAATATTGCAAAATGTAATCGTTTTTTGGGCACCTCAATAAAAGATAAAGAAGCAAATAACATTTTCAAAAAATTGAATATAACATTAGAAAAAAATAATGAATATAAAATTCCAAGCTACAGAAACGATTTAACTAGAGATGTAGATTTATATGAAGAAATTGCTAGAATTTTTGGATATGACAATATACCATCAAATAACACCTTTAATGCTAATTATTCTTCATTTGATAAAGATGAATTGTCTCTCATTAAAAAAATAAAATTTTATCTCATGTCTAATGGTTTTTATGAACACTATTCTAATAGTTTGGTAGATCATAATAATGACATAATTTTTTCTGATTTTAATCAAGTGAAAATTTCTAACCCATTGAGCAATAAAATGCAATATTTAAGAAGTACATTAATTCCTGGTTTAATAAATGCAATTTCTTTTAATTTAAATCGTAAACAAGAAAATTTCAAACTATTTGAGAGCGGTGTAATTCATAAATATGTTAAGAATGTTGAAACTAAATCAATAGAAAAACAATCCATAACTTTAGCTTTTGTGCCAGGTAATTTCAAACATTGGAAGAAAAACTGTAGCAATGATTTTTTTACTGTTAAAGGAGAAATAATAAAATTTCTCAAATATTTAAGATTTGATAAGATTACTTTCAAAGATAAAAAATATAAAGGTTTTATTCATTCATTTTCAATTAATGTTAATAATGTAAATATTGGCTATTGGGGAGAAGTTGACAATTCATTAATAAAACATTATAAAATTAAAAATAAATTATATTTTGCTGATTTTTCTTATGAAAAGTTAAACAGTTTACAAAATGACAAAATAAATTTTTTAGTTCCTAATGTATACCCATCAATTTCAAGAGATATCGCAATAGAAGTAGATAGTTATGTAGAATCACAATCCATAGAAAATACTATAACTTCGAAAGGTGGTGATCTATTAAAAAATGTATATTTATTTGATGTATACCAGGATAAAAAAATGGGAGACTCCAAGAAAAGCCTGGCTTACAAAATAACATTTCAAGCAAATAATAGAACGTTATTAGATAACGAAATAGATGATATAATGATAATTATAATGAAATCTTTAAAAGATACTTATAATATTAAGCAGAGATAAAATGTCAAAAAATAATTTAATTAAAGTCACAATTATGGATCAAGAGTATACAGTTAATACCACTGCTTCTCCAGAATATATAGAAAAACTTTCTAATTTTCTTAATGATAAAATGTCTGAAATAAAAGAATCTGGTATTGAAAAAGATTCACAGCTAAGAATAGCAGTTTTAGCTGCGATGAATATTGCCGATGAATTCTTTCAAATTAAAGATAAAAATCTAAAGACTATAAACGAAATTGAAGATAAAACAAGACTATTATTAAGTAAAATTAACAATGACCTTAATAAAAATCAATGAATACAAAAATTTTAGATGGTATTGAAGTTGCTAAGTTTTTAAAAAAAAATATTAACGAGCAAATTTTATCCTTAAAAAAAAGAAATTTAAAACCTGGACTAGCAGCAATTCTTATTGGTTCCGATCCAGCATCACAAGTCTATGTTAAAAATAAAGAAAAGGTTTTTTCAAAACATAATTGTTTAACAAAAACATTTAAATTTCCCGATGACAGTTCCGAAGAAGAAATTATTGATTTTATTAAAAAATTAAATAATGATGATGCTTTTCATGGTATTCTTGTACAGTTACCCTTACCAAAAAGATTTAATACTAAAAAAATACTTCATTCGGTGAGTGCTTACAAGGATGTTGATGGTTTTCATCCATTCAATTTAGGATTATTATTTGAGGGTAATCCAAATTTTATACCCTGTACGCCAAATGGAATTTTAGAAATTTTAAAGTATTACAATATAAAAACAACATCCAAAAATATTGTTATTATTGGTAGAAGTAATATTGTTGGTAAACCAATGTTTTCTTTATTATCTCAAAATTTTGAATTTGGTAATGCTACTGTAACTTTATGTCATTCCAAAACAGAAAACATTAGTAGTTATACAAAAAATGCAGATATTTTAATTGTTGCCGTTGGTTTACCCAATATGGTAGATGCAACTATGCTAAAAAAAGGTGTAGATATTATAGACGTAGGTATAAACAGAGTGAATGATAATAGTAAAAAAGGTTATCATCTTGTTGGAGACGTCAATTTTAATTCTGCTATGGGTATTGCTAATAGTATAACACCTGTACCGGGAGGTGTTGGGCCATTAACAATAACAATGTTACTTCACAACACTGTTAAAGCTTGTGAATTATTCAGCACCCGTGGCTCAACTGGATAGAGCTCTGGATTTCGGCTCCAGCGGTTGCAGGTTCGAATCCTGCCGGGTGTACAAAATTATTAATAAATTAACTAAATAGAAAAAAAAATATTTATTCAATATAATTTTATTATTAAATTTATTATCATTTTAGATAATTATTTATTTCAGAGGAGAACTTTATATGAATCTGGGTACATTAATAGGTTTAGTTTTAGGTACAGCTTTGGTAGGGGCTGCGATGTATTTATCAGCTGTTGGTGCTGGTCAAACAATGATGGGGTACGTAGATACAGTAAGCTTTTTGATTGTATTAGGAGGAGCGCTATCTGCTGTATGTATAGCGTATAAGCTAAGTGATGTATTAACAATTTTTAAATCACTTGGTAGATTATTTAAAGATGATAACTTTACACTTGGTGACGTCGTTGATGATGCTGTAGAACTTGCAACTGCTAACAGATCTGGACAATTAGAATCTCAAATAGATGGTACTCCATCATCTATGCCTTTTAGAATGCATATGATTAAAAGTGGTATCCAAATGATAGTTGATGGTAGCAAGCTAGAGGATATAGAGGAAATTTTATTGAATCAAGAAAAATTTCGTTACATTAGAGAAGATATTAATATGAATGTTATGAAAAAGCTTGGTGAGTATACTCCGGCTTTTGGTATGGTAGGAACCCTTGTAGGTTTGGTAATGATGCTTTATGGTATGGGTGCTGGAGAAAGTGAAAATATGGCAGCTAAGTTAGGTTTATCAATGGCTGTTGCTTTGATCACTACACTTTATGGAGCTCTATTTGCTAATTTCTTATTCTTACCTTTCGCAGATAAATTAGGAAATAAAAATCAAAATAAAAAAATCGAAAGTGCTTTATGTACTGAAGCAGTAATGTTAATTGCAAAAAAAGTACATCCCATTACTGTTAGAGAAAGATTAAATGCTTTTATCCCAAGAAAAGATAGAAAGGTCGAAGAATAGTGCCAAAAGAGTTTACTGAAGACGATTGTCCTGAATGCCCACCTGAGGGCCTACCAATTTGGATGGGTACGTTTGCAGACATGATGACCTTATTGTTTGCATTTTTTGTTCTACTATTTTCAATGGCTAGAATGGATCCAGTTAAAATGGCTGAAATGGCTGAAGCTATGACTGAGCATGCTAGCGGAGCTCAAGAACCTGGTGAAGAAGGAATGGAACCCCCTAAAAGTTCAGCTGCTATTAAAGAAGAATTAAAAGAAATTAAAGAAGAATTGCCTGAATCTATTTCAGATAAAGTTTCAGTTTCTTCAGATGCTTTGGGAGTCGCACTTGAAATGCAGGGAGATATATGTTTTAGAGGAGGTTCTGTTGATATGAACCAAGCAATGATGGATATTTTAGATGTTGCCTCTGAGGCATTAATGACCCATCCTAAAGACTTGAGAAGAATTTATGTTCAAGGTCATTCAGATAATATGCCTGTTAGTGGTAAGTTAAAAGAAAAATATCCTACAAACTGGGAACTTTCTGCTGCTAGGGCTGCTGTTGTTGTAAATTATCTTATTTCTGCAAAAGGTATAAACCCAACTCGGCTACAAGCCTCTGGATTTGCCGATAGATGGCCATCAGGAATTGATTTTATGGATATGAGAGAAACAGTTTTAGATACCGTTACGGGAACTTACAGCGCCTATGTAGATGACGCTCTTATTCGTAAATACAATAACACATCTGCTAAACAAGCAAAAAATAGACGTATTAAGATTATTTTTTCACCAAGTTAAAAATTACCAGCTTCATCATATTCTTCATCCATATTAACTTTTCTATTTATGATTAGTCTTTTTATACAAAGTAGTATTATTACAACTCCAATTATTTTTATTAATTGATAGAATATGAGTAGTTTAGTACCGCTTCCGAGCAAAGTAATAATAGTATCGTTTATTTCTACAGCTATTTTATTTAACATTTTTATTG
>MDTE01133253.1_pt1 | contig 10566 bp, 8 predicted proteins | sample 811231 | NCBI WGS metagenome assembly MDTE01 (sample SAMN05326651, study PRJNA326480) | marine metagenome | isolation source: seawater | place: Indian Ocean: Red Sea | collected 2010 | reverse complement strand
TCTGACGGGCATAGAGTGAGACTTGTCAGCACCACAGTGCATGTCCTTGACAAATAGCGTGGCAGAGGAATTCAGATGGCCCTGGATTGTTTGGAGTAAATCTTCGAAGACTGCTTCGGAGATTGGACGGTTGACTTCGCTCCAGTGGACTTCCGAGGCAAGTCCGGGCTCGTCAACTATAAATCGATCATTTGGTGACCTCCCAGTACGGTTTCCAGTGGTGGCAAGCAGTGCTCCATGGGCCGTTCTTGTTGCCTCTCCTCGTTGAACCGCAAGTTCCCTGAGCTCCTCTCCTGTCAGGTTCCAGTATACTGATCCACTGGGATCAAGTCCGTGAGTCCCCAGAGGTGTCTTGTAAACAGTTGCAGCGTTGGACGGGGTCTGTTCGACCATGCACTAACGAAATGAAACCGGAATATGAAAGATTGTGATGGCCTCGCCATAACCGTCATTTGCGAACCTTTCATCTTCTTGTCCAATCAGGAGGGGATAATGACGGAGGACGAGGATGCTATCCTTCGAAGAAAAAAATTTGATTCTGAAGGCTTGCTGGAACTTCGAAGCGAAGTTGGTTATCAAGCGGTTAAGGATGGTGACGGAGGGATAAAGGCGGGATACGACGAGGCTGTTGGCTCGTTACCAGAAATCTTCGTAGAAGATGGCGGAGATGGCGATCCCAAATCCATGAGGCTAGTTGAAGATTCTGAACGAAGGGTAAACTGGATTCTTCTCTCGGTTATGGTCATAGCCTACAGCGTGCTCAGTCTCCTGGTTGGAATTGAGTTTGAGGCTGAGATTGCAATACCCACACTCCTGGTACTTTCCATTGTCGGGCTGATCCTAGGGGAGAGGTGGATAAAAAATGGTGATCTGGACCTCCTAGGCATCGCATGGGTCATTATTTCCATGAAGGTGCTTTACGGGGCATCGCTTGAGTTGGGCAACTGGCATCTTGGGGGTTTGCTCCCCTTGAACGCCGAAGGGGTCGGAATAGTCCTATGTGGGTTGGTTCTGTTCAATGTAATCCTATCCTACAGGTACGATAGTGATGCGGTCGCCGCTCAGGCCACACTTGTCCTACTCGCAGTGGGCTCAACCGCAGGTTCTGTTGCGGGGGAAGACGGAGTCATCATCATGCTCTTGATTTCGATATTCCTTCTTCACGCCATTGCGATTCACAAATCCTCTGGTAACCTAGCATCTCTGGGGATCGCGTCTTCCAACATTTGGTTTGGAATGCACGTGGTAACGGGGGGCTTTGAGTTGGGGTCATTGAACGTCGTGGCCTTGCAGAATCCCCTCAAGTTGTTCATCGCTATTGCCATGGTAAACGTTGCGAATGCATACGTTGCGACAAGATTCGCTACATCGAAAAATTGGTTCTCAGACGGACTAGAGGCGTTGGGGATAGGGAAACCGGGGCTTTGGGGAGTTTCCGTAATCCTGTCTATGTTGGGGGCTTTATTGGTTATTGGATCGGTTCGAGAAGAGATCTCGTTCGCTTTCTCAATCATTGTCTTGCTAGCAGTATGTTACTTCTCGTCATACTTGGTTGTACGGAAATCTCCGAGAACAGAGGTATTCACGATCGCAGGAACGGCCATTGCTCTGCTTTTGTTCGAAGTCATTCTGGTTGAAACAGAAATTATTCAGGTCGCACTGGATCCTTATTGGATATTTTCTGCCGGTGGTGCTATGTCACTGGGTTTGTTACTGATAAGGCACCAAGGCATAGTCAGCGACACAGTCCTTTGGACGGGCTCCATTGGGGCCACGTGCTTGATTCTGGTAATGACCCCAATGGAGGGATCTAACAGCGATAGGGCCCTGCTCTTGATATTCGCTCTCTCATTTCTGCATCTCCTAGGTGGATACTTCTCGATCAAGAGGAGATCTGCCTCGCTGGCTGGTGTGGCAGTTCTGACCCCATGGCTCTGGCCATTAGTGTTGATTATATCCAATGAGGTGCTTATGACCCTTTCAGCACGGGGTGGGAGTACAGGTATCACCCGCTTCGATTCGATCGGATTGGATTTGGAAGGATTCGTGATCTATCTTGTCCTAAATTCGATCTTTGGAGCTTGGATGTGCTCGTCTTTCGGTCAAGCATCACTGAACATTTCCTCGGGGTTAGTCGGATCATCAGAGATGTCCTCCGCACTCAAGCAGGCTGAGGCATTCAATCTCTGGAATCTTGCGTTGTGGATTCCATTGTTGACCACAATTGTTCTAACGCTCGATGGGCAACTAAGCGGAGTGGATGGAGCGTTTGTATTTGGTAGCGTATCTTTGGTACATTCGTCTTCCTCAGTAATTGGAATACGCAAGACTTCCACAACCTCGGTCCCAATATTGATTGGAGTAGGGGGGGTTCTCCTTCAGTGGGTCGGGGGGGATTCTTCGATCATTGTAATCTTGATCGGGGCCTCAGTATTCCTCCCGGTCTCGATTGGCAGTTGGAATCCGAAAGGGGATTGGATCAGCGTGGCCATACAAACCGGGCCGGTCTTGATGCTACTCCCCAGAGCAGGAGGTGGTCTGAGCACCTCGGTACCATGGCTCCCCGATCCAGCACAGTGTGTGATTGCCATCGCCACAATCTCAGTAATTGTGGGGGCGATCAGAACGAAATTGCAGCAGAATATCCTCCCCTTGTCGACGGCCTCGATCTCACACTCGACTATTGTTTGCATGCTATCCATTGTTGATGGCAGAAGCGAGATCTTCTGGATCTCGATACTACTCTTCGCCTTCAATTCTATTTGGTTCGTGACCAGAGGTGAGATACTCAGAGAGCTACGATCGTCCGCTGAAAAATCCAAACGAAGGCAGGAAGTGAATGATCTAGTGGTGAGGGGGGTCCAGCAAGGGGTCCACATGCCGGCTGTCGAGAGACACAAAGCCTCGAGTGATTCAACGAGCATCGGAGAGGCATATGTGGAAGAAGTTAGACATTATCCTGTGCTTGCGATCGTTGTCATTATCATAACGTCAGCTGCGCTTAGCCTGTACTCACTGATCCGTGGACCGGAGCCACTCTTAGTCATGGCAATCGGTGTGTTTCTGGCAACCATCATTACTCTGGAGGCTGATAGATCCCGTCGAATTGAGGTACGAATTGCTAGCACACTCGGCTCCGAAATAACTCATTCGTTTGCAGTCGTTGGAGTGTGTTGTGCAGTTGTATTGGGCCACATGAGCCCTTCATCGTCAGTAACTGATCTCACAGACTTTGGGATGGCTATTGCCGTTGTGCTCGTCCTTGGTGCCGCCAGGCTTGCTAGTGGCGAGAGGGGGTTTGATTCCAGGAGGTCCCTGGTTAACTGGGTAGTTTTCCCACTAGTCGCCACAAGATTGGCTGGATTTGTCGTGATTGGGTCTCTACCGGCTCCGCTGAGTGTCGATCCTTTTGACGGCTCACTTGTTACGTGGACTTTTCCGTTCGTTTTGCTGGAGGTAGTCTTACTTCTATCGATTGTCATGGATGTGGTACTGGATCGCAAGGCTTCGAGAACCGGGGCAAGTGAGGTTGGTTTCGCCTGTGCTGTGGTCCTCCTGTCATGGGGGCCGGCTGGCATAATCGCGGTAATCAGGGGCATAGTAAGCTCAGTGCGTGGGGGACGGGGGAGTGAAGCTGGCGTTATCGCATTGTTTCTCCCAATCTCACTCATCTCTCTAGAGTCGGTACTCCCCGTGGCGGGCCCTCTCTCGGAAACCGCCATCTTGGTTGAACTAGCATTGTTCACTTTGATCCTGTTCATGGGGGTTCTAATCGACCTAGATAGTTGGAGTGTCTCCTCGGTCCAGAACGCCCACATACTAGTCGGTGTCTCCTCATTCTACATCCTCTCTGTGGAGGTTGGAGTGATTGTTCTAATCTGCATATCCACACTAGCGTGGTCACAGGGGATCACTAGGTTGAGGAGAGGTCTTCGCATCACTGGTTTGATTGATTTCTCGCTTGCAGCTGTAATTGGGATAATGATCTGGCTCTCCACGATGAGCAGTTCCTGGCTACTCGCACTCACTACCTTCCTTTCGGCGGAACTGGCTGTGGTCCTATGGCTAAGTCAGAGAAGTATGAAACAAATAGAAATCGATTGAACGGGGGTCACGTCGGGCGAATGTTGATTGCAGCGGTTGCTCACAAGGTACTGTGGCAGGACCTTGGATCTCGGACACGGCCGAGGAAATCGAGCATCCAACAGTCCCACTTGGTATCAACAGAATGGCAATTCCAAGGGCTGCGATTTTTCTCTCCCTTTCGATGGTGGCGCTGATATTCCTCTCCACTTTGATAGTCGGGTACAGTGCTTGGAAATTTTTAGAGATGAATCAAGACGCATTCGATGCCACCGATAAATCATTGATTCGGGACCCGGAAACAGATAGGTGGTATTGGGAGGCAACTCTCCTTTACGACACCTGCAACCCAAGGCTCGATGATTGGAATTGGCCTGATTCCCTCTCTGATCAGGATGATCTTTTCCTATTGCCGGGAGAAGTCCGTTGTGACTGGGAGCACCAAGGGGAAGGAGACAGGGCCTCATTGGCGATCCACAACCGCGGGAACCAATCCCTCGATCTGGTCCTCGAGATCATAGGGGGGTCGATTGTATTTGGAGAGAGCGGAAAGGCTGATCTATCAATCATTGATTTGCAGGGGAATGACTCAATCGTGTTGGAGCTCCAACTCCTTGAGGATGTAACTGAGCACGATGTTCAGATCATTGTCTCGCATTTACAGGTGATGGATGCCCGGGTTTTTCTTGACCTCAACGTGTTTGCTGGGGCAGAGCCGAGGGACATCCATGTTGGTGACGGTGACCAAGTTGAGGTGCAATATACAGTTTGGGATGCGGACACAGATGAGCAACTAGATGATGGCAATCTTGTAGTTACCGCAGGAGAGGACCCGGCGTGGATCGAAGGATTCGGTTGGTCGGCAATCGGACTGGATATAGACAGCGACAGGGGTTTGATACCGGGGATAAACTCCGGAACTTCCCACATAACCTTGCTTCCACCATCGCTGGCATATGGTGAGAGTGATGGGGAGCTGAGGGACCGATGGCTCCGATTTGAGCTGGAAGTCAATCGCGGGCCCTTAACTTGATGAGGGGTTTCGCGGATGTCCACAGAAAGAGGCCACAGTCTGGTGGAACTCTCTGAACTAGGGCTGGACCCTGGCGTTCCAAAGCAGGAATTGCGAAGGCTGATTACCCCCAAATCAGTATGCGAATACAGGGCCTTGCTCGCATCCAAGGCAAGTTTGCCAGAGGGGCTCATTTTGGATCCAGCTGCTGGTTCGGGCGGACAGCTCCTCGCCTATGGCAAATACATCAGCAAGCACTGTGTAGGGGTAGAATTGTCGCCTGAGCGCGCAAAGTATTGCGGTTATGTTCTATCTCGAGCTAATTCAACGGGATCGTTCATGACGATTTGTGGGGACGGGATTGATGCACATGGTGTAATGGCAGCCGTGAAAACCCAGATTGGAGTCTCTTCTGTCAGCATGTTGCATGTTGATCCCGCTCGTCCGATGGATACCCAGAAACACTCGGTGTCTGAGATGCAACCACCATTGGCTAAGTTGCTAGAATCATGGTCAGAATACATCTCTTCGGGGGAACAAGGGCCTGCTATGGCATTGGATCTCTCCCCAAGGCTGGCCGGACAGCAAATGTCCGAGATAGAACACATAGTCACGGCCATATTCCCTGGGACAGCCATGACATGGGAATGGCTCAGTAGGGGCGGGGGTCGAGTCGACAGGTTGTGTCTTCATACCGGGCCCCTTGCACACACTCCTTCAGTGTCGAAATCTGTCCGTCTTTACAACGACGGTAGTTTTTCAGTATTGCACGCTAGAGAGGAGGAGCTTGACTCGGAAGACTCAGGATGGCCGAATTATGAGCTCATGGAGGGGGACACGGTGGCCTTGGTCGACCCGGTCGTAACCAAATCTCGGTTGAGGGGCGTTTTCGAAGATCGCTTGGGGTACAATCGTGGAGAACTGATCTGGGCGAAGAAATCTGATAGGCGCCCATTGGTTGTTCTCCGAGAGGAGATCCGACCAGGATCAGAAGCCAGACCATTCGTTATGGCCCAAGGTAAGGCAGTAGGAAGATTGGAATCGGATTTGAGCATGATGTCAATCGACTCGTTGGCAGCGTTGGCGATGGAGAATGGGATAAGTAACATTCAGATTCGATGTTCCTGCGAGCCTCAGCTCCACAAGAGAATTACAAACAGACTGAGTAAAATAATGGGCAGTGTAGATGGGATGTCGGGCTTTTTGATCGAGGATGGAGGGACAAAAGACCTCATCCTGTGCAGAGATGTGGAAAAATAGTCGTCCGGTCCTTTCATAAATGGTATGTAGGTCGCAGGACCGCTCGAGAGGGCCACTGGGATACCAGTGAACACGGGGGAACCGATAAATGGCAAAAATAGACGAAAGCCAACTTGGAGATGATTTCTCCTACATAATCAGAATAGCAGACAGCGATATCGACGGCCTAAAGCAGGTAAAACAAGGGCTCACTTCGATAAGGGGTATTGGGGAACGCAGTGCGGAACAGATCTGTAAAATTGCTGGAGTTGACCCGGGAATGCTCTCAGGGCATCTCAGCGACGATGACCAGAACAAACTCAGATCTGCCATAGACGAGTTTGCAACCAAGGTCCCATGGTGGATGGTTAATCGCCAAAGAGACCTGATGACCAACGAGGATGCCCACCTCGTATCAATGGACATAAGGCTAACCAAGGATGAGGATGTCGCTAGGCTAGCGGCAACAAAGAGTTATCGAGGAATCAGGCACAGATCAGGTCACAAGCTCAGAGGCCAGCGACTCAGATCAAATGGGAGGCGGGGTGCTACACTCGGCGTCGAGAGGAAGAAGTGAGGTGATCAAGTATGGGACATCCAAAATTTGCTCGTTCGAAGACTGACCGCCCTACTCACCCATGGAAAGAGGCTAGAATCGAAGAAGAGCACAAGCTGAAAGAGCAATTCGGCCTCAAGAAAGTCGGCGGAATGAAAGAGATATGGAGAGAGAAGTCCGCACTGCGAAGACATAGGAACCAAGCCATGAAGCTAATTGGTCGTGTGGACTCGACCGAGGGCCATTACGCCAGGGAGAAACAAGACCTTCTTGTCTCCCTGAATAACAAGGGGCTCTTGCAGGAGGACTCGAGTCTGGATGATGTGCTGTCGATAACCGTCGAACAAATGTTGTCAAGAAGGCTTCAATCAGTTGTCTACTTCAAAGGACTAGCTCCATCCATGCGATCGGCAAGGTCTCTCATTGTTCACGGCCACATTTCCATCGGAGACCAGAGGATGACTGTGCCTGGTTACAAGATCCTGAGATCCGAGGAAGAGGAACTGGGCTACTCTCCCGGATCACCCTACATAGACCCACAACATGCCTTCCGGAAGGAAATGGAGGAGCGGAGGATGCCAGGATCGTCCACGGATTCAGATCAGGTCGATGACGATGCTGAGTTTGTTGAACAAATCAAGGCTGATGCCGAGGCAGCCCCCACAATAGAAGACACCATTCCAAAGGAGGGAGATTGATGGGAAGGAAAGCCGTTCTCCACATCTTCACAACTTACAACAACGTCCTGATGACGGCCACCGACCTCACAGGGGCCGAAACCATCGGAAAGGTGTCAGGTGGTATGATCACAAAGAAAGGGAGCGACAAGAGCAGTCAGTTCGCTGCAATGAGGTCTGCTGAGAGGATGGCGGAACTGCTCTTTGAGAAAGAATTCGATCAAGTCATCGTAAAGTACCGGGGAGCAGGTGGAAACCGATCCCCCAACGCGCCTGGTGCAACAGCTGCCATCAGGGCACTAACTCGCGCCGGGGTCCAGGTCTCTAGGATCGAAGACGTTACTCCAATCCCGACAGATGGAACGAAGAAGAAAGGAGGACGACGTGGACGTCGAGTTTGAGGTGATAAAATGGTATCAGTTGACGTAATTTCTGAAGAAGATGACATGATGACCGTTCTGTTCAAGGACTCTGACAGAGCACTCTTGAACGCTGTGAGGCGAAATCTAATGGGGCACATACCCAAAATGGCGATCGATACTGTCAGGTTCCAGATGGGCACTTATGACCAGTGTACAAAGTGTGAGCACCTAAATCCCGCCGGCGTAGCAAGGCGAACGGCTGGGGGGACTGGATGCATGAAATGCGAAGCTGCGTTTGAGAAAGAGGGGGATGACTATGTAGTCTGGGAGACCAACTACGCGATTCCAGATGAGATGATTGCTCAAAGGGTCGCAATGATCCCAATTCCAACTGACCCAGAAGCATATTATTTCGAGGACGACTGCCCCAACTGCAAAGATCTGGTTGAGGAAGACAGGGGCTGTCCCACATGCAACATGATCTATACCCTACGCGCCTTCGGGGCAAAGGGCGGAAGAACAATCACTGCCCGTGACCTAACTTTCCTCGGTGATGACTCAGGCAACGTTCCAGAAGCCTACAGAGACATACCCATCACGGTGCTACACGAAGGTCAGATGATCGAATTCTGGGCCACGGCTAGGATGGGATACGGCGTCAATCACGCTAAGTGGTCACCGACCGCAGGCGTCACGTTCGAACCGAGACAGACGGCATCCATAGCCAATGACAAGAAGGCCAAGATCCTCTTCGATATGGGACTTAGAGTTTCAAAGAAGGACTTCAAAGATGGTACGCTCGACGACGTAAGCAAGGTCTCAGCATTGAAGAAAGACCTACACAACGTAGGGGCTGGCACTGGTATGTCAGAAGATTTCGACGAAGCGATTACCTTGGAGAATGTCGAGGGAGAGTTCCTTTTGAGTTTCGAGACCGATGGTTCAATGACTCCAAAAGCCGCTTTAAACGCCTCATTCAGCAAGCTGGAACAGCGTTTCGCATCCATCAAAGAAGACATAGAGCATGTAATTGGATGATGACCTGCTCAGTTCAAAGACTAGTTCTCAATGGTTAGTCCCATGGGCATACCATGCATGGGCCATGCGACCTGCGGGGGGCACATCACGTTGATGTTCACCGTGGAAGACAGTTCGTCGGAACCGTACCTCCAAGGTAGCAGGGGAGCCGGTCTATGCCTCGAAACTGGTTGTGAGGTGTCACTAAAGGGGGTCCGGGGGGAATGGGGCTTAGACGTGATGTTCAGAGGCTTCAAGGGTTCAAAGGAAATCGTCAATGTTATTTTTGACGTGGTTTCAATGGATCTTCCCCAGATAAGAAACATGAGTTGGGCCGTCGTGGTGAACAATCACCTTCCAACCTCACAGGGTTTCGGCATGTCAGCAGCCCTTGCTATCGCGACATCAAGAGCAATCCAACGAGCAATGGGGGAGGAATATGAACTCTCACTCAGAAGATCCTTGCTACATGCACACATAGCCGAGCGTCAAAGCTCCTCTGGTCTAGGGGACGTAACCGGGATATCTGTAGGAGGTGTCGAAATTAGGACTCGACCAGGGTCTCCATTCCATGGAAAAGGAATGCAAAAGGGCCCTGGCGTCGCGACAGGATGGTTCGCAGACATGGAAATGACTCTTGTCTGGCCAGAGGAGATTGGGCACCACACTAGTGAGTACATTGACGACGACGACTGGAAGGAGAGAATCAGCGATTCCGGTGAATCTTCGATCCACTCCTTATTGGAAGGATGGGGGCCGGGATGTTGGCCAACTCTTCTTTCATCCTCACGAGCGTTTGTGGAAAATAGCGGTTTGTTGGATGATGGGGGACGCGGAAACATACTGAACAAGGTAGAATCTGCGATCTCCAAGACAGGGGAAGGGGCTATCGCATCCCTATGCCTACTTGGTAACAGTGTAGTAATTACACGGAGAGAGTTAGTGGTGCCCGTTGACCTAGATCATATTGAAAAGGCTCTTTCCGGGTCGGGACTGAGGGTCAAAAGAGTCAGGTTAGCTGGCCTATCAGGATTCTGAGTCTCGATTCTTCTCGTGAAAGAGATCCAGTTCAGAGAGATCCAGTGGGGACGAGTCAAGGAGAATTGCTCCTCTAAGCCTCAGAGATCTACAGAATCCATGGCGATAGACTATTGCACCTTGGCCGTATTCTGAAACATAACGATCCACTTGTTTCTGAGTCTTCTTTCGTGGAAATCCCAATGCAGCTCCGAAGAAATGCTTTGCGTCAATCCAAGCGCATGGAGTTCCGTTTATCCTCACATCATCGAGAAGCAGCAAATCTGGGGTGATAATCGCACGTCCTTCGCTTCTCTTCTGCTCGATTTCCAGGTCACTCTGCTTTCGATAACGGACTCCGAGCTCTGTGAAGTGCGAGCAAAGTATGTCCTCAAAGACCTCTGCTGCTGATTGGGTTTCGCTTTGATTTACGGAGCTGACTCGATCTGCTTCCTCAGCCATTTGGAACTGCTCATAGTCTCTATCTTTCAATTTGGACTTGGGTGATTTCAACGACTCTTTGATTCTGTTTTTCGACCATCCTCTTCCGGTCAAAATTGCCCGGAATGTGTTCACGGGGGGTGCGTCGAACCGCTTTGACAG
>MDTE01054197.1_pt1 | contig 10566 bp, 9 predicted proteins | sample 811231 | NCBI WGS metagenome assembly MDTE01 (sample SAMN05326651, study PRJNA326480) | marine metagenome | isolation source: seawater | place: Indian Ocean: Red Sea | collected 2010 | reverse complement strand
CATTTGTGGAAAACTCTATAAAATTAAAGGTTAAAAATATAAAAAATATATATAAACAACTTGATAGATTTTTTTTAAAAAAATACATAACTTTGTTATATGGCATTAAATAAACTAACATACAGTAAGAGTGGGGTTAATATTCCAAAAGCAGATAGTTTTATTAAGTTCATAAGTTCGCTAGCAAGAAAATCAAGTAAAAGTGGTGATTTTAAGAATATAGGAGGCTTTGGTGCAATCTCACCAATACCTAAACAACTAAAAGAACCTCACATTGTTACTAGCACTGATGGAGTTGGAACAAAAATTGAGATTGCAAATGATCTAAATAAATTTGACACTATTGGAATAGATCTTGTTGCAATGTGTGTAAATGATTTGATCGTCCAGGGGGCAAAACCTTATTTATTTCTAGATTATATTTCGGTAAGTCAAATTAACTTAGGTAAACTTAAAAATCTAGTAAGAGGAATTGTCAAAGGATGTAATATTGCTGAGTGTAAATTGGTTGGTGGAGAGACTGCAGAAATGCCAGGAACTTATACAAAAGGTAAATTTGATATTGCAGGATTTGCTGTTGGCTTAGTAGAAAAGAAAAAAATACTTAAAAATAAAATTAAAAATAATGACCTTATTTTAGCTGTTCCATCAAATGGCCTTCACTCTAACGGTTTTTCACTAGTAAGATATCTAATAAAAAAAAAGAAAATCAATTTAAAGACAAATAAATTTCTTAAAGAAGAATTGATTAGACCAACCAAGATTTATGTAAAAGAATTATCAAATTTAAATGAAAAAAGTTTGATTAATGGATGTGCAAACATAACTGGTGGAGGATTAGTGGATAATATTAAAAGAATAATCCCACAAAAATTAGGTGCAGAAATATGTCTAAATAGAATCAAAACATTAAAAATTTTTAAATGGTTAAATAAAATGGGTATCAGTGAAAAAGAAATGTTAAAAACATTTAATTGTGGTGTAGGGTTTTGTTTAATAGTAAATCCTAAAAAATTAAATTTAATAAGTAAATATTTTGGAAAACAATTTAAACCTTACATAATTGGAAAAATAATTAAAAATTCGAAAAAAGTAAAATTAAGTGGAAAAATATCCTGGTAAAAAAAAAATTGCTGTCTTCATTAGTGGAAGAGGAAGTAATTTAAAATCTTTAATAAAACATTCAAATAAAAGAAATTCTTTAATAAAAATTATTTTAGTTATTTCAAATAACCCCAAAGCCGAGGGGTTAAAATATGCATCAAGATCAAAAATAAAAAATTATGGAATTAAACTTGGAGGCAAATCAAGTTTTGAAAATAGTTCACTTAAATTGCTAAAAAAATATAATGTAGACTTGCTTTGTTTAGCTGGATTTATGAAAATATTATCGGCTAATTTTATAAAAAAATTTTCTAAGCCAATATTAAATATTCATCCATCACTTTTGCCCAAGTATAAAGGATTAAATACTCATGAAAGAGCAATTAAAAATAGAGATAAATTTGCAGGCGCCTCAATTCACAAAGTAACAGATAAATTGGACTCAGGTAAAGTTATTTTTCAAAAAAAAGTGAAAATTCTGAAATCAGATAATATTAGAAGTTTAGAAAAAAAAGTGCTTAAAATAGAACATGAGATTTATCCAAAAGCTATTAATAAGTTTTTAACTAATCTTTAAAAAAAAAGTCTAGCTCTATCTTTGCATTTTCAACACTATCTGATCCATGAACAGAATTTTTGTCAATTGAAATTCCATATTTTTTTCTAAGTGTTCCCTCTTCTGCATCTTTAGGATTGGTTGCTCCCATCAATTTTCTATTTTCTAAAACTGCATTGTCTTTTTGTAGGTTCATTACAACAATTGGTCCCGAAGATAAATATGTGCATAAATCGCTATAAAAGGGTTTGGACTCATGAACTTTATAAAACTTTTCAGCTTCCTCTTTAGAAATATGAATTTTTTTTTCTTTTAAGATTTCAAATCCATTATTCTTAAATTCACTCTTAATCTGATCTTGTAGATTTCTTTCTACGGCATCAGGCTTAATTATTGATAGTGTTTGTTCTATATCACTCATAATTTTCCTCTATAAATTTATTTAATAATCTTACTCCATACCCTGTTGCACCACCAGAATTTAATGCTCCAGCATACTTTGAAAAAGCCATGCCAGCTATATCTAAGTGTGCCCAAGGTGTTTTATTAATTATAAATCTTTGTAAGAATTGTGCAGCTGTCGTTGATCCAGCTCCCCCGACATAATTAATATTTTGCATATCAGCATTTTTTGAATTCATTAATTTATTATAATTTTCATGTAAAGGCATTTTCCATAATTTTTCCTCTACTTGTTCTCCTGCATCTAATAATTGTTTGGATAATTTTTCTGAATTAGACCATAAACCAGCATACTCAGATCCTAATGCAACAATGATCGCACCTGTTAATGTTGCCAAGTCAACAATTAAGCTAGGTTTAAATTTTTCTTCTGTATAAGTTAATGCATCTGCTAATACTAATCTTCCTTCTGCATCAGTGTTTAAAACTTCAATTGTTTGCCCACTGTATGATTTTACTATATCCCCTGGTCTTTGAGCATTGCTCCCTGGCATATTTTCTACCAAACCTACAACTCCAACTGCATTAATTTTTGATTTTCTTAAGGCAAGTGTTTTCATAAGGCCAACTACTGTTGCTGAGCCAGCCATATCGTATGTCATGTCTTCCATAAATTTTGCAGGCTTTAATGAAATTCCTCCAGTATCAAAGCAAACACCTTTTCCAACAAAGGCCAGTGGTTTTGATTTATTTTTATTACCTTTCCACTCCATAGTCACTAGATATGAACCTCGAATGCTTCCTTGACCTACACCTAGCAGGGCATTAAATCCTAATTTTTTTAATTTTTTTTGATCATAGACAGTTACTTTTAATCCAATTTTCCTTAGTTTAGCAATTCTCTTAGCATACTCATCTGGATGCAAAACATTTCCAGGCTCAGAAACTAAGTCTCTTGCAAGAAATACTCCTTTTAAAAGCGCATTTAACTTATTTCTTAATAAGTTAGTTTTTTTAGTATTTGCTCCAACTATTGTTAGATTAATAATGAAATCTTCTTTTTTCTTATCAGTCTTATAAATATCAAAGTTGTAAGATTTAAGTTGTAATCCATGTAAGATTTTTTCTAACTGTATACTTGTTAAAAAATTGCTATTTTCATTTATAAACGAATTTTCAACTTTGTTATTTTTTAAAAATATATAAAGTTTTGAACCTAATTTCTCAAAGTCCAAGGAGTTTTTTGAGTTTGTACAATTCACAAAGATATAATCTTTATTCTTAAATTCTTTTTTTAAAAAATTTTGCTCTTGAAAAAGCTTGCTTAAAAATACAGTTTTACCTAAGGTTTTGAGATAATTACTTTTAAATTTTTTTTTATTTAGGAAAATTACCTCTACATGTTTAGTTACTTTACTTAATTTTGTTACAAAATTTAAATTTAGCTTCATTTTTTTGAAATTTTTATTAGATAATGTTGTATATTTATTAAAACAAAAATTTCAATGAATAAATTAATATTTCGTAAATTTTCACATGATATAGTAACCTTTTTTCTAGTTTCCTCTCTAAGTGTAACATTTATTGTATGGATTATTCAGGCTGTTAATTTTTTAGACCTAGTATCAGATGATGGTCACAGCCTTAAGGTTTACTTTTATTATGTTGGTCTAAATTTACCAAAAATATTTAGTAAAACTGTAATTTTTGTTTATTTTATATCTATTTTTTATGTAATAAATAAATACATTACTTCTAATGAAATAATAGTATTTTGGAATAATGGTATCAAAAAAATATATTTCATTAATTTTGTTTTAAAGTTTTCCATATTTTTTTTAATACTTCAGTTAGTTTTAAACTCATACATTGTTCCTAAATCACAACATCTAGGAAGAATTTTTATCAAAGAGTCAAATATTGATTTTTTACCAAAGCTGATTTCAGAAAAAAAATTTATAAATGTTGTCAAGAACCTAACAATATTTGTTGAAGAATATAAAAAAGATGGAAATTTAAAAAAAATATACATTAATGAAATAATTGATGAAAATAAATCTAAAATAATAGTCTCTGAAAGTGGAAAAATTATTAAAGTGGATAATAAATTTATTTTAAGATTATTTAATGGTGGAATAACAAATATCAATAAAGATAATACATTTACATTAAACTTTTCTGAAACAGATTATGATTTGTCAAATTTTTCTACAAAATCAGTAACTAGATCTAAAATCCAAGAATTAAATTCAATAGTTTTATTTAATTGCCTAAAAAAAAATATCAAATTAGAGAATTTTAATAAAAACTCAATTATTACAGACAAATTTAACAAACTTTGTTATCAAAGGACCTTGGGCTCAATCAGCGAAGAATTATATAAAAGGTTTATTTTACCGTTTTATATAATGATAATTTCTCTCATTGGAGGTAGTCTAATAATTGAACCTAAGTTAAAATATTTTATAAAATTTCATAAAGTGAATATTTTCTTATTAGGGTCTTTTACAATTATATTGTCACAAATAAGTTTAAAATTTTTTTTGAATTCAACAAATATGACATATTTTGTTTTGCTATTACCAATCATTTTGATTTTATTTTATTATTTTATTTTATTAATAATTACAAAATTTAAATTGAATTTTTTATGATTAAAAAATATGAACAATATCTAGTTAAATTATTTTTAAAAAATATATTTATTATTATAACAGTCTTTCTTTTTTTAAGTTTTTTTTTAAATATATTTGAAGAGATTAAATACTTTGAAAATAAAGAAAATGAAATTTATTATCCAATAATTCTAACAATCTTAAATATACCATCAATTCTATTTGAGTTATTACCTTTTATTTTTTTATTAGGTGTTATGTTTTTTTTTATTAATCTTTATGAAAAAGAAGAAATAGAACTTTTAAGAAGTCATGGAATAAACAATTTTAAAATTACCACATTATTGTCAGCAGTATCATTAATTATGGGAATTATATTGATTTTTATTTACTATTCTTTTTCAGCTAATTTAAAAAGCATGTATTTAAATATTAAATATAAATACTCTAATTCAAGTGATCATCTTGCAGTAGTTAATGAGGAAGGACTTTGGATTAAAGAAACAAATAAAAAAGATAATCATATATTTATTATAAACGCTAAAACATACAAATTGAATTCATTAGAAAAAATTAAAATTACAAAATTAGATAAAAATTATGAATTGGTAAGTACAATTGTTTCAGAAAAAGCAGATATAAATAAAAAAGTTTGGATTCTTGATAAAGTAAAGATTTATTATAAAAATAAACAAACTGAAAATTTTGATAATTACAAATACTTATCTTCTTTTAATGGAAAGATAATTTCAAATTTGTATTCTAATCTTAATTCTTTAAATATTTTACAGCTTATGAAATTAGAAGATAATTATAAATCTATTGGTTATTCAGCAACAGAGGTAAGACTCCACTTAAATAAGATATATAGTATACCTTTTTATCTTACTTTAACTTCTATAATTGGAGCATTATTGATGTTTAAGCTTAGTTTCATAAAATCAAAATTTTTTTTAGTTGTTGTCGGAGTTTTAGTTTCAGTTGTTTTTTATTATATAAATTATTTTTCTATTTTGTTTGGCAAAAATGAGACATTTCCTGTAATTGTATCTATTTGGTTGCCTCAAGTACTTATATTTCTTATATGTGCAATAGGATTAACAAGACTAAATGAAAATTAGATCTCTAATAATATTTTTAATAAGTTTATTAATTCTCAATATTGAGGTTAAAGCTGAAACAATTTTTTTCGACTCTAAAAATATTAAGGTTGAGCAAAATGGTGATATGATTTATGCAACAAAAGGTATCGCAAAAATTCCATCAAAAAATTTAGAAATTAAAGGAGATAAATTTATTTATGATAAAAAAATTTCAGAATTAATTATTTTTGATGATGTGGAATATTTTGACGATATAAAAAAAATTTATATAGAGAGTGATAAGTTAATTTATAATGAATTAAAAAACACAATTTTTTCACAGAGTAAGACTTTTATTAAATTAGAAAATATATACGATGTAAATTCCTCAGACGTTTTTTACGATAGAAATTTAATGAAAATATCAAGTAGAGAACTTACTGAAGTTAATGATAATGATGATAATAAATTTTTATTTAGCAAAGGATTAATATTTGATGTTAATAAAGAAATCATATCGTCGAAAAAAGCAATTGTAACTGACAAAAATTACAATAATTATATTTTTGAGAATTCAAAAGTTGATTTGAAAACTAATGAGATTATCGGGAAAGAAATAAAGATTGATTTTGAAGACTCATTTTTTGGTGATGAAAATAATGATCCGGTATTAAAGGGAAAAAGTGTAGTATCAAATAATGATAAAACTGAAATTTATAAAGCTGTTTTTAGTACCTGTAATGTTGAAAATAAAAATTGTAGAGGATGGGAGCTTCAGAGTAATATTTTTACTCACAATAAAGTAAAAAAATTATTTGAATACAAAAAATCATGGTTAAAAGTTTTTGATCATAGAGTTTTTTATTTGCCATACTTTAATCATCCCGATCCATCAGTAAAAAGAAAGTCAGGTTTTTTAACTCCATTTTATAGAAGTACTGATAATTTAGGATCATCTGTAAATATTCCTTATTTTTATGCATTATCTAACTCGAAAGATTTTACTTTCAACCCAAGAATTTATTTTGATAATAGTTATATTTTACAATCTGAATATAGGGAAGCATTTAAGAATTCTGATTTAATTGTCGACTTCAGTTTTAACAGAGATGATAATACTAATACCCACATGTTTGCCGAGTTAAATGGAAATATTGATGATAAAACTGAATACACATTACAAGTCCAAAATGTAACTAACGATAATTATTTAAAAATTCACGACATCAAAGAATATACCGAATTAATAAAAAACGATAGTACACTAAATTCCTATTTAAAAATAAATAGAGATGTAGATGAAAATACAAGCTTGAATACATCAATCAAAATGTATGAAGATTTATCAAAAAATGATAATGATAAATATCAGTTTATTCTTCCAGATTTCAATTTTATTAAAGAAATAGAATTAGAAGACAGCTATAATGGATCTTTTCAATTTTTATCCTCGGGTTTTCAAAAACTTTATGAAACAAATAAACATGAGGTTTTATTAAATAATGATTTTAATTTCAATTCTTACGATATTGTTTCATCTAATGGAATAGTAACAGATTATAGTTTTTTTCTAAAAAATTATAATACATATTCTAAGAATTCTACAGTTTATGAAAATAAAAATGATCATGAAATTTTTGGAACATTTTTAGTAAAATCAGAATTTCCACTTAAGAAAGATTTAAAACAAACTAAAAATTTTTTGAAACCAATTATTCAAGCAAGATTTAGCCCGACAAATGGCAAAAATATTTCATCAAGTACCTCAACATTATTATATGATAATATATTTTCACCTAACAGAATTGGAAGATCGGACATGGTTGAAAAAGGTTCTTCCTTAACCCTAGGTTTAGAGTATGAAAAACAAAATTTAAAAAATGAAAAAATGATCGGTTTTAATGTAGGAAATGTGATCAAACATAAAAAAAATCAGAGTTTGCCACAAAAGACCAAATTGGATCAAACTAGATCAGATATTGTTGGAAATTTTTTTTACAAATTAGATGAAAAAATTGAGTTAAAATATGGTTTTTCGTATGACAGAGATCTAGATTATTCAAATTATGACTCTATATCTGCTAAATTTGGCTCAAATAATTTGGTAACTACGTTTAACTATTTGACTGAAAATCACGACTTTGGTGATTCAGAGACAATTTCAAATGAAACGCAATTTACTTTTAATAATGAGCATTTGATTAAATTTAATACAACAAAAGATTTAAAAGATGATTTCACACAATTTCATAAATTATTCTATGAATATAAGACCGATTGCCTATCCGCATCTTTGCAATATCAAAAAAAATTTTTTAGAGATGGAAATTTAGTACCAGATGAAAGTTTATTTTTTTTAATTAGATTTATTCCATTTGCTGAAGTTCGAGGGTCAGCTAATACAATTTTTGAGAACAAAAGTGATAGGAAAAGTGAATAAGTTCAATTTTTTATTTATAATTTTTTTTTTTTTCAATTATTTTCAAGTTGCTGACTCAAAATCTATTTATATTAAAGCTAAAGTTCAAAATACTATAATTACAAATTTAGATATAGCAAATGAAAAAAAATATTTAATTTTCCTCAACCCCAGACTAGCAGAGCTTGAGGAAAAAAAGGTCGATGAAATTTCAAAAAATTCGATCATTAAAGAAATTATTAAAAAAAAAGAGTTAGAGAAATATCATGATTTTAGTAAATCAAGTAATTTTACAAAAATTGTAGAAAAAAACTTACTTAAAAGTAAGAAATTAAGCCAGTCTGAATTTCTTCAAATCATTAAAGATGAAGATTTAAATTACGATGTAATTATAAAAAAATTAGAAATTGAAGCTTTGTGGAATCAGTTAATATATAAAAAATATCTTAATAATATAAAAATTAATGAGAAAGAGTTAAAGCAAGATATATTAAACCAATTTAATAGAGAAAAAGAAAAATTTGAATTTAATTTGTCTGAAATTGTTTTTGTTGAAAATGTCAGTGAAAATTTGCAATCTCTTGTAGACAAAATAGAAAAAAGTATCAATGATATTGGTTTTGAAAATACAGCAAATATATACAGTATTTCAAGTACGTCAAAAAATGGAGGTCTTATAGGCTGGGTAAATGAGTTACAATTGTCTAAAAAAATTTATAATAAAATCTATAATTTAAATGCTGAAGAGCTAAGTGATCCAATAAAAATTCAGGGGGGATTTATGATTATAAAAGTAAATGATAAGAAAATTATAAAGAAAAAAATTAATTTGGAAGAACAGCTCGAAAGATTGATTAATTTAGAAACCAATAGGCAACTAAATAATTTTTCTATTATATTTTATAAAAAATTAAAAAAAAATATCGAAATATATGAATATTAAAACTATTTTGATTATTTTAGGTGAACCAAATAGTACATTTTCTGAAATTTTATTTAAAAATTTTAAAAAAATTAAACAAAATAAAAGAACAAATATAGTTCTAATAGGGAATATAGAACTTTTTAGAGCCCAGATGAAAGCACTTAAATACAAAATTTTATTAAATGAAATTTATGATATTAAACAGGCTCAAAAAAACATTATAAATATTATTAACGTAGAATATAAATTTAAAACAGCATTCTCTAAAATATCAAATAGATCAAACAGATACATAGAAGAGTGTTTTAAATTTGGTTTAAAATTAGCACTAAAAGATAAATCTATGGCTATTATAAATGGACCAGTATCTAAAAAACATTTTTTGGATAAAAAATTTCCAGGTATTACAGAATATGTGGCAAAAAAAACAAATTCTAAAGACCCTGTTATGTTAATTTATAATGAACATCTTTCAGTTTCACCTCTCACTACGCATGTTCCAATTAAAAAAGTTGCAAATTTTATCAAAAGGGAAAAAATTATTAATTCTGTTAATAAAATAAATAATTTTTATAAATTTAAATTAGGGAAGTTTCCCAAAATTGCAGTATTAGGTCTTAATCCTCATTGTGAAACAAATGATAAAATAAGTGAGGAAAAGAAAGAAATTATACCAGCTATAAAATATTTAAATAAAAAAAATATTATTATATCTGGACCTTATTCTGCAGATTCTTTTTTTTTGAAAAAAAATATTAATAATTTCGATGTAGTTATTGGAATGTACCACGACCAAGTTTTAACTCCAATTAAGACTTTGTTTAAATTTAATGCGATTAATATCACTATTGGTTTACCTTTTGTAAAGATTACACCTGATCATGGCCCAAACCATGAAATGATTGGTAAAAATAAATCCGATCCGTCGTCAATAAATTATGCTTTGAAATTTCTTAACAAATTAAGATGAAAATCATTGCAAAGAAAAGTTTGGGGCAGAACTTTCTTACAGATAAAAAAATCATTAACCTAATTGTAGAAAATGGAAATATTAATAATAAGGTTTCTGTTATTGAGGTTGGTCCAGGTAAAGGAGCTTTAACAGAAAAAATATTAGAAAAAAAACCTAAAGAATTAATAGTGATTGAAAAGGACGATAGCCTTGTAAAAATTTTAGATGAAAAATTTAGGAATAAAATAAAAATTTTTAATGAAGATATGATGAAATTTTCTTATGAAAAATATTATAGAGAAAATTTAATAATATTTGGTAATCTTCCATATAATATATCAACCCAAATATTAGCAAAATGGATAAAATTAAAAGAATTAGATAAATTTTGTAAATTATTAATTTTAATGTTTCAGAAAGAAGTTGCTGATCGCATATTAGCAGAATCTAACACAAAAAATTATGGTAGATTATCTATTTTATCTAATTGGAGAATGAAAATTCATAAAAT
>MDTE01151453.1_pt1 | contig 10567 bp, 6 predicted proteins | sample 811231 | NCBI WGS metagenome assembly MDTE01 (sample SAMN05326651, study PRJNA326480) | marine metagenome | isolation source: seawater | place: Indian Ocean: Red Sea | collected 2010 | reverse complement strand
GGGGTCGAACGGGTTCCAGACCGGGGCGTCGACGAGGTCGGTCATGGAGCGGACGCTACCGACGCGGTCCCCCATGGGGCGAGCCGGGGCTCAGAGGGCGCCCGCCACCCGGTGGCCGCTGCGTACCGCGCCCTCGATGTACCACTCCTCGGCGGCGTCGCCGATGACGTGCACCTCGTGGCCGGCGTCGGCGAGGAAATCGGCCAGCGAGCGGTCGGCATGGACCCCGCCGGCGATCACGACGTCGTCGGCGGGGACGCGGTGCGTGTCGTCGCCCTGCCGGTACTTGACGTGGTCGGTTGTGATGGCGACGACCTCGGCCTCGGTGTGGAACACGACGCCCTCCTCGCGCGACTCGTGGAGGGCCCGCCAGCGTCGGGGATGGGCCATGGCCTCGGCCGGCAGCGTCCCGGGCTCGAGCACGGTGACGTCCCGCCCCCGTTCGGCGAGGAAGTGGGCGAGCTCGACGCCGACCAGGCCGCCATGGACGACCACGACCCGCCGGCCCAGCGGCATCCAGAGCCGGGACAGCGAACGGACCCGGGCCATGTCGGCCATGAGGCCGAGCAGCCGGCCGGTGCCGAGCAGCAGCCGTACGAGGACCCCGGGCCGCCGGGTGCCGGGTTCCCGGGACCCGGCCAGGAGGGCGCGCAGGTCGTCACCGGAGTGGACGTGGGGGAGGTCGGCTCCCGGCAGGTCCGGGCGGTCGCGTCGGGCGCCGGTGGCAACCACCACGACATCGGGAGCGAGGGCGGCGATGGTGTCGGCATCGGCACGCACGCCGGTTCGCACCTCGACGCCGGCTTCGCGGATGGCGGTGGCGAGGTAGTCGACGAACTCGCCGTTGAGTGGAGTCGTCAGCGACGAGAATCGGGCGGTGCCGCCCAGTCGGTCGCCGGCCTCGAGCAGCGTGACCCGGTGGCCGCGCCCTGCGGCCACCCGGGCGCATTCCATGCCGCCGGGGCCGCCGCCGACCACGACGACGTGGCGCGCTTGCCCGGCCGGCGCCGGGTCCGGCGCGTCGTAGTGGCCCAGCCGGGCGTTGACGGCGCAGACCGGTTTGCCGCTCCAGAAGTTCTGGGCGACGCAGACGAAGCAGTTGATGCAGGGCCGGACCAGGTCCGGGCGCTCGTCGGCCAGTCGGTTGGGGAGGTCAGGGTCGGCCAGCAACTGGCGGCCCAGTGAGACCAGGTCGGCGCCGCCGCCGGCCAGGATGCGCTCGGCCTCGCTTGGGCGGATGCGCCCGACGGCGATCACCGGTACGTCGACAGCGGCCTTCACGGTGCGGGCCAGGTGCTCGTACTGGTTGGGCTGCCAGGGCAGGGGAGCGTCGGTGAAGCCCACCCCGGTGCCCGCCGACGAGGTCGCCGAGACATGGATGGCGTCGGCGCCGGCCGCCACCGCTGCCCGGGCGTGCTCGGCGGCCAGGTCGACGGTGGTGCCGCCCTCGATGCCGTATTCGTGGCCGTCGAGCCTGACGAGGACGGCGAAGTCGGGGCCGCAGCGTTCCCGGATGGCGGTGACCACCTCGACGAGCAGCCGGGCGCGGTTCCCGGTCGACCCCCCGTACTCGTCCTCCCGGCGGTTCCAGGCGGGTGACAGGAACGTGGAGAGCAGGTAGCCGTGGGCGGCGTGGACCTCGATGCCGTCACAGCCGGCCGCCTGGACGCGTGCGGCGGCGTCGGCGAAGTCGGCCACGATGCCGGCCAACTGCTCGACGGTGGCCTCGGCGTAGGTCGGCATCTGGCCGCCGGTCAGCGTCGCCATCCGAAGCAACTCGTCCATCGAGGTGTCGGCCATCATCCCTCGGGGGTCCGAAGGCGGCGGCGGGACCGAGGGGATCAGGGCCGGCCTGCCCTCGGACACGTCGACGCTGGAGGTCTTGCCGTGGTGGCAGGCCTGGACGACCAGCCGGGCCCCGTGGGCGTGGACGGCCTCGGCCAGCCGGCGCAGGCCGGGGACCACGCCGTCGTGGGAGAGCGCCGGCTGGTGGCGGGCGGTCGCCCCGCGCGGGTAGGAGACCGCCGAGGTCTCGACGATCAGGAGGCCGGCGCCGCCCCGGGCCCGGGCCTCGTAGTGGGCGATGGTCTCGTCGGTGACGAGGCCCTCCTCGGTGCAGTTGTTCTGGTCCATCGCCGGCAGGACGATGCGGTTTCGCACCTCCATCGGCCCGATTCGTCCGGGCGCGAGGAGTTGAGGGAACGACTCGGGCATGCCGCCATCATGCCTGACGGACCGTCAGGTCGGCCACTGCGGCGGGTGGTGTGCGGTCGCCCGCCCACGGGGACCAGGCCGGGTCAGGCGAGTTTCTTGAGGCTCTTCCGCCGCCAGTCCTCGGTGGTGTCGACGGCGTTGAAGGTGAAGCAGTGGATGCCGGCGATGTCGAGTTCGTCGGCGACGCTGGCCAGGGGGGCGACCAGCTTGTTCGGGTTGTAGCCGCCGGGCGAGAGCAGGCGGATCACCGACGTCCGGTTCTTCTTGAGGTACCGGGCCGAGTGGCCGATGCCGAGCCGGATCGAGATGGTGAGCAGCTTGGTCCGGTCGACGGCGCCCGGGACGCCGAGGTGGCAGGGCAGCGTGAACCCGGCCTCCCGGCGGCGAACCAGCCACTCCCGGATCGTGTCGGCGTCGAAGCACATCTGGGTGGCCATGTATCCCTCGAGGCCGGCCTCGCGGATCAACTCCTGCTTCTCGAGCTGGGCGTCGACCAGGGCCTGCTCGGGGATGGTGCTGTGGCCGTCCGGGTAGGAGCCGACGCCGACCACGTCGATGTCGGGCCGGCGGTCGAGGAAGGAGCGCAGGAAGCCGGCGGCGTCGGTGAACGGTCCGCGCGGTTCGGCGTCGCCGCCGATCACGAACACCTTGCGAATCCCCTGCTCGTTGACCCGGCGCACGATGGTGTCGACGTGCTCCTCGCCTTCGACCATGCGGGCGGCGATGTGGGGGATCGTCGTGTGGCCCTGTCCGGCGAAGGTGGCACAGAGGTCCAGCGTGTCGTCGACCGTCTTGGCCGGCGAGCACGTCACCGAGACCGTCGAGCCGGCAGGCAGGAAGGCCGCCTGCTCGTGGACGTTCTTGAGCGGAATCAGCTCGTAGGTCATGCCCTCGAGCAGCCGGCGGTGGGTGGCCCGTTCCGCCTTCGTGCGGCCGGACCCACGCCGGCCGGGACGACCGGGGGCGGATGCGTCGGCATCGCTCATCATGGCGCGACCTCCTTTCGGCGCCGGGGACGGATGGCGGGCTACCGACCGTCCGAAGTGCAGGATGTGGAGTCGGCCGGTTCGCGTGTCCCGGCCGACCGGGTCAGCTCAGGCCGACGATCTCGCCGTTCTCGTCGATGTCGATGCCGGCGGCGCCCGGCGCCTTGCCGAGGCCCGGCATGGTGCGCATGTCGCCACAGATCGGGTACACGAAACCGGCGCCGACCGAGGCCCGGACCTCCCGAACCGGGAGGGTCCAGCCGGTCGGGGCACCCTTGAGGGCCGGGTTCGACGAGATGGAGAGGTGGGTCTTGGCGATGCAGACCGGCAGGTCGCCGAAGCCGTTGGCCTCGTAGGTGTCGATCTGCTTGTTGGCGGCGGGCGAGAAGTCGACGCCGTCGGCGCCGTAGACCTTGTCGGCCACGGTGCGGATCTTGTCGCGCAGGGACATGTCGTCCGGGTACAGGACCTGGAAGTCGGAGGGCTCCTCGGCCGCCTCGGCGACGGCGTCGGCCAGCTCGGCGGCGCCGGAGCCGCCGTCGGCGAAGTGGGTGGTCACCGCCGCCCGGGCACCGTACTCCTCGGCGATCTCGTGGATGGCCTGGATGTCGGCGTCGTGGTCGCCGGGGAACACGTTGATGGCGACCACGGGCGACACGCCGTGGACCTGCATGTTCTGGAGCTGCTTGCGGAGGTTGTCGCCGCCCTGGTGGACCTCGTCGGGGTTCTCGGCGAGGAGCGCCTCGGGCAGCGGCTTGCCGGCGACGATCTTGTGGTTGCCCGAGTGGGCCTTGAGGCCACGGACGGTCGCCACGAGCACGGCGGCGTCGGGGGCGATGCCCGAGGTGCGGCACTTGATGTTGAAGAAGCGCTCGGCGCCCATGTCGGCGCCGAAGCCGGCCTCGGTGAGGAGGAAGTCGCCGGTGTGGATGCCGATCTGGTCGGCGACGATCGAGGAGTTGCCGGTGGCGATGTTGCCGAACGGTCCGCAGTGGACGAGGGCGGGGGTGCCCTCGAGGGTCTGCATGAGGTTGGGCTTGATGGCCTCGCGGAGGATGACGGTCATGGAGCCGGCGACCTGGAGGTCCTCGGCGGTGATCGGCGTGCCGGCCTTGCTGTAGCCGACGACGATGCGGCCCATGCGCTCGCGCAGGTCCTGGAGGCTGGTGCACAGCGCCAGGGCGGCCATGACCTCGGAGGCGGCGGTGATGTCGAAGCCGGTCTCGCGGGGGATGCCGTCGAGGCGGCCGCCGAGGCCGATGGTGATGTTGCGCAGCGCCCGCTCGTTGATGTCGAGCACCCGGCGCCACGTGATGTTGTGGAGGTCGAGGTCGAGCTCGTTGCCGTGGAAGAGGTGGGCGTCGAGCATCGCCGAGCACATGTTGTGGGCGGCGGTGACGGCATGCATGTCGCCGGTCAGGTGGAGGTTGAAGAGCTCCATCGGAACGACCTGGCTGTAGCCACCGCCGGCGGCGCCGCCCTTGATGCCGAAGGTCGGACCCATCGAGGGCTGGCGGATGGCGATGGTGGCCTTCTTGCCGATGTGGCTGAAGCCCTGGCCGAGGCCGACGGTGGTGGTGGTCTTGCCCTCGCCCAGCGGCGTGGGGGTGATGGCCGAGACGACGACGTAGCGGGCCTTGGGTCGGTCGGCCATGGCGTCGATGGCGTCGAGCTTGACCTTGGCGGCGCCGTCGCCGTAGGGCTCGAGGTGCTCGAGCGGGATGCCGGCGGCGTCGGCGATCTCGGTCAGGGGCCGGATCGTCGCCTGGCGGGCGATCTCGAGGTCGGAGGGGAAGCTCATCGTGGGCTCTTCTCTGGTCGTGGTCGGCGGTCGTGGTCGGCCTGCCCGCCGGGATCGGGGGCAGTGTAGTGATGCCCGGGAGCCTGCCCACCGTCAGTGGACAAGCGCCCGTGTCATGGGCGGTTTCGGGGTCGTCGTACCGGCTACGCGATGCCGTCGGGCAGGTCGGCCTTGCGTCGGGCGATGAAGTCCGTCAGGGCCTCGTCGATGGACGGGTCGAGGCCGGGCTCGGCGTAGTCGGCCAGCATCCGCTTCCAGATGCCGTTGGCCCGTTGGGCGGCGTCGAGGCGGCCCTCCTCGTCCCACTGCTCGAAGCTGTCGTTGTTGGCAACCTCCGAACGGGCGAAGGCGGTCTCGAAGTTGGCGTAGGTGTGCGCCGTGCCGAGGAAGTGCTGGCCCGGGCCGACCTCGCGGACGGCGTCCATGGCCTGGCCGTTCTCCGACAGGTCGACGCCGGCTACCAGCTTCGACATGAGCCCGCACTGGTCGGCGTCCATCACGAACTTCTCGTAGCCCATGGCGAGGCCGCCCTCGAGCCAGCCGGCCGAGTGCAGCATGAAGTTGACGCCGGCCATCAGCGCCGGCATGAAGGTGGCCATGCTCTCGGACGCCGCCTGGGCGTCGGGAACCTTTGAGGCGCACAGGTTCCCACCCGATCGGAACGGCACCCCGAGCCGCCGGGCCAGCGCACCGACGATGAAGAGCACCAGCGCCGGCTCCGGCGTGCCGAACGTCGGGGCGCCCGTCTGCATCGACATCGACGAGGCGAACGAGCCGAAGACCATGGGGGCGCCCGGTCGGACCAGCTGCACGAAGGTCATGCCCGCCAGGGCCTCGGCCAGCGTCTGGGCGGCCACGCCGGCGACCGTGACCGGGGCCATGGCCCCCGCCAGGATGAACGGGCTGATGACCACCGCCTGCATGTTGCGGGCGTACACCTCGGTGGCGTCGAGCATCGTGCTGTCCCAGGCCATCGGCGACGAGGCGTTGATCAGGCTGGTCATCACGGTGTTGGAGGTGACGAAGTCCTCGCCCATGACGAGGCCCGCCAGGTCGACCGAGTCCTGGGCCCGCTGGCCCGACGTCACCGACCCCATGAACGGCTTGTCGCTGTACCGCAGGTGGGCGTACACCATGTCGAGGTGCCGCTTGGCCACCGGGATGTCGACCGGCTCGCACACCGTGCCGCCCGACAGGTGCATGTGGCGGCTCTGGTACGCCAACTTCACGAAGTTGTGGAAGTCCTCGAGGGTGGCGTAGCGGCGGCCCTGGTCCAGGTCGTGCACGAAGGGCGAGCCGTAGGCGGGGACGAACACGGTGGCGTTCCCGCCCACCTGGACGCTGCGCTGCGGGTTCCGGGCGTGGTGGGTGAAGGTGGCCGGGGCGCTGGTGGTCACGATCTCCCGGCACATGCCCCGCGGGAACCGCACCCGCTCGCCGTCGACCTCGGCGCCGGCCGCCTTCAGGAGCTCGAGGGAGCCCGGGTGGTCGCGGAAGTCGATGCCGACCTCCTCGAGGATCGTGTCGGCGTTGTGCTCGATGAGGGCCAGGCCCTCCTCGTCGACGACCTCGAACGGGGGGATGTTCCGGACGAGGTAGGGATGGGCGGCGTCGGCAGCGGACTCGGCGCGTGCGGCCTGACGGGCGGCACGGCCTCCGGATCGTCGTCGGGGTGCGTCGCTCACGGGGTGGCTTCCTCTCTGTTCGGACGTCGTCGTCGTCGGCGTCGGTCACCGCCGGATCCCGGCGCGGCCTCGGGGCGCGCCGGCAGGGTCAGGACGGTGGACAGTCCCGGGTAGTCGGCGGTGCGGTGGGGAACGGCCATGGCGTCCACGAAGTGCGCCTGGAAGGCGGGCTCCGTGGCGGTCTCGACCTTCTCGATCCCGTCGACCAGTTGCTGGATGCGCCGGCGTTCGGTTCCGGAGAGCAGGGCGATGGCGGCTCCGGCGCCGGCGGCGTTCCCCACGGCTGCCACCTCGTCGGGTGCGCAGTCGGGGATGAGGCCGAGGACCGTGGCCCGCACGGTGTCGATGTGGCTGCCGAAGGCACCGGCCAGGGCGATCCCGTCCACGCGGTCGACCCCGAGGTGGTCCATCAGCAGCCGGACGCCGGCGTAGAGCGCGGCCTTGGCGAGCTGGATGGCCCGGATGTCGTTCTGGGTGACGAGGATCCTCGTGCCGTCGGCGCCCTCGTGGAGCAGGTAGGAGAAGGTGCGCCCGTCGGGCTGGACGCGGTCCGACGGGTTGGTGCCGGGTCCACCGATCACGCCGTCGGCGTCCATGAGGCCGGCGAGGAACAGTTCGGCGATGACCTCGATGATGCCCGATCCGCAGATGCCGGTGACGCCCGTGTCCGCCACCGCCTCGGCGAAGCCCGGCTCGTCCGACCAGGGTTCGGCGCCGAGCACCTGGATGCGGGGCTCGCCGGTGGCCGAGTCGATCCGGACCCGCTCGATGGCGCCGGGCGTGGCGCGCTGGCCGGCGGTGATCTGGGCGCCCTCGAAGGCGGGGCCGGTGGGGCTGGAGGCGGCGAGGATGCGGCCGCCGCCGGCCAGGACGATCTCGGCGTTGGTGCCGACGTCGACCACCAGTCGGACGTCGTCGGCCAGGTCCGGCCGGGTGGCGAGGACGACGCCGGCCGTGTCGGCGCCGACGTGGCCGGCGATGCACGGCAGGACGTGGGCCCGGGCGGAGGGGTGGGCGTCGAGTCCGAGGTCGGCGGCGGCCAGGTCCACGGCATCGGCGACCTCGAGCGTGAACGGGGCCTGCCCCAGCGGCGTGGGGTCGAGGCCGAGCAGCAGGTGGTGCATGACCGGGTTGCCGACGAGGACCAGTTCGAGGACCTCGTCGCGGTCGGCCTCGCCTTCTTCGCAGAGTCGGCCCAGGAGCCCGTCGAGTGCCTCGCGGACGGCGGCGGTCAGTTCGACCTCGCCGCCGGGGTTCATCATCACGTAGGAGACCCGGCTCATGAGGTCCTCGCCGAACCGGATCTGGGGGTTCATGGTGCCCGCCGTGGCCAGGGCCCGGCCGGTGGCCAGATCGAACAGGTGGCCGGCCAGTGTGGTCGAGCCGACGTCGACGGCGACGCCGAGGGCGCGGTCGCGCAACCCGGGCCAGGCGGCGACGACGTGGCGGTCGTCCCGGACGGCGACGGTGAGCAGGCCGGTGTCGTCGGAGACCGGCTCGAGGCCGGCGGTCAGGTCGAGGCCGGTGAGGCCCCATTGCCCGTGGAGGGCGTCGGCCAGGTCGTCGCCGTCACCGAACTCGAGCAGCCGGAGGACCAGCACCGGGTCGAGCTCGAGGTCGCCCAGGTCGACGTCCTTGCGCACCACCTGCTGGTGAACCTGGCTCTCGGCGGGCACGTCCACGACGAGGTCGCCGCAGACCGTGGCCGAGCAACTCAGCCGGCGGTGCTCCGGGAGGGGGCGCCGGCCGCTGTAGTCGGATTCGACGGCGCCGGGCGCCGAGAGGTGGGTGGCGTCGGCGGTGATCCCGTGCTTGGCGAACTCCCCGAACATCGGCTCGACCTGGCAGCGCCCGCAGATGCCACGGCCGCCGCACACCGAGTCGATGTCGACACCGAGATGTCGGGCGGCGTCGAGCACCGACGTGCCGGCCTCGACCCGGCCGCGTCGGCCCGAGGGCGTGAAGACCACGAGGTGCTGGTCGTCGGTCATCGGGTCACCGGGCGTGGGACGGCAGACGGTCGAGTCAGGCCTGGGGCCGGCGTCGACGGCCACGGCGCTCGCGGTCGGTACCGACGGTCGGGTCGCGGTGCGCGCGGATCCAGGCGGCGCAGTCGGTGTCGTGGCCGGCCAGCACGTCGGCGGCCTGGATGGCCGTCCTCACCTCCTCGTGGAGGGGGCTCATGATCGCCGAGGTCATGCCGGCGCCGATGGCCATGGCCAGGAAGGTGCCGGTCACGTGGTGCCGGTTGGGGAGCCCGAAGCTGACGTTGGAGGCGCCGCAGGTCGTGTTGACGCCGAGTTCCTCGCGCAGGCGCCGGACGAGGGCGAAGACCTGCTGGCCGGCGGTGCCCATGGCGCCGATCGGCATCACGAGCGGGTCCACGACGACGTCGGCCGCCGGGATGCCGTGGTCGGCGGCGCGCTCGACGATGCGCTTGGCCACCGAGAAGCGCACATCGGGGTCCTCGGAGATGCCGGTGTCGTCGTTGGAGATGGCGACGACGGCCGCCCCGTGCCGGGCCACGAGGGGCAGGACCCGCTCCATGACCTCCTCCTCGCCGGTGACGGAGTTGACGAGGGGCTTGCCCTCGTAGGCGGCGAGGCCGGCCTCGAGGGCCTCGATGATGGAGGAGTCGATGGCCAGCGGCACGTCGGTGACGGATTGCACGAGCCGGATGGCCTGGGCCAGCAGGGCCGGCTCGTCGGCCAGCGGTATGCCGGCGTTGACGTCCAGCATCTGGGCACCCGCCTTCACCTGGGCGATGGCGTCTGACTCGACCCGGCTGAAGTCGCCGTTCTTCATCTCCTCGGCGAGCAGGTTGCGGCCGGTCGGGTTGATGCGCTCGCCGATCATCACGAACGGCCGGCCGAAGCCGATGGCCACCTCCTTGGAGGCGGAGCTGAGCACGGTGTCGGTCATGGGATGGTCTCCTGGTGGGGCGAGGTTGGCGGTCGGTGTGGTGACGGGCGTGCCCGTCAGTCGGCGTCGTCGACGCCGCCGGAGCGCACGAGGCGCTCGAGGCGCTCGGCGCTGTACTCGGCATCGATCCGGGCGGCCTCGGCGGCGACGGACGCTGCCAGATCGGTGGCGCAGGCGGCCGACTCGCGTCGCCACTCGGCCACGTAGCTGTCGGTGTCGGTGCAGCCGGCGACCATGGCGGCCCGGTCGATGGCGTGCTGGAAGCGGGCGTCGAGCAGGGCCTTCTCCCTGGTGCGACCCCGCTGGGCGGTGACCTGGGCGGGGATGTCGCGCCAGTAGATGGTGACGAGTTCGGCGGCCATGGCTCAGGGATTGGGGAGCGCACGGATCGGGGCGGGGGCCTCGACGAGCCGCACGATACTCGGGGCCAGTTCGCCGTAGCCCGTGAGCTGCTGCTCGAAGCGGAGGCCCAGCCGTTCGGCGGCGGCGGCGGCCCGGGCGGTGAGGTCGGGGTCGCCGACCTGGACGAGGTGGACGACCCTGGTGTAGTTGCCGAAGTAGTCGTCGCGGAGTTCGGGATGACGGTCGAGGCCGAGGTGGCCGACAACCAGTCGGTCGAAGTGCTTCACCAGGAAGTCCGTGAGGTAGAAGGTGCCCAGTTCGGCGTCCTGGAGCTCGGCGAAGACCGTGCTGCCCGCGAAGAACTCGTAGCAGTGGGCGCCGGGAAGGCGTTCGACGCCGAGTTCCTCGCAGACGGCGTCGAGCCGTCCGCCGGTGCCGCAGTCGGCGTACCCGACGTACACCTCGTCGTAGTCGTCCCGTGCCGCCCGGACGCGCGCGGCGACGGCGTCGGGTATGAGGTCGGGGGTGTTGTGGTACGAGGCGGGGAGGCACTCGACGTCGATGCCGTCCAGGCGGTTGTTGCGGACGACCTCCAGGAGCTCCCGGGCGAGGGCTCC
>MDTE01050261.1_pt1 | contig 10567 bp, 13 predicted proteins | sample 811231 | NCBI WGS metagenome assembly MDTE01 (sample SAMN05326651, study PRJNA326480) | marine metagenome | isolation source: seawater | place: Indian Ocean: Red Sea | collected 2010 | reverse complement strand
TACTTCCAGTATCTATTAAAGCAGTAGAAATAATTGTTAACGATCCGCCTTCCTCAATATTTCTTGCCGCACCAAAAAATCTTTTAGGTCTCTGAAGTGCATTGGCATCTACACCTCCTGTTAATACTTTTCCTGAGCTTGGTATAACTGCATTATATGCTCTTCCTAATCTTGTTATTGAATCTAATAGTATGACGACATCTTTTTTATGTTCTGTTAATCTTTTTGCTTTTTCAATGACCATCTCTGCGACCGCAACGTGGCGCTGCGCTGGCTCGTCAAAAGTTGAGCTAATAACTTCACCTTTAACGGTTCTTTGCATATCAGTAACTTCCTCAGGTCTTTCATCAATAAGTAAAACGATCAAATAACATTCTGGATAATTTTTAGCGATCGAATTAGCTATACTTTGCAAGATCATTGTTTTTCCAGCTTTTGGTGGTGAAATAATTATTGATCTTTGACCTTTTCCAATAGGGCTTACCAAATCTATTAGTCTTGGCGTTAAGTCTTGTTTCTTATCTGGCTTTGTTGCCTCTACTTCCATAATTAATTGTTTGTCAGGATAAAGTGGGGTTAAGTTATCAAAAGCAATTTTATGTCTAGATTTTTCGGGCTCCTCAAAATTAATCTTGCTAACTTGAAGTAAAGCGAAATATCTTTCACTCTCTTTCGGTGCTCTAACTGGTCCTTCAACAGTATCTCCAGTTCTTAATCCAAATTTTCTAATCTGACTCGGGCTTACATAAATATCATCGGGTCCCGGTAGGTAATTTGACTCCATCGCTCTAAGAAAACCAAACCCATCTTGCAATAACTGTAAAACCCCTGCCCCTGTAATCTCCTCTTTCTCTGCAACTTTTTTTAATATAGCAAACAGTATTTCTTGTTTCCTAAGCGTGCTAGCATTTTCTATACCCAATTCTTCTGCTTGAGTTATAAGCTGTTCCGACGATTTAAGTTTTAGTTCTTGAATGTTCATGATTTAAATTATTAAGGACTTAATAATAACTAGAATATATATGCTAATTAAGATTATTCAACCCTAGATAGGTTTAAAAATCACAATAAATATGATCAAAATAAGCAATAATGTGGGAATTTCATTAATGTATCGGTAATATTTAGAGGAATGCTTATTCATATCTAATTTAAAATGCCCTAAAATACTTCCAAGATAAAAATGATACAAAGTTAGTGTGGTCACAAAAAGAAGCTTTAAAATCATCCACTTTTGACCTAACTGCTGAAAACCTATTTCATGTATTAGTATTAATCCAAATATCCAAGAAAGTGTCATTGCCGGGGTCATAATGTAAAAAAAAAGTTTTTTTTCCATAACTTTGAATACTTCTGTCACTATGGGTTTTTCAATGTTTTCAGAATGATAAACAAAAATTCGTGGGAGATATAAAAGTCCTGCCATCCAAGAAATAACTGCTATTAAGTGTAGAGATTTAAAAAGCAAATAGGTATTCATATATTACAGATTCCTCTGAACTAATGATTTTAACAAAGCTATATGATCATCATTATCATTTAAGCACGGCACCATATCAAAGTTTTCACCACCAGACTCCAAGAAAGTTTCTTTACCTTGAATAAGAATTTCCTCCAAAGTTTCAACACAGTCAGAAGAAAAGCCCGGACATATTGCTAGAACATTTTTTTTTCCCTCACCAGGCAATTTTTCTAATGTTTGGTCTGTGTAAGGTTCGAGCCATTTTTGAGGACCAAATCTTGATTGAAAAGTTGTTTTTAGTTCTATTAAATTAAACTTTTCTGAAATCAGTCTAGTAGTTTTTTGACAATAACAATGGTAGGGATCTCCTTTATCAAAATACTTTTGGGGTATACCATGATAAGACGCTAAAATTAAATCTGGTTTCCACTTTATTTCTTTAATCTTTTTATTTAATGAATTTACTAATGCATCTATATATTGAGGGTGGGACTCGTAATGTGGTATAATTTTAATTGATGGTTGCCATCTCATTTTCATAAGTGTTCTATATACTTCATCACAAACAGTAGCTGTGGTTGCTGCTGCGTATTGAGGATACAATGGTAGTATAACTAAATTTTCACAACCCTTATCATGTAGATCTTTTATCTTACTTTTAATACTTGGATTTCCATACCTCATGGCAAAATCTACAATTACATTTTTTTCAGATATTAAATCTGATAATTTATTTGCTTGTTGTTGAGTATAGTAAAGCAATGGAGATATATTTTCTTTTTCCATCCAAATTTCTTTATATGCTTTAGCGGTTTTGGAAGGTCTTAAATTTAATATAAAAACGTTTAATATAATTTGCCATAATATAGGATTAACTTCTATTACCCTTCTATCCGAAAGAAATTCTTTTAAATACTTTCTAATATCTAACCAACTAGTTGAGTCGGGCGTTCCTAAATTAATTATTAAAACTCCAGTTTTACCGAAGTTAACTTGGGGATGATTTTTGCTATTTTGCATTTAATAGTCTTTCACCATTTTGACAAGATAATCCATCATATTTGGATCGGTTTCAGGTAAAACTCCGTGTCCTAAATTAAATATATAAGGATGGTCTTTAAAAATTTCTAAATATTTCTTTACCTCTTGTCTCAAATTTTCTTTATCAGTTAATAAAATTTTTGGATCCATTCCCCCTTGAATAGGAATTCTAATATCTTTTAAAATTTCTTTAGGATCTGCCTCATAATCAATACAAATGGCATCAGGTCTAACAGTTTCACAATAAGCTTTATATTTTTTTATACCTTTTGGAAAACATATGGTTGGAACGTTCAAAGATTTAGTATATTCGACCAACTTGATTGTAGGCTCATAAACATAATTCGGTAAATCTTTTTCATCTAATAGATTAGCCCAACTATCAAAAATTTGAATAATTTGGGCACCACTTTCAACTTGATTTTTAATGTGCAATTTTAAAAACTTTTCAATAATCTTTAGAGTCTTACTTAAAAAATTTTTATCTTTAAAAAAATCACTCTTTAATCCAGACTTAGGAGATTTTTGATTTATCATATAAACCAAAAGAGTCCACGGAGCACCAACGAAACCTATTGTGTTTTTGTTTCTTGTAAGATCATTTTTTTTTATCAAATTAACCAACTTATAAACTGGTTGTAATTTATCAACAAAATCGTTCTCATTTAGCCTTAGAATATTTTCTAAATTTAAATCTCCTAATATAGGTCCAATTCCTTTTTTAAACTCAACTTTTTGGTTTAAACCATATGGAACCATTAAAATATCAGAAAAAATTATAGCGGCATCTAAATCAAATCTTTTAAGAGGTTGTAAAGTTATTTCGGTTGATAATTTTTCATTTAAACACAGTTCTATAAAGTTAGGATTTTTAGCTCTAATTTCTCTAAATTCTGGCAAATACCTACCAGCTTGTCTCATTATCCATATAGGCTTTATAGAGGTATCATAATTTTTTAAAACTTCATCAATATGAGTCATATATAAAATATATATTATAAGATTGTAGTATTATTAGGTAATGTGAATAATGGTATCTATTTTTTTTTAACACTTTATTAACTATTTACTAACAAATTTAACATTTATTGTTGGCCAATTTGTGAATTACTTAACTATTTGTATATCTGTTTTCCACTTAGTAAAGAATGTTAATAAAATCCTTGTTTTACAAGCTATTTAGATAAAAAATAAATTTGTTTAATTTTATTAAAATATTACAAAGATATTAACAAAATATACATGATTAATACTTATCAAGTTTTTTTAATTTCAGACTCTACTGGAGAAACTCTAGATAGAATTTTTTTATCTTTAAAAGCACAATTTAAAAATATTGATTACAAAATTAATTCATATTCTTTTACAAGAACTGAAAATCAAATATCTAAAATATTGGATATAGCTGAGAAACAAGAAAACCCTATTATCTTGTATACTATTGTAGATAACAATCTTGCTAAAAGTTTAGCAAAGACCTGTAATTTAAAAAAAATCCCTTGTTTTGGTGTTTTGGGAAGTTTAATTTTAAGTTTTTCAAAACTTTTTAATCAAAAGGCTTCTCATGAGCCTAGTGGCCAACATGTTTTAGATGAGGAGTATTATAACAGAATTGAGGCTATTCAATACACCATGAACCATGACGATGGCAATCTTCTTAGTGATGTAGAAAAATCTGATATAATTTTATTGGGTGTTAGCAGAACCAGTAAAACACCAACTTCTATATATTTAGCGAACAAAGGCTTCAAAACAGCTAACATACCTTTAGTAAATGACAACTCCATACCTAAAAGTTTAAAGAAAAACCCACAAAATTTTTGTATTATCGGCTTAACAACCGAAGCTGAAAGATTAGTTGATATTAGAAAAAATCGTTTAAGTTCGATCAAAGATAATAAAAATCAAGATTATACTAATTTGGATAAAATTAAAAAAGAAGTTGAAGAAGCAAAAAATACATTTAAAAAATATAGGTGGCCAACTATAGATGTTACAAGAAAATCTGTCGAAGAAACTGCTGCATCTATAATTAAAATTTACGAAATTTTTTCTACTAACAAAAATGGATAAAAAAATTATCTTAGCATCAAAAAGCAAAGTAAGAAAAGAAATTTTAGACAAAAATAATATTATTTGTATTGTAGAACCTTCAAACGTCGATGAAGATACTATTAAAACAATTTTGTTGGATGAAAAAGCTAGTCCAGAAATTATCTCAAAAAATCTTGCGGAACTTAAAGCAAATAAAATAAGTATGAAGTATCCCGACGAATTAGTATTAGGTGCAGATAGTGTTATAGATCTAGAAGGAGAATTAATTTCAAAACCGAAAAATAGAAATGTTGCTTTAGAAATTTTAAAAAAACTTAATGGAAAATTTCATTATTTGATAAGTTCAGTATGTATATCTAAAAATGGGATGATGATCTGGAATTATACTGATAAAGCTAAACTGACTATGAAAAGTTTCAATGAAAAGCAATTACAAGGTTATCTATCTAAAATAAGTGATGAAGCACTTTATGCATATAATGTATATCAAATTGAGGGTGAGGGAAGGTCTTTGTTTTCTAAGATAGAGGGAGATCAAAATACCATTATGGGCCTCCCAATTAATAAGATTAAGGAGTATTTGAAAAATTATGAATAAGTATTTAGTTATTGGTAATCCGATCAAACATTCACTGTCTCCTTTGTTGCATAACTATTGGTTTAAAAAACATGGGATATTAGACTCTATTTATGAAAAACAAAAAGTAGACAAAGGAGATTTAAAAAGAATTATTGAACAAGTTAAAAATGGTGAAATAAAGGGCGTGAACGTAACAGTTCCATTTAAAAGAGAAATATTTGATTATTTAGATTCCTCTTCTCACGAAGCTAAGTTAACAAAATCTGTTAACACTATACTTAAAGAGGGTGACAAAGTTGTTGGATATAATACTGATCAGGGTGGTTTTGAAATTAGCTTACAAAAAAAAAATTGGAAATCAGAAGGTAAAAAAATTTTAATATTCGGTGCAGGAGGGGTTACACCTTCAATTTTATTAACTTTTATTAAAACAAATGGAGATAATAAAATTTATTTGTGTAATAGAACACGGGATAAAGCAGAAAAATTAAAGGAATTTTGGGATAAAACAATTAATTTGTTCGGTAATAACAAGAATACTCTCGAGATAGTAGATTGGGGTAAAAAAATTGAAATGTGTGATTTAGTAATTAACACAACAAGTGTTGGTTTATCAAAAGATGAGAATATAAGTTATAATTTTAGTGATTATGATAATAACAAAGATACTTTATTTTACGATTTGATATACAATCCAAAAGAAACAAATTTTCTCAAAGAAGCCAAACTAAGAGGAAATAGAACCATGAATGGTAAATTGATGTTCTTAGGGCAAGCACAATTAGCTTTTAAAATGTGGACAGGGAAAAGCCCAGAAATTAATGAGGAAGTTATAGATCTATTGGATTAATGATTATAATAGGTATTTTAGGAGACATTGGATCAGGAAAAAGTTATGTAGCTAGCCAATTTGGATATCCAGTTTTCAACGCAGATGTTGAGGTAGCTAAAATATATAAAAATAGCAGGGTTTGTTTTAAAAAATTAAAAAAATTATTACCAGATTACATTAGGTCGTTTCCAATAAATAAAAATGAGTTGACAGATTCAATCTTGAGCAATGAAAAAAATATTAAAAAAATCAGCAAAATAGTTCATCCTTTGGTTAGAAAAAAGATGAATTTGTTCCTTAAAAAAAATAAAAAACAAAGAGTTATAATTTTAGATGTGCCTTTGTTATTAGAAAATAAAATTAAAATCAAAAACATGATTTTTGTCTTTGTGGACTCAAAAAAACGCGATATTTTAACTAGGCTCAATAAAAGGAGAGGTTTTGATAGGAAAATTTTTAAAAAATTAAAAGAAATTCAACTACCACTTGATCATAAAAAAAGAAAATCTCATTTTATTATTAAAAACTATTATACAAAAAAGTATATTAGGAAAAGTGTAAAAAATATTTTAAAAAAAATTTTATAATGAAAGAAATTGTTTTAGATACTGAAACTACTGGTATTTCCGTAAAAGAGGGTCATAGAATTGTAGAAATTGGCTGCATTGAACTTGATAATTTAATTCCGACTAAGAATAAATTTCATTGTTATTTAAATCCAGAAAGAAAAGTTTCACAGAAAGCCTTTGAAGTTCATGGTTATAGTGATGAATTTTTATTAAAACAAAAAAAATTTTCAGAAATTGTAGATGAATTTTTAGCATTTATAGATAATAAAAGATTAATTATACATAATGCAGAATTTGATTTATCTCATTTAAATAATGAATTAAAAATTCTAGGTAAAAAAACTATCAAAAATAATATTGTAGATACATTAGTTTTGGCTAGGGACAAATTTCCAGGATCTCCCTCAAATTTAGATGCCCTGTGCAAAAGATATAGAATTGATAATTCAAGACGAACAAAACATACTGCCTTAATAGATTGTGATTTATTAGCAAAAGTTTATATAAATTTAATAGATCAAAAAGAACCTACTTTAGATTTTAGTGATCAGGAAAAAATTAATGATCAAGAAAGTAATATAGAAATAAAATATTATAAGAAAATTATAGCCCCATCTAAAGAGGAATTAGAAAATCATAATTATTACTTAAAATCGCAAATAAAAAAAAATTTTTTCAATTAAAATTTTTTTTATATAATTCCTCAAAATCAACCTTTTTCTCTATTTTCATTGCTGGGTAACCTGAGTTATGAAGTAAGTTAATTAATGTTTTTTCTATTTCAGGAAAAATTTCTTTTTGAACTTCAACTAAAACGATTTTTTCTAAAATTTTTTTGTCTTTTAAATTTTCATCAACTTGTACAACAGATGTATATACAAATTCGAAAATTGATTTTTTTACACCTTCTTCTTTATCATGAAATTTAATTGAAGTGTCGATTTCTATTAATCTACTTTTTATTGCTTTTGAGTCTATATTAATTCCCAACTGGTAACGGGAAATGTTATCTTTTACATACATATATGTTTCAGCATCTGGTGTTTCACTTGACATATCCTTGATATATTTAGCTAAGATTTTATAATTTTTTGTCATCTTCTTTTTCTATTTCCTCATATTCACCATCAATAAATTTTTCATTTGTTTTTTTTTTCATTTGAAATTTAGATGATAGTATTTTTAAAATAAATTTTCTGCTAAGTGGAAATATTAACAAAAAACCAATTATATCTGTAGCAAAGCCTGGAATAATTAGTAATAGAGCAGCAAAAGTTATTGCTGCGCCTGATATTATCTCATAAACAGGTATTTCGTTTTTAATCAACTGAACAAAAGCAGACCTAAGAGTATTTAGACCTTCATATCTTGCGTATATTATTCCCAGTATAGCAGTTACAAATATCAATGTTATTGTAGTTAAAGCTCCAATTTGAGAGCCAATTTTAATGAATAAGTATATTTCGATAATTGGGGCCAGTATTATGGCTATTAGAACTGGGTTCATTTGTCTTTAATTTAATTGCTAGTTGAAATTTTTCAACATAGTAATTACTATTAGATCATGAATTATAGTTTTGAATACATAGATATCATCTTATTAGCAATGATAGCAGGTTTTATCTTTTTGAGATTGAGAGGTATTTTAGGCAAAAGAACTGGTTTTGAAGGTAAAGTTAATCCACAATTTGAGAACATTTTAAAAAAAGCACAGCCAGAAAATACAGTTAAAATTAAAGAAAATTTTGATGAAGAAGCTCAAAAGGAATTTTTAAAAGGTGCTAAAATTGCTTATGAAACTATAATTACTGACTTTAGTGATCAAGATAATAAAATTACTAACAGTAAACCATTATTAAGTGAAAAAATTTATTCTCAATTTAAAACTGCTTTAGTTGATAGAAGTAAAAGAGGACATTTTGCTGAGATTACATTCATTGGTATCAATTCAGCAAAAATAAAAGAACATAATAAAATTGGCTCTATTCTTAAAGTAACAGTAGATTTTGTTGCTGAAGTAATAACATGCATAAAAGATAAAGAAAAAAAAATAGTTTCGGGTGATCCAGAGACAATCAAAAAAATTTATGATACTTGGGTATTCTCAAGAGATACGAAATCAAACAACCCAAACTGGCAACTTGTTGATACTTTAACGTAATTGATTACAAAAATTTCAAAAAAAGACAAAAAGGATTGGGAAGATTTTTTAACTAACAAAGATTCTTTACCAAATAAAGATTTAGCAAGTTCTAAAAAAAGAATTGAAAAGACAAAAAATTTTGATTTCCATGGTTTTTCTTTAGATGAAGCAAATAAAACAATAAACAAACTAATTAAAGATTCTTTTAAAAATGGAGTCAGAAAATTAGTTGTTATCACAGGAAAAGGTATTCACTCAGATAATGAAAAAAATCCTTTTACATCTAAAGATTTTGGTATTCTAAAATATTCTATGCCAGAATACATAAAAAAAGATCCAGAGTTGATGAAATTAATCAATGAAATAAAAGAGGCAGATGTTGCAGATGGAGGAAGTGGAGCATTTTATATTTTTCTTAAAAAGAATTTAGTAAAATGATAATTTGGCTGGCCTCATATCCTAAGAGTGGAAATACTTGGGTTAGATTATTCTTAAATTCATTAATAATTGCTCCAAATGACGAATTAAATATTAATAGTATAAAGATAGATCAATTTCCAACTAGAAAATATCTTCAAAACTTTACAAACAATACTGACGACATACAAGAAATAATAAAGAATACTAATAACGCACAATCAGAAATAAACTCAGATAATAAGATTAGGTTTTTTAAAACTCACAGTGCATTTTGGAAAATATCTAAATATAGTTTTACAGATGATAAAAATACTATTGGAACTATCCATATTGTAAGAGATCCAAGAAATGTAATTACATCTATTAAAAATCATTATAATCATGAAAGTTATGAAAGAGCTCTACAATTTATAAAAGATGAAGATAAGACGATTGGAGAAAAAGGATCTAAAAGGGGAGAGGATTTACCAACAATAGTTTCATCTTGGAAATTTCACTACAATTCGTGGAAAAGTATTACTTCTTTCAAAAGCAAATATATTTTAATAAAATATGAAAATTTGCTTAATAATCCTATTGATGAATTTACAAAGATTGCTGAATTTATAAAAAAAATAGCCCCAATTAAATTTAATGAAAAAAATATTTTAAAAGCTATTGAAAATACCAATTTCGAAAATTTAAAAAAACAAGAGGAATTAAAAGGTTTTAAAGAGGCCCCAAAAAATAATAATAAATTTTTTTATCTAGGACCTAATAATAATTGGAAAGATTTATTGGATAAAAATATAAAAGACGAGATAGAATTTAGTTTTAAAAATGAGATGAAAGATTTAGGTTATTTATAAAATGAACTTAGATAAATCAGTATCCTTTACCAGATTATCTAGATTTTTGTTTATATAGTTTTTATCAATCGTAATTTTTTCACCAGATCTATCTGTTGCCGTAAAGCTAATATCATCTAAAATTTTTTCAATAATCGTGTGTAATCTTCTTGCTCCAATATTTTCCACCGTTGCATTAACCTCAGAAGCTATGTTGGCTATTGCATCTATACCATCCTCAGAAAACTCCAATTCAACATTTTCAGTTTTTAACAGAGCAACATATTGTTTAATCAAACTGTAATCTGGTTCTTTTAAAATTCTTTTAAAATCTTCACTTGTTAAAGCTTCCAGTTCAACTCTTATAGGCAATCGTCCTTGTAATTCAGGTAATAAATCTGACGGTTTAGCAAGTTGAAATGCACCCGAGGCAATAAATAAAATATGATCTGTTTTGATTGGACCATATTTAGTATTTACTGTTGTTCCCTCTATTAAGGGCAACAGGTCTCTTTGTACGCCCTCTCTTGACACATCGCCGCCAACTCTATCCGTTCTTCCGGAAATTTTGTCAATTTCATCTAAAAAGACTATCCCATTATTTTCAGTTGAAATTTTTGCAGCTTTAATAATTTTAT
>MDTE01013205.1_pt1 | contig 10567 bp, 10 predicted proteins | sample 811231 | NCBI WGS metagenome assembly MDTE01 (sample SAMN05326651, study PRJNA326480) | marine metagenome | isolation source: seawater | place: Indian Ocean: Red Sea | collected 2010 | reverse complement strand
CCTGTTATAATAAAAAAAATTAATAAAACATTAATTGGTTTTGAAAGTAATGGGTTTTTCATTTTGATAGCCTAATCAATAGTAAAAATTATAATCTTTGCATATTAATAGTAGATAACGACAAAATCATTAATTATATTAGTAGCAAAGATATTTAATTTATCGTTATTGTTTAATTTTAAAATAACATTTAAATCTATTATTATTTTAGTTTATAATTTGTATCAATTTGTCGTTTATAATATAAAAACTTAGATAAACATATGTTCTCTAGTAAACCTAAACATAGTCTTTATTAGTGAATTTATATTTTTGAAAGTTGACAGTGCTTAAATTAAAAATTCCATATATATTGACAATTTTAAGTGTTATTTCCTCAATAACAATAGTTGTTTTATATTATGTTGGTTTTAATATATTCTCTAAACCAGAGCCAACACCACAAGAGTTACTTGAGCAAAAACTTCAAGAGGGTAATAGTACAATTATTGATGAAGATAGTGGTGGAGGGCTTGTCGATGCTCTTTTACCTCCTAAATTAAGTTACTTCCAGTTTGTCTTATCATTTTCATCAAATTTAAAACACGATAACAATATTATGAATATAGAGCTTGCACTTGCTACATTTGAAGGCGAGGGATATCATGCTCGTCTAAAGCATCATGAACCAGCTTTAAGAAAAATTGTTTTAGACACAATGTCTGAAACCCCAGAAGAATTAATAAGGACTAAAAAAGGTAAAGAAGAATTTGCATTAAACCTTCTTAATGCCATAAATTTGAAATTAGAAGCACTGGAAGAAGAACCTGCTATCGAATCAGTTCATTTTTCTTCTTTTGCTATTCGATAAATACTTTTTGGATAAAACTAAAATGAAGTCAAATTTTATTATAGGATCAATTATTCTCCTATCTATTATTTTTTTACTTATATTTTTTGGATTACCATTATTTCTAAAATCAATTCAATCTCCTAAACCTATATTTATGAAGGTTAGTCTTAATAATTTATGTACAGTGCATGATGAAACATTTATGGTATTAACTCGACCTTATAATAGAAGAGCCTATTTTAACAATGGAATTGCTAGAATAAAAGTAATGTCAAACTGGAAAGTGAGATTAGCAGCAAATGATAAATATCCAGATTTTGTATATGATGGTGAAGAACATTCTGTAAAAGAGAATATTGAATTAACGGCTGATTGTGGAACCTCAAAAAGATTAAAAGGAATTTTTGGGGCATTTAGAAATCAATTTAACTAAAAACCATATTTAGTCTCTTTAGCTAAATAAATAGGAATTTTATTTAATAATTAAATTACTGAAACTAATTCAATGAAAACGAAATTATTAACCAACTTGAAAGACTTGATTTTTGACCTACTGACATTACTTTTAGTTGGTTTAAGTGTTGGATTTACTCTAGGTATAGTGTCTAATATTTTTGTTAAAGGGGTAATGTTTTTTAATAATTTAAGAAGTGAAAACACACTTCCTGACCAATTTTCAATTTTTTCTACAACATGTTCATTATTAATTGCAGCTTTAATAATTCTTCTAATTAGAAAAGTTTTTGATATTTCAAGATGGCATGGACCTCCTGATAGTATTTTAGCAGCCCATCAATCTAAAAATACATTAGATATTAAAAGAGGCTTGGGGTCTACATTAACAGCATTTGTTTCTGCAGGTGGGGGAGCTTCAGTAGGTCAATATGGACCATTAGTTCATTTTGGAGCTACTATGGCTAGTGCAATTGAAAAATTTACTTCAGAGCGTTTGCCTCCAGGTATATTTATCGGTTGTGGAGTAGCTGCAGCAATTTCTGCTGGATTTAATGCTCCAATAGCAGGATTAGTCTTTGCGCATGAAGCCATACTGAGACATTTTTCTTTAAGAGCTGGGGGAGCTATTGCAATATCTTCGATTACCGCCTCAACAATTGGAACTGGTTTTTTCCCAGGGTCAGATGTATTAAACGTCGCATCTGAAGCACCAAGACTCACTCAAATTGCACCTATAATTTTGTTAGTATCACCGATTTTTGGTCTTTCAGCAATTTTGTTTATGTTTGGGATACGTTCTGGAGCAAAAGTTTCAAAGTTATCAGGACTGTCACCAACATATCAAATTCTGATAGCTGCTTTTTTATGTGGAATTATTGGTATTTTTGTTCCTGAAATCCTTGGTTTGGGTACGAGAGAGATGAATAATATTTTTTCAGAAATGTATAACATTTCATTTTTACTTATTTTGCTCATAGGGAAAATTATAATAACTTCAATTTGTATAGGATTTGGCTTTTTTGGAGGTATATTTGCTCCAGCATTATTTGTTGGTGCGGCTACTGGAGGGTTAGTAGCAAAATTAATTATTTTATTTGGGTTTTCAATTTCTATTCCCGCCATGGCTATAGCAGGAACTGCAGCAGTTGGAGCTGTAGCGATAGGTGCTCCCGTTGCCACCACTTTGATTGTTTTAGAATTTACTGGTAGTTATGAATATGCAGTTGCTGCAATGATAGCTGTTCAAATCAGCTCATTTATATCACATAGATTATATGGAGATTCTTTATTTGATATGGCTTTGAATGATAGAGGGGTTAAAATTAACTTAGGTAGACAGCACGTTCAAATGGATGACTTACGATTATCAGAAATTGTGAATAAAGACGCAATTGTTTTCGATGAAAAGCAGCATCATGACCAGATAAAAAAAGTTATGATTAATAAAAAAGTAACAGAGGCTGTTGTTATTAATAATCAAGGGTTATTTATTGGAAAAATAAATATCCACAAAGTTTTAGAAGAATCAAACTCAAAACTATTAGCCCCTTCTTTTATTGAAAAAAATAGTTTAGTCCTTAATAACGACATCTCATTGGTAGAAGCTATTGAACAAGTCAGTAATTTTGTTGGTGAATTTATCCCTGTCAAAGACATTGATACTGGAAGTTATATAGGTTCAATTAACGAAGCAGATCTATTTCAAGCATACTTAAGATTGCAAAATCGAGTTCTTAAAGTAGAAAAAGATACTGAATCATAGAAATTTTAATATCAGAATTGGTTAATCCGTTTTGCAGAATAATTATCCAAACCAAAACTTAAAAATTTTTTTATCAGCACAGAATTGGCTAAAAAATCGAAAAAAGGTTGCTCTTGCAACTGTTATTAGTACATGGGGAAGTTCCCCAAGACCAATAGGCAGTCAAATGATTTTTAATAAAAATCTTGAAATCGAAGGATCTGTTTCAGGTGGATGCATTGAAAGTGAAGTGATCGAAAAGGGCCTGAAAGTAATTGAAGGAGGAAATCCCAAAGTACTAAAATTTGGAGTCAGTGACCAAACTGCTTGGAAGTCGGGTCTAACATGTGGTGGTAAAATTTCTGTTTTAATTGAGTCTTTTAATAATTTGAACACTCATGATGGCTTTGAAAAATTTATAGGTGCTATGAAAGAAAGATGCGAGATTTTGATAATTAAAAATCTCAAAAATGGTGATAATTTTTTTCAAATCAGTCAAAACTGGATACAAAAAAAACCTGCACCCTATTTATTAAATAAAATACAAGAAATCATCAAGTCAAAAACAAGTGTTTTAATCGATGATAATTGGTTTATTCATTTTTTTCCACCAACCCCAAGACTTATAATAATTGGAGCTGTTCATATTGCACAGACTTTATCTAGAATGGCCAATTTATGTGGCTTTGATGTCGAAATTATTGACCCAAGACAAGCATTCATTACAAATGCTCGATTTCCAAAACAAAATCTTTTCATGGGCTGGCCTGATGAAAAATTAAAGAATTTTCCTCCTGATGAGCACACAGCAGTTGTCACTTTATCTCACGATCCAAAAATTGATGATGAAGCTATTATTCATGCACTTAATAGCAAAGCGTTTTATATTGCATGTTTGGGAAGCAAAAAAACTCATCTTTCTAGATTAAAAAGGCTAAAACAAAAAGGGTTTAATGCAAACGAATTAAATAGATTGATAGGACCTGCAGGCTTATCAATCAACTCAAAGACACCATCTGAAATTGCAGTGTCAATTATGGCACAATTGATACAAATGAAGAAACAATAAATTATTTATTTTATGAATGCTGAAAATAAAAATTCAATTAATGACTATGACGTAATTGTTTTAGCTGCTGGTGAATCTAATAGATTTTCCAAAGGTAATAAACTTTTGTTTAAAATAAATCATTACTCAATATTAATAAATGTCATCAAAGAGATTTGTTTAACCAATATGAACAATATTTTAGTTGTAACAGGCTTTGAATATAAGATTATCCAAAATTCATTGAGAAAATATGCAGTCAAAGTTATCCAAAATAAGCATTATTCTAAAGGTATTTCATCTTCAATCTCATTAGGCATAAAGAATTTATCTAGGAATAGTCAGGCAGTAATGATCTGCCTTGCAGATATGCCTTTAATTAAATCTGCTAATTACAATCAATTACTTTCCTTTCATCATAAATATGGTGGAAGAAAATGGATAACAGCCCCACGCAAAAATCAAGTGATTGGCAATCCAATTATCTGGGGAGCTGTTTATTATGAAGAACTTTTAAAACTTAAAGGAGATTTAGGTGGAAAGCAAATTTTGAAAAAATTTAAACAAAATCTAAAATTTTGTGATGTAGAATCAAAGTCATTTTTCATTGATATAGATACTGAAAAAGATTTATATCATTGCAATAAAAGCACAATATTGTAAAAGCATAAATTTTTTCTGGATATTATCTGAAAATTAATTATAAGTCATTCCCAAGATAAAAATTTAATTATATAATAATGAGATTCTGGAGAGTATATGAATCAATTAGATGCTGCGGCACTAACATCTATCCAATCTGAAAAAAAACCTTCTAGAGAAGAAGCAGAAGAAGCTGTAAGAACATTGATTAAATGGATTGGTGACAACCCATCAAGAGAAGGTTTAATTGAAACCCCATCAAGAGTAATCAAAGCTTTTGAAGAGTATTTTGATGGGTATACTAAGAATTCTGAAAAAATTTTAAGCAAAACCTTTTCTGAAATTGAAAACTACAAGGAATTTGTTTTATTAAAAAATATTGCTTTTCTAAGCCATTGTGAACACCACATGGCTCCAATTATTGGTTCTGCAAGTGTCGCATACATTCCAGAAAATTGTGTTGTTGGTATATCAAAACTAGCTAGAGTAGTTCAAATGTTTGCCAAAAGACTTCAAACTCAAGAAACAATGACATCTCAAATTGCCAATACCATTCAATCTACGTTAAAACCTAAAGGAGTAGCAGTGCTGATTTCTGCTGAACACTTCTGTATGACTTCAAGAGGAGTTAACATTAAGGATACAAATTTAGTTACAAGCCATTTTACTGGGGACTTTTCACTAAACCCAGCTCTGAAAGAAAGTTTTGTTGAGCATTTAAAAAACTTTTAATTTTTTGTATTCTGTTATTATATATTTTGTTTTCTAAATGAAACATTGAAATAAAAATCCATGAGATTTATTCCAGTTCTTAATATCTTAAGCATTTTAATCACTCCTATGGCTGGCGTAATGTTGATTTCCGCCTTGGTAGATTTTTCTTTCAAAGATGATAATTGGATTAGCTTTTTTAGTTCAGCAATAATTACGCTTTTTATAGGGATGACTGTCTATTTAGCAACAAGGGGTAAAAATAATAATCATCTTGATTTAAGACAGGCATTTATACTTACTACATTCTCTTGGATTTCAATTGCATTATTTGGAGCGTTACCATTTTATTTAAGCACTTTAAACCTTAGTTTCACAGATTCCTTTTTTGAATCCATGTCAGGCATAACTACCACAGGCTCTACCATACTAAATAATATTGAATATTCACCTCCTGGCATACTTGTTTGGCGTTCTTTACTTCAATGGTTAGGAGGTATAGGTGTAATTGTAATGGCATTAGCTGTATTACCGATGCTGAGCATCGGTGGTATGCAACTATTTAAAACTGAAAACCTTGAAACACCCGAAAAAGTTATTCCAAGAGCCACTGGTTTAGCCAGAGGAATATTTTTGGTTTATTCAATTTTAACAATTTTTTGGGCGTTTCTATTATATATTTCTGGAATGGGTTTGTTTGACTCAATCCTCCATGCAATGACAACTATTGCGACAGGAGGTTATTCAACAAAAACAGCATCTATTGGTGCCTTTAATAGTCATACTATAGATTGGATTATTACATTTGGCATGATTGTTGGGAGCCTTCCATTTATCCATTATCTAGCAATTACCAGAGGTTCATTAAAAGACGTTACTAATGACAGTCAAGTACGTTGGTTTTTTATTATTTTATTATTTATTATCTTAATCACATTTTTTTTATTATTGATAAATAACTCTTATAATTGGCCAAATGCAATTAGATACTCTGCTTTCAATGTTACTTCAATTTTAACTGGTACTGGATATGGTACAACTGATTTTGGATTATGGGGAGGTTTTGCACCAACAATATTTTTACTATGTATGTTTTTAGGTGGATGTGCTGGCTCAACCACATGTGGTATTAGAATGTTTAGAATTCAGGTTTTAGCTAGTTCTGCTAATGCACAAATTATAAGGTTACTAAGACCACATTCAATCGTCTTACCTCACTACAATAACAAGCCAATACCAGAAAGTGTGACGGATGCAGTTATGGGATTTTTTGTTATATATATTATAGTCTTTGCCTTAACAGCATGTATTTTAAGCATTTTGGGTCTTGACTTTATTTCAGCTATTTCTGGCGCTGCTACTTCAATAAGTAATGTTGGACCAGGATTAGGTGAAATTATTGGCCCAGCTGGTAATTTTGCTTCTATACCAGATCCTGCAAAATGGGTTTTATGTTTTTCAATGATTTTAGGAAGATTGGAACTTTTTACAATATTAGTGCTTTTTACACCTAGTTTTTGGAAAATGTAACTCCAAAACTTATATTAGAAACTGGGGCAAATCTAAAATTTGCTTCCTAAATTCTTTATCAAACTTTCCGATAGCAGAAATTACACTTAAATCCCAGACTTTTTCTAATTGATTAACTGAAGCAGATTCTGGTGCGGTTTGAGTGTAAGATGAAAAAACATCAACATACCCAGATGACCCATCTCGCTCTTTAATAATTTCTAACTTTGCAGACAAAGTAACTGTAATTTTACTCTTTTGTTTATCTCGAAAAAGGTTAAACAAAGTTACTTCATTATTTAAAAATTCTAGTTTTGCACTGGCTTCTAGTATCGTCATATTAGCTAACCCATCCAGTCCTTCAGGCCTTAATACAGAATAAGCCCATCCGTCTAAGGCATTAGAAGGAGACCTTCTCATTCTATGTTCAACAAAAGGGTCTTTAAGGGGCATCTTGTAATTATCATATACATTTATTCTTTCTACAGCCAACCTAATAGGTTTTGCATTGGATAAATTAAAATTTTCATTGGCATTTAGAACATAACGATTAGAAGAGAAATAAAACAAAGACCCTAAAGAATATAATATAAAATTTCTTCTTAACAATTTTTCCGTTTTCAAATATCTCATAATTTCATTATAATTGATTTTTTGAATAAACAAAATCGTCTAATTTCGAATATTTTTTAGTTCAGATTTTGAAAAATGTCTTATTTTATTACAAAATTCACATTTTATTTCTAAACTACCATCTTCATAAATTAAGTCATTAATTTGTTCATCGGCTAATTTTTTAATAGTTTTCTCTACTCTATCTAAATTACATCTACATTTTTCTATTATTTCTAAATATCTATTAATTTTAATCTCAAAACTATTAAATAATTTATATAATGTATCTTCCATAGAAGAATAAGGAGATAAAGCCTCAGTTTTTGTTAAAGAGTTTAAAAAAACTTTTGAAAGATTGTATGTACTTTCTTCAGTTTCATGAATTAAATTTTTAGATGGTAATTTTTGAAGCATTATTGATGCAGAAGACCACTTACCATTAATAGCTTCTGCGAAACACAAAAATTCTGTGTCTATTTGTTCGGAATTTTGAAAATAATACTCAGCAGAATTTGATATTGAACCGTTTTGAATAGGAACAATTCCTTGATATCTTTTTTCACTATTAGAGACAAAAAATGTAAAAGCTAAGTGACCTTCTGGCATTAAATGATTAAGATTATAATTTTTAACATTTTTATGATCATTTAATTCTTTTTCATTATAAGATGCAAAGCATCTTAAATGACCATTGGAAGCAAAATCCGCAACAATACTTTTAATTGCACCCTTACCGATTAACTGAATAGTAAAAATACCATCTATTTTTAGTGTAGATCCAATACAACTTGTTATAGAAAGAGTTTCAGCAATAATCAGTGATAAAATTTTGGGATATTTATGCCTTTGAATGATTGTATCGATAGAACTATTTAGTTTTACGAATCTTCCCTTAACTAAACCCTTATCAAGTGTAAAAGAAATTAACTGGTCATTTTTTTGTTTTTTTTTTTATTTTTGATCATTGTTTAAACACCAGCGAAGGATTGACCTTTGAACATGAAGTCTATTTTCAGCCTCATCAAAAACTAATGATTGAGACCCATCAATCACATCTGAGGTCACTTCTTTCCCTCTATAAGCAGGGAGACAGTGCATAAAAATTGCTTCTTCAGAAGCAAAACTCATAGCTAATTTATTAACTTGAAATGGCTGAAATATTTGATCCCGATCACCAACTTCATCACCCATAGACAACCAAGTGTCGGTAATAACAACATCTTGGTTTTTTAATGCAGTTTTTGGATCACTTTCAAAAAAGATTGAATCACATTTATCGATTTTGTTTCTGAAAATTGTATCAGGCGAATATTGGTCAGGTGTACATATAGTTAAAGGAATTTTTAAAATTGAAGATACTTCAGTCCAACTTTTAGCAACATTATTAAAATCACCTATCCAAAGAACTTTTTTATCTTTATAGCTTCCAAATCGTTCCTCAATCGTCATAACATCAGCTAAAACCTGACAAGGATGAGATAAATTTGTTAAAGCGTTTATAACTGGTATATTGGCAAAAGATGAAAACTCACTAATTATGCTATGCTGATAACACCTAATTATGATGGCGTCGACATACCTAGATAAAGTTCTTGCTGTATCAGAAATTGTTTCGCCTCTTGATAGGTGTATATCGGAAGAATTCATTACAATTGTACTACCACCTAATTGTTTGATTGCCACTTGGAAAGAAACCCTGGTTCTTGTCGAAGGTTTGTCAAATATCATGGCAATTGTTTTGTTTTTTAAAATCTTTTTTATATTTTTTATGCCATTTGTTTTTAAAGATTCTTTTTCTTTTCTAGAATCTTTAATTATAAACTCCAAATCTTGTTTTTTTATGTCACTAATATTTATGAAGTGTTTCACTTTGACTTCCTTTGGAAATTACTCAGAACAAACTCCAACTCATTTAATAATATCTCAATCTCATTGAATTTTACATTGAGAGGAGGAATTAATCTTAATACGTTATCAGCAGCTGGAACAGTCAGAATTTTCCTTTTTTGCATGCTTTCGACAAAATCTAAAACCGGTAAATTAACTTTCAAACCAATCAAAAAACCTTCTCCACGTATTTCATCTATTAAATTCGAGAAGGTTTCCTTTAAATTTACTAATCCCTTTGATAAGAAATTCATTTTTTTTTTGGCATCTTTCAAAAAGTTTTTCTCTGTAATAACATCCAAAACAGCATTTCCCGCAGCCATAACTAATGGGTTGCCCCCAAAAGTAGATCCATGGCTGCCCGGTGTCATGCCCTTTGCAACTTCTTTGGTAGCTAAAACTGCTCCTAATGGCACCCCCCCGCCAATACCTTTTGCTAGAGCCATTATATCTGGTCTTAATGCAGTTCCTTGATATCCAAACATTCGACCTAAACGGCCCATACCTGTCTGCACTTCATCAGAAATGATAAGTAACCTATATTTGTCAGCAATATTTTGTACTTTTTCTAAGTAATCTAGAGGGAATGAGTTAACACCTCCTTCACCTTGAATTGGCTCTATTAGTATCGCAGCCACTTCATCATCAATATTATCCTCAAGAGCACAAATATCTGCAAAAGGTACATGCCTGAAACCCTTGGGTATGGGACCAAAACCTACTCTATTTTCTTTCTTGGAAGTCGCTGCCAGCATAGCTAATGTGCGACCATGAAAACATCCTTGAAAACAAATTATTATGTTTCTTTTGGGTTGCCCAATAGAATGCATATACCTTCTAGCTACCTTAATTGCACCTTCATTTGCTTCTGCTCCAGAATTACAAAAAAATACTTTTTCTGCAAAACTTAAACCACATAATCTTTCAGCTAACTTCTTTTGTTGTTCTATATTATATAAATTTGAAGTATGAAGAAGATTTGATACTTGAAGTTGAAGTTCTGAAACCAAATGATGATGACCATGGCCAAGTATATTAACTGCTATACCACTGGCAAAATCAAGATACGCTTCACCACTTTTTGTAAAAAGCCATGTACCACTTCCTTTTTCAAAGGAAAGTTTTG
>MDTE01008504.1_pt1 | contig 10567 bp, 11 predicted proteins | sample 811231 | NCBI WGS metagenome assembly MDTE01 (sample SAMN05326651, study PRJNA326480) | marine metagenome | isolation source: seawater | place: Indian Ocean: Red Sea | collected 2010 | reverse complement strand
TGCGCGATCGGGGTGTCACCAACCAGCGTCATGGACACTCCTGCCCCGTCGAGCGCGGCGGCAAGATCGTCTGCAGCCTTGACCACGGCCGCACCGATGGCATCGCCGAGTACCGTCTCGACAGCATCTTCCCACGGCGCGGCAACCTGGAGCACCGCCCCAAGGCGCGCGGCGTCGGCGAGACCGCGGGATTCGAGCCAGGCGCCTGCCTCGGTCTCTTCCTGCCCAAGCGCCGCCTGCTGCAGCGCATCGAGGGACGCAAGCCGCCCCTGGGCACTCTGCAGGTCGGACTTGAGATCATCCAGACGCTCGCCCGTTTCCTGGTTCAGCCCGCGCTGGCGCTCGATGGACTCGGTCAGTTCGGCGACCCGTGCGGAGATCTCGACGGACTCCGCTTCGAGCCCGGTGAGCTTCTCGCGCAGCGGGGCAAGCTGCGCTGCGGACGTGTCCGCCTCCGCTCGCGCGTGCTCCGCGGTCAGCGACTCCAGCCGTACCCGCTGGCGCTGCAGCGCGCCTTCGAGTTGCTCGATGCGCGCCCGTGCAGCTTCCGCACGCTTCTGGGGCTCGGCAGACCCGATGCTGAAGCGTTCGAAGCGGCCCTGCCAGTCGCGCATTTCGGCTTCCGCGCGGATCAGACGATCGACGCCTTCGCGCGCCGCCACGTCGGCGGCTTCGAGGCGCTCCCGTGCGCCGCTCAGGGACTCCTGCAGCGCGGTTTGCCGCGCACGGTCCCCCTCGAGGTCCCGGCGTACGGATTCCCACGAGGCATTCAGTTCCGTCAGGTTGTTGTCCAGCTGCCTGCCACGTTCCCGCTGGAACTGCAGGGTCTCTTCGAGACGCGCAATCTCGGTGCCCAGATCGTAGTACCGCTTCTGAACCTCGTTGACCGTTTCAGTTCGGTCGACCAGGGCTTCGCGTTCGGCGACAGCATCCGCTTCGATGCGCCGCTGCTCGGCGGTTTCCGCTTCCATGCCGTTCGTGAGCCGCGAAATCTCATCGTCATGTGAGGACACGATGGCGTCGATGTCCTGCCACCGCAGCGCCTCCAGTTGAGACGAAGTCTCACGTTCCTCGGCCTTGAGCACGCCATAGCGCTCGGCTGCCTTCGCCTGACGTTCGAGACGATGGAGCTGTCGCTCGAGTTCCTCACACAGATCCCCCAGGCGATCCAGATTGTCGCGCGTATGGGAGATGCGGCGTTCGGTCTCGCGGCGGCGCTCCTTGTACTTGGAAATACCCGCGGCTTCTTCGAGGTAGGCACGCAGATCCTCCGGCCTTGCCTCGATCAGCTGGGAAATCATCCCCTGCTCGATGATCGAATAGCTACGGGGCCCCAGACCAGTCCCCAGGAAGACGTCAGTGATGTCCTTGCGGCGACATTTCTGATTGTTCAGCAGGTACAGCGACGTCCCGTCGCGGGATACCTGACGCTTGATCGAAATCTCGCTGTAGCCGGCGTACTCGCCCTTGAGCCGCCCTTCGGTGTTGTCGAAAATCAGCTCGATGCTGGCCTGACCGATGGGCTTGCGGGTTGTCGACCCGTTGAAGATCACGTCCGCCATGGACTCCCCGCGCAACGTCTTGGCGGAGGACTCGCCCATGACCCAACGGACGGCATCGATGATATTCGACTTGCCGCACCCGTTCGGACCGACGACGGCACAAAGATTGGAGGGGAAGGCGACTGTTGTAGGGTCTACAAAAGATTTGAAGCCGGCGAGCTTGATTGCCTGCAGTCGCATAGATGGATGTTACATGAGCGCAAAGCCCGAGGAAACGTCCGAGTGGCTCAGGAATCGTCCGTGAGGCGCAATTTCACCACATCGACTGACTGTGTGAGATCGAGCACGGGCGAAAGTGCCTCAACGTCGCCCTCACCCGGCGTCACGGAGCCGCTGCGCGACAGACGCGCCACCACCTCGACCGTGTCGAACGTATCGAGGCTCATGTTGGGAACCATGGCCATGGACGTGGTCAGTCTGACAAGCACAGGCAGCGCGCCCGGCGTCAGACGTTGAATCGCGAGCGGCATGCGCGGCCCCCCCGTCGCGCGGGCGTAAACGAACACGGTCTCACTGCCCTGCACCCGCACGGAGGGGTCGAGCTCGACCAGCACGGAAATCTCGCGGCCCTGTCCGCCCTCGTCAGCCGGCCGCTGCTCGCCGCCGGTGCCTGCGACGGTCGGTGCCCCTGCCTGCGCGCCGTGCGCCTCGGCGCCGGTCTGCGCAGGGAGTTCAGTGCCCGTGATCCGGGCGAGCACCCCCATGATCAGTTCGCGCCTGCGGGGATCGCTGGTGGTTCTGAGCGCCGACGCGAAATGTTCAGCCGCGTTCTTCGCATCACCCTCATTCCACGCGGCAATGCCCTGCAACTCGTAGAGCGTGGTCGCGTGAGGATTGGCCGCGAGCCCGGCATCGATCGCAGCTTTAACCCGCGGGGTGATCTTCCGGTCCGCCGCAAGGAAGAGCGCCTCCGCATACTGGGCCTTCAGGCTCGCCTGCTGCGGAAAGGTCCCGACCATCATGGCGAGCAGGCCCGATGCCCGTTCGTGTTCCCCCGCCGCCATCCAGGCCTGCGCGAGGAAGTAGCGTCCGTCGTGATTGTCGGGCTGTCCGGCCAGCCGCGCCTCGAGCCTTTCGAGCTGGCCCAGGCTGGGGCGTCCTTCCGCCGCGCGCAAGCTGTCCGCGAGTTCCTGATCTGCAGATGCGCCGATCAGCGCATAGACGATGAGCCCGACAATCGGCAGCCCGGCGACCGCAAACCACGGGGTTGGCCCCGCTTCCCCGCTGCTCGCCGCCTCTTCGGCCGCGGTCTCGAGGAGCAGATTGCGTTCGAGATCCGCGGTGAGCAACTCCCGCTCGGACTGATCCAGCACCCCATCGTCAGCGCGGATGTCCCCGAGCCTTTCGTTGAAGAACCCGACGTTGGCCGCGCGGCGGGTCTGGCCGGCAGGACTCGCTTCCTCGGCACGGCCCGCCCGGGCCCGCGCGGCAAGGAGGGGGGCCGCAACGAAGGTGCCGGCGCCGGCGGCGAGCAGGACAGCCACGATCCAGAATCCGGTCACGAGCCGCGCTCCCGGGTCAGTTCGGCGAGGCGCTGACGCTCGGCATCGCTGATCGGCGCGGGCGGCGCCCGGCGGTTGCGCCGAACAATGACGACCACGCACGCCAACCCAACTGCCAGAAGCGCCGGTGGCAGGATCCACAGGAGGGAGGTGCCGGCAGTGAATCTCGGGCGGTAGAGCACAAAGTCGCCGTAACGCTGGTACATGTAGTCGAGGATCTCCTCGTCCGTCGCTCCATCAAGCAGCAACCGGTGGACCTCGCGTCGCAGGTCCTGCGCGATCATGGCATCAGACCCTGCAAGGTTCGTGTTGAGACACTGCGGGCAGCGTAACTCGGCAATCAGGTTCCTGTACCGCTCGGCGGTCGCGGCGTCGGGGAACTCGTATGCGTCAATGGCTCCCAGCAACAGCGCCATGGCACCCAGCAACAGCGCGTGCGGCCAGCCACCGCGTCCAGGCATGCGTGGGCGCCCCGCAATCACGAGTCCCGGCCTTCACGCAGCGCGCTGACGATCGGGCCCAGGGTGTCCCGCCACACGTCCTCTGTCACGGCACCCACGTGCCGGAAACGGATCGTGCCGTTCGCATCCACCACAAATGTCTCGGGCGCGCCGTAAATTCCGAGATCGATCCCGAGCACACCCTCGTGGTCGACGACGGTGATCGCATACGGGTCCTCATGGCGCCGCAGCCACGCGACGGCCTTGGTCGATTCATCGTTGTAGTTGACACCAACGATCCTGACCCCCTCTTCGCGCGCCAGACGCAGCAGGACCGGGTGCTCCACCAGACAGGCCGCACACCAGGTTGCCCAGACGTTGACGAGGGCCACCTCGCCCACAATGTCGGAGCGGGTGACCACGCGTTGCGCATCGGCAAGGTCCGGGAGACTGAACTCCGGGAACGGCTGGTCGATCAGTACCGAGGGAAGCTTGTGGGGATCTTCGAGCGTGAAGCCGACACCCAGGAACAGGATGAGCACCACAAACGCGCCAAGAGGGATGAAAAGCCAGGGTTTCACGTCAGGAAGGCACCACGGGCGGCGACAATGAGGCGTCCTGATCCGTGCCTTCCCCGCCATCCGCGCCATCCGCAAGTTCCCGAGCCGCTACCCGACGGCGCCGGTACCTGCGATCGAGCAGCGTCACGAAGCCGCCCGCGGCAACCATGAGCCCGCCCAGCCAGATCCAGCGCACGAACGGCTTGTAGTGCACGCGCACCGACCATGCCCCCGCATCATCCAGCGGCTCGCCCAGCGCCACGTAGAGATCACGGATCAGGCCCGCGTCCATGGCTGCCTCGGTCATCGTCTGGCCGCCCGCGTCGTAGACGCGTTTCTCCGGGTACAGGATGACAACCTGTTCACCGCCCCGCGTGACCACAACCGTCCCCCGATCGGCGGCATAGTTCGGGCCGCGAACCCGATCGACGCTCTGCAGGGTGAAGGTGTAACCCTCCAGGTCAACAGCATCGCCGGCCGTCATGCGAAGATCGCGTTCGGTCGAGAAGAACACGGTCACAGTCACGCCAATGGCTGCCGCGGCGATGCCCAGGTGACCAAGAAACATGCCGATCCAGGACGGATTGAGCCGCCACGGCGCCCGAAAGCCCGTTCGCGTGCGCAGCTTCGCGTAGAGATCAAGCGCAAGATTCGCCGTGATCCAGAGCGCCAACGCGACCGGCAGGACAAGCATGAACTCGATCCGACCGAGGGTCACGAATGCGATCAGCGTCACGACGGAGGCGCCTCCCAGCAGCACCGCCTGCTGCATCAGCAGCCCGGCGAGCGGCGTTTCGCGCCAGCGCGAACGGGGCGACACGGCCAGGAACACGAAGAGCAACAGCATCAACGGGACGAACACGCTGTTGAACCACGGCGGCCCGACCGAAAGTTTCGCACCCCCCGAAATCGCCTCGTAGATGAGCGGCTTCAGTGTTCCGTAGAGAATCGAGCCCGCGGCCACCACGAGGATCACGTTGTTCAGCAACAGCAGGACCTCACGCCCCGACGGTGCAAAGACGACGTTGCTCTCGATCCGCCCGGCGCGCAGCGCGTACAAAGCGAGCGAAGCCCCGACCACGACCGCGAAGAAGACCAGCATGAAGAGGCCGCGCTCCGGATCGACCGCAAAGGCATGCACGCTGGTCAGCACGCCGGAGCGGACCAGAAACCCGCCAAGCAGCGACAGCGAGAACGCCGCGATGGCCAGCAGCACGGTCCAGCTCTTGAACACGCCGCGTTTTTCGCTCGCGACGAGCGAGTGGATGAGTGCGGTCCCGACGAGCCAGGGGAGAAACGACGCGTTTTCCACCGCATCCCAGAACCACCAGCCGCCCCAACCCAGTTCGTAGTACGCCCACCAGCTGCCAAGGGTGATTCCAATCGTCAGAAACGCCCAGGCCGCATTCGTCCACGGGCGCGACCACCTCGCCCATGCGGTGTCCAGTCGCCCGGACCAGAGCGTCGCGATCGCAAACGCGAAGGGCACCGCGAAGCCGACATACCCCATATAGAGCATGGGCGGGTGCACGATCAGACCGAAGTCCTGCAGCAGCGGATTGAGATCGCTGCCGTTCTCGGGGTAGATCGGCAGATTCCGGTCGAACGGGTTCGATGTGCCGAGCATGAACGCGAAGAATCCGCTGCCTAGTCCGCCCAGGACCGCCAGGACCCGGGCGCGCATGTCCGGGGTCAGGTCACGGGCGAGCGTGGCGACCGCAAACGTCCATGCGCAAAGGACGAGCGTCCAGAGCAGGAACGAGCCCTCGTGCCCGCCCCAGACGGCGGAGACCTTGTACTGCAGCGGCAGCGACGCGTTCGAATGCGACGCGACATACCGAACGGAAAAGTCGTCCTGCAGGAACGTTGCCGTCAGACAGGCGAACGCGAACGCACAGAAGACGAGCATTCCGGCCGCGAGCGACCAGGCGCTCTGCATCCACAGCGACCAGCCCCTGATGACACCGACCGTCGGCAGCGTCGCGAGCAGCACCGCGAGCGCCATGGCCAGAATCAGGCACAGATGACCAACCTCGGCGATCACAGGTTCGCCTCGCTCCGCTCGAGGGCGGACGCTTCCGATTGTTGGACAACGGCCGCAGGCAGGCGGGGCGCATTTGCCTGCATGGCCGGCATCGCACCCGTTTCACGACCGGCGTGCGCCTTCTCGAGCGCGTCGGCGACTTCGGGCGGCATGTAGGTTTCGTCGTGCTTCGCCAGCACCTCTTCCGCCACGAACACGCCGCCGGCATTGAGGCGCCCCGTTGCGATCACGCCCTGACCCTCGCGGAACAGGTCGGGCAGGATGCCCACGTAATGCACGCGGTAGCGCGCGCCGGCGAGGTCACCCACTTCGAATGTGACCGTCAGGTCGGTCTTCGAACGCGCCACCGACCCGTCGACCACCATCCCACCCGCACGAATGGTGCGATCGGTCGGAGCTTCGCCAGCGGCAATCTGTGCCGGGTCGTAGAAGAGGTTCACGCTCTCATCGAACGCCGTGAGCGCAAGCGTCACGGCAATCCCCGACATCGACACAAGCAGGCCGATGAGCAGCAGTTGGTTCCTGCGGTGCGGTTTCATTGGCCCAAACTTCACGATGCCTCTCCTGGCGCGTCGCCCGCGGCCGCGGCCTGTGCCGCGGCGCGCCGCAGGGCAGCGCGCTCGCGTGCAAAAAAGGCGACGCGGGAACGCCGCACCCACCAGATGTTCGCGGCCGCCACGGCCACCGCAAGTCCGTAACAGGTCCACACGTACACGCCGTGCCCGCCCATGGCAAGGAAACTCGGGAAGTCCGCGAAAGCCACTACTGCTCCCTCACCAGATCGCCAACCCAGCGACTGCGGCGTTCAGCCTGCAATACACCGACCCGCATCCGCAAAAACAGCAAGACAAAAAACAAGAGGTAGAAGCCGAGCACCATCACGAGGAGCGGCAGATACATCTCGGGGGGCATCGCCGGTTTTTCGGTCAGCGTGAACGTACTGGGCTGGTGCAGCGAATTCCACCAGTCGACCGAGTATCTGATGATGGGAATGTTGACCACGCCGACGATTGCGAGCCAGGCAGTCGCCCGCCCGCCGGCCTCGGAGTGGCCGTATGCACCACGCAGCGCGATGACCCCGATAAAGAGGAAAAAGAGGATCAGCGTCGACGTCAGCCGCGCGTCCCACATCCAGTACGTACCCCAGGTGGGGATGCCCCAGATGGCACCGGTGGCGAGAGCGAGGAACGTGACCGACGCACCGATCGGCGCCGCGGCGGCGAGCGCGATGTCCGCCAGCTTCATGCGCCAGACGAGGAACACAACCCCGAAGGACGCCATGATCATGTAACTCGACTGCGCAAGGATCGACGACGGGACGTGGATATACATGATCCGCGCGCTGTTCCCCTGCTGGTAGTCGGGCGGAGCAAACGCGAGTCCCCAGACGATGCCGGTCACCAGCAGCAATCCTGCGATACCTGCCATCACCGGCAGCCACCTGCCCGTGCTTTCGTAGAACCAGCGCGGAGAGCCCATGCGGTGAAACCACACGAGCCAGGCCGGGCGCTGGCCGGACGAGGCTGACGTCGTTTGTGTATCCGCGGGTGTGCTCATGGTGGTGGGACCGTTCGACCGGGGCGCATTTTACCAGACGGATCAGCGTCCACTGGTGATTTTGGCCCCCGCGGCGGCAACAATCGGACAGAAGCCGGCGGACAACGCGAAAATTGCACCCAGCCAGAGCAACGGGCCGTCCGCCGGCTCGCCCCTGGCCGCCGCCTTCACCGCCTCCGTCCCCAGAATGAGCAGCGGCACATAGAGAGGCAGGACGAGGATGCCAACGAGCACGGAGCCGTGGCGCAGCCCAACCGTCAGACCCGCCGCCACCGAGCCGAGCAGGCTGAAGACCGGCGTTGCGAGGAGGAGCGAACCGGCAAGCGTCGCCAACGCGCCCGCGGGCAGCCCCAACATCAGCCCGAGCGCGGGTGACAGGACGACGAGCGGCACTCCAGCGAGCAGCCAGTGCGCCAGCGCCTTGCCGAGCATCACGAGGAACAGCGGCTGCGTACCCAGCACCATCTGCTCCAGGACACCGGATTCGTGGTCCGCGCGCAGCATCATGTCGAGCGACAGCAGCGTCGCGAGCAACGCCGCGATCCAGACGACCCCGGGCGCCACCGACGCAAGTTCACTCAGCACCGGGCTGATGCCGAGCGGGAACAGCGTCACCACGACCAGAAAGAAGACGATGGGGTTGAGGACCTCGCCCGGCTCGCGCCGGGCGGCGGCCAGATCCCGTTTGATGACCGACAGCAGAATCACAGCACGATCCGCCTCACCTCTGCTTCGAGCGGAATCGGCTGGTGCGTCGTCAGCACGACTGACCCGCCTTCGCGCACCTGCGCGTCGACACGGCGGCCAATCCGCGCCACGCCCGCGTGATCGATCGCCGCAAGCGGCTCATCGAGCAACCAGACGCCTGGCGCAGGGAGGTACAAGCGGGCAAGCCCGATCCTCCGGGTCTGCCCGGCCGAGAGTTCCGCAGCCAGGGTGTCCTCGTACCCGGCAAGTCCCGTGGCCGCGAGTGCGGTCGCAATCGCGCTGTCCTCACAGCGGATCTCCGCCAGTTCCAGCAGCCAGCGCAGGTTTTCGATGACGGTCAGCGTGTCGCGTACGGCCGGCTTGTGCCCCATGAACAGGCAACGGGCGCCGGCCCGCCAGACAATCTGCCCTTCATAGTCCGCGAACAGACCGGCCAGCGCGCGCAGGAGCGTGGTCTTCCCGGACCCGTTGGGCCCTTCGATCTGCAGAACCTCGCCTGCTTCGACGACAAACGAGAGTTCCTCGAACAGGACACGCTCGCCCCGTTCACAGAACAGCGACTGGGCGTTGACGACCGGATTGGTGCCGGGCACGGAGCCTCCGCGTTGAAGATGCGGCGCTATTCGAGCCCATTTCGGGCCACGGAGTAAACCCGGAGTGACATGCGGCAGCGGCAGGGGCCCCCGATTAGCCCTCCGGAACGCCCCGCGGACGGCGTGCTGAACGCGTCGCTCAGTGGAGCCGCGATTCCCTCAGCCGGTCGAGGAGGTGCGCTTCGCTCGATGAGAGCTCGCCCGCCAGCCGTGGCACCTCCGCCGCGAACAGCCGGCCCCATCGGTCTGCACGCCTTCACGCTCGAGGGCGTCAACCGCGGCACGCAACTCCGCGACGGATTCGCCGACGGAGTAGGCGGCGGCGTTGCTCACACGCATCTCGTGCCGGAGCGCATCGAGCGCTTTCTGCAGGCGCCGTCGTGTCGTCAGCACCCACAACGAGAGCGCCGCAACACCCGTGAACAGGCTGAGCAGCCCGATCGCAAGCGCCTGGAAAAGAAGTCACCTGGCAAGTCCCGCCCTCCTGGTTTCCTGTCTGGCATTCCCTGCCTCCTGGAATATCCGTTCGATCTTTTTGTTGAGCGCCGCCGCCGTGAACGGCTTGATGACGTAGCCGTCGACACCCGCCTCCGCGGCAGCAACGATCTGGTCACGCTGCGCTTCGGCCGTCACCATCAGCACCTGCAGTTCGGCCAGCGTTGCGTCGGCCCGCACGGCACGGAGCAGTTCGATGCCGGTCATCCTGGGCATGTTCCAGTCCGTCACGAGAAAGTCGTATTCGCCCGTCTGCAACATCTGCAGGGCGGTGGATCCGTCGTCGGCCTCTTCGGTGTTGTTGTATCCGAGGTCGCGCAGCAGGTTCCTGATGATCCGTCGCATGGTCGAAAAATCGTCCACGACCAGGATTTTGATCTGCTTGTCCAACAACCTGACTCCACTTGATCCCCGTACCCACATTGAGTGTAGTTGCTGCCGGGAGGCTGGCCAGTCGACGTGACCCGGTCGGGATGACCCGGTCGGTATGGCCGAACAGTCGTCCGGCGGCGACCCGCCTGGCTCAGGGCAGCCAGTCTTCCAGCCGGGCACGCAGACGCAGCGCGGCTTTCGAATGAATCTGGCTGATTCGGGTCTCCGTCACGCCGAGTACCTCGCCGATCTCCCTGAGATTCAGTTCGTCGTCGTAATACAGCGACAGGACGAGCTGCTCACTTTCGGGAAGCGTCGCGCTGGCCTCGGCCAGCGCCTGCTGGAAGTTCCGTTCGACCACCACGTCGAAGGGTCCAACCGCCTCCGGATCTTCGAACGCCGCGGACTCCTCGCCAGGCAGGTCCTCGAACGAGAACAGCTTGCTGCTCGCCGCATCCTTGAGCATCTGGTAGTAGGTCTCGAGCGGCACGCCGAGCTCCCTGGCAACCGCCTGATCACTTGCGTCACCCGCGCTCTCCGACTCCACCTTGCGAATCGCGGCGGTGAGGCTGCGGACGTTGCGGTGCACCGAACGGGCACCCAGTCGCCCCGGCGAATCTCATCGAGCATCGCGCCCTTGATGCGGATGCCCGCATACGTCTCGAAGCTCGCGCCTTTGCCCGCGTCGTATTTCGTCGCCGCCTCCAGTAGCCCGAGCATGCTGGCCTGGCAGA
>MDTE01147336.1_pt1 | contig 10568 bp, 11 predicted proteins | sample 811231 | NCBI WGS metagenome assembly MDTE01 (sample SAMN05326651, study PRJNA326480) | marine metagenome | isolation source: seawater | place: Indian Ocean: Red Sea | collected 2010 | reverse complement strand
CCTTCACTGGCAACTTTTCGACCAACTAAATCATGAAAGGCTGAAGTTTTTTTTCTATTAAAATCTCCCTCTAATCCATGGCCAATCGCTTCGTGAATTAAAATTGCTGGCCAACCAGGTCCTAAAACTACCTGCATCTCTCCTGCGGGTGCTGGCTTGCTGTTTAAATTTACTTCAGCGATTCTTAATGCTTCATCACAAACACTTTTCCAATTTTTCTCATTTAAGTAAGCATCATAATTTTGTCTACCGCCTATCCCATAAACTGCAGACTCCTTTCTACCATTTTTTTCAAGCATTACTGAAACATTAAATCTGACAAGAGGTCTATCATCTGATAAAAGTTCTCCACCGCTTCTGAGTATTTCTATAGCTCTATGCTCACCTAACAAAGTTGCCGTTACTTGACTTACTGAACTATTTTTATTTCTTACATAATCATTCACATGATTTAGTATTTTTATTTTTGACTTAAAATTTTTTGCCTCAATTGGATCTTTTTCTGAATAATATTTGTTATTAGTTTTTTTAATTTCAAAATTATATGTGCCATTTGAAGATGATAGAGTTGATTTAAGATTTTTGCTAGATTCATTCAAAGATTTTTTTGATAAATCGCTAGAGTGAGAGTAGGCAACTACTTCCCCAGTAATTGCTCTCAAGCCGTATCCTAAATCAGATTTATAGGTAGAAGATTTAATTTTATTATCATCTAGAATAATCGACTCTGACTTAGAATTTTCTAAATATAACTCACCATCATCGCACTTATTTAATGTATCCGATACAATGCTACTTGCTGTAGAAATATCTAGTTCAGAATTTTTTAATATTTTTGACATAATCCTAATTTAAGAGACTGTAAAATTTTTTCAATTAGGCGTTTTTGCTTATTTAAATTTAAATTAAAATGATTATATGGTTGATGAATGAAGATATTTTTCAACAATTCTTGCTCTATTTGTAGATCTGAAATTAATGTTTATAAAAAACAGGGTATAAAACAGTTAGAATGGATAGATATAACTAATAATAAAGATGCTGAAATAGATACTAAAAAAACAAATAAAGATCTATTGAGAAGATTGCATGTAAAATCTAATGGTAAAATTTACTCTGGTGCAGAGGCATTTATTGTCTTGTGGAATAAAATTCCAAAATTTAAATTTCTTGGTAAGTTATTATCTACTCCAATTGTCTTTCATATTTTTTCAATAATATATGAAATAGTTGCATTCTTTTTATATCTCAAAAATAGAAATCAGCTTAGAAATTAACTTTGAATAATCAAAAGAATTTGACTGACAAAAGACATTAAAACTAAAAATCCTAAAAAAACAACTAAATACATGTAAGTAATTATTTTATTTTTTTTTCTTCTTAAAATCACAAATTTTTTATCATCAAGCACTGAGATATCTCTTTTTCCAAGCACTGGATAATCATAACTCCATCTCCAAATCGAACTGCCTAATCTATTATCAAGTTTGTTATAATAGTTTATCCAAGAAACAATCCACAGGTAAATTATAAATATTAAACTTAATGTTAAAAAAGTTGTTATCATTTAATATTTTAATTATATTAAAAAATTGAATTATGTCTATCTGGGGAAGTTTAATTGGAGGAATGATTGGTTTTTCACTTGGAGGGCCTTTTGGATTGTTATTGGGTTCTCTTCTAGGTGGAAAAATTTCTAGATCTAGAACTGCGGCAGGATTTTCTGCGGTTGCCCAAGGACAAAGAATGTTTGCATTATCATTAATTGTTCTATCAGCTAAACTTAGTAAAGCAGACGGGCAAGTAAGCAAAGAAGAATTAATAGCTGTAAAAGACAAACTCAAAATTCCAGAACATGAATTAGACCAAGTTGGTAAAATATTTAATCAGGCAAAAAAAGAAAGTACAGGATACGAACCATATGCCAAACAGATTGCTCAGTTTTATAGTGGGAATATTAATGTATTAGAAGAAGTAATAAACATATTATTTTACATAGCTGAGTCTGATGGCGAAGTTAGTTCGGCAGAACTTAAAATGATTGAAAATATTGCAAAAATTTTTGGTTTAACCGAAACACAATATTTAAGCATTAAAGAAAGTAGAAAAGGATCAGACAAATTAAATCCATATGTGGTACTAGAAAGCAAACCAGAAGATGATCTTTCAACAATTAGAAAAAAATATCTAAATTTAAGTAAACAACATCATCCTGATTTACTTTTAAGCAAAGGTGTGCCTCAAGAAGTTATAGATGAAAGCAAAAATAAAATGAGAGCTATAAATAGCGCCTGGGATCAAGTACAAAAACTTAAAAATAAAAATTGATGATAAAAACTTTAAAGATTATTTTATTTATAAATTTAATATCTATATTTTTTTTATCTTACAGTAATGCATCAGAAATTTATCATAAAAATAAATTAGAAAAGTACTTTGTAGATTTAAAAAAATCTACAAATCTTGATGAGGCGATAAATATAGAAAAAAATATTTGGAATTTATGGAGTTCACACCCAAGCAATCAATTTTTAACTAATAAATTAGAACTGGGAACTGAACTTATGGAAAAGGGGCAGCACAAATATGCATATAAAATATTTTCAAATATAATTTTTGAAGATCCAAATTGGTCTGAGGCATGGAATAAAAGAGCAACAGTGCTTTTTTTAATGAAAGAATACGATTTATCCTTATTTGATATAGAAAAAACTTTAGATTTAGAGCCTCGTCATTTTGGAGCATTATCCGGAAGAGCTCAAATATATATTGATTTAAGAGAATATCGGAAAGCATTGGATAACCTTATACAAACTAAAGAAATTTATCCTTTATCTAAAGGTAACAAAGTAATTCCAAAACTTGAAAAAATTTTAAATATTAAAGAAATTTAATTTTCTTTTTTTGATCTAATTTTCGAAATTAATTGGGTAAGAGAATCTACCATCATATCAGAAGCTTTAAATATTTCATTTGGCTGGAATTCATTAGAGGTATTTTTTTCTGGATTGGTTTTGTCCTCAATCACAATACCTTGATTTGGAGAATTATCTTTTATATAAATTAGAATTAACCAATCTTCATCTATAGACTCATCCCATTTTATAAAAATTTCTCCACTTTCAAATCTTCTGTCTATACATCTAAAAATTGACATTTGTCTTGTTAGATATCTTTTATTTAGTTGGAAAACTAGACTATTTGCACTTCTATAAAAACTTTCTAAAGCTAGCTCTATTTTTTGTCTATCAAGATTATATTGCTTTTCTTTTTCTAATAATATTTCACGACTATCTCCATCTTGAATTTCTACTCCAAGGGCCTCTACTCTTTCTCTTATTTTTTGATCTCTTATTTGCTGATATTTCTCTTTAAGTTTTGCAATTCTTGCTTGTAAACCTTCATAATCTTCTCTCTGCTCTTTTAATGATATTTTTTCAAGTTTTTCTAGTTCTTTTATTTCTCTAATTCTAAATTTCTCAATTTGTTTTTCTAATTTTATTTCTTGTAAGAATCTTTTTTGTCTTTCCGCTTGCTCTTTTCTTATTATTGCCTGTTCTTTTCGTAGGAATAATTTTAGATCTCTGGCTCTTTCTTTTTCTAATCTTTGTTCTTCTTTAAGTTGTTTTTCTTTCAATTTTAAAGCTCTTAACTCATCCTCTTGTTCCTCTTTAATTTTTTCTTGTTTTTCTCTTTCTTCTCTCTCAAGTTTTTGAATAATATTTTTTTGCTTTTCCTCTTCTCTTATAACTTTATAAGAAGTAATTTTTTTTTCGATTCCCTGAAAAAAACTTTCTATTTTTTTATCTAAAATAGCAAAGAAGTTTAAATTAATTTTTGGAAAGCTTGTAAGCTTGTTTTGAATTCTTACTATTTTTAGTATTAATGAGTCTTTAGTCTTAAATATTTTTTTTGATTGAAAAATCTTAATATTTTTTTGTTTTTTTTTAAATATTATTTTCTTTCTTGTGACTCTATTTTTTTTTCTTTTTGTTTTTTTTTTCTTAAAATTAATTGATCTTTTTATCTTTTTTTTGTTAGATTTCTTTGTAGAAATCTTTTTTTTAGTTTTTTTCTTTTTTTTCATTGGCTTATTGTTTTACTACCAACAAATTATCGATAAATATAGTCTCTAGTATTTGGTACTGCTGAGTGTTTTTTTATAAGTTGCATTTGAAATACAACCTGATCGCCCCATTTAAATGCCATTTCACAACCAGCAAGGTAAAATTCCCACATTCTTAAGAATTTTTCATCAAACATTTCTAGAACCTCTTCTCTTTTGTTCAAAAATCTTTCTTTCCAGTTTCTTAAGGTATGACTGTAATGCATTCTCCAAACTTCTAAGTCTGCTAGCATTAAGCCAGATTTTTCAATAGGTTTTGCAACTTCACTTAAACTTGGTGTGTAACCTCCTGGAAAAATATATTTCGTAATCCATGGGTGCGGCTCTCTTGGAGGGTTAACAGAACCTATTGTATGTATTAGAGCTACACCGTCATCATTCAATAATTTTGAAACAGAATTAAAGTAAGTATTGTAAAACTTTCTTCCTACATGCTCAAACATACCTACACTTACAATACGATCAAACTTTTCATTCAAATCTCGGTAGTCTATTAATCTAAATTGGACTTGATTCTCTAATCCTTTTGCTTTTGCTTTCTCAACACTATACTTGTATTGATTTTCAGATAAAGTTACTCCAACAACTTCACATTTTGATTTTTTAGCTATTTCTAATCCTAGCGTTCCCCACCCAGAGCCTATGTCTAGGACTTTTTGATTAGGTTTTAAGTTTAGCTTTTTAATTATATGATCAATTTTATTGTTTTGGGCTTCTTCTAGACTATCATTTTCATTTTTAAAATAAGCACAAGAGTACTGCCTTTTTTCGTCTAAAAATAAATCGTATAATTTTTCTGAAATATCATAATGATGAGCGACATTAGATTTTGATTTTTTTTTTAAATTATAATTGGTAAGAAATCTATAAGATCCTCTAATTTTATTTATTGCAGCATTAAATGAATTGGTCTCCTCTCTACCGATATTTCTTAGAGCTAAATCCAAAAATTCAGTTAGTGTACCATTTTCTATTACAACAGATCCATTGGTATAAGCTTCGCCAAAATATAAATCTGGCAAAAATAAAAGTTTACTATGTAAACTTTTATCTAGAATTCTAAGTGTTATAGGATTTTCTTTCCTAGGTTTTCCAATAAGATGCTTATTCATATTAGCGTCAACTAATAGGAAACCATCATCCTTAATTAAAGTATTTAAGAACTCAACTAATTTCATAAAATTAAAGTTTAAAATCTAATGAATTTAATTCAAGAATAAGTTTTTCTTTTTTTTCCTTATTTAAAATACTTAAAGTAGGTAAAATATTATTATATATAGGTTTACTAACACCTAAAAAAGAATGAAGGGCTGAAACTAAATTATATTGTTCAAAAACTGCTCTTACTTTACAAAGTTTTTCGTTTTCAGTTTGCTTTTTATTATTTTGAAAATCGTCATAAACTTTTCTAGCTAACTTGCTAGTTACATTACAAGTGGCAGTTATTATGCCAGAACATCCTAATTCTAATCCCTTCAATAATTTTGACTCTGACCCTGGTAGGATTGAAAAGTTATCAATTTTTAAAGTTTCAAATAAATTGTATGAGCTATCTTTTACACCAATAATTTGTGATGAAAAGTTTTTGACAATTTTTTTTACGCATTCGGGGCTAAATTTATATCCACAAAGCTTTTCAAAATTATATAAAATAATTTCAATATCTTTATGAGTATTAATAATTCTTGAGTAAAAATTAAAAACTTCATCATGGCTATATTTATAATAAGCTGGAGGCATTATTAAAAAAGTTTTAAAACCTAATGATTTAGAAATTGATATAAAATTAATTGATTCATTTAGTGAATTTAAACCAGTGCCAATTATATATTTATTTTTATACTTACTTTTAGATAATTCATTTAACAAACTGATTTTTTCCGAAACTGATAATAGTTGAGCTTGACCTGTGCTTCCAAAAACAGCAACACCGTGACAGCCTGAATCTATTAAATTTTCTGCATGTTTGATTGTTTTTTTTACATCTAAAGCCAAATTATCATCTAATATAGACAGTCCCGCCGCATAAATACCATTAATTTTACTCATAAATAAAATTTATATTAATATTATTTTTAGTAAAGATTATAAAAACAAAATGAAAATTTTAGCAGTGCAGAACAGAATGGGAATTGGGGATATGGTAATTTTTTTACCATACATTGAGGCTATATCTAAAAAGTTTAGGTCACCTGTAAGTATACTAGTTAAAGAGAGTTCTAAAGCGAATGAGTACCTTCAAAACACAAAATATATAGATCAAATAATTCCTTTACTAAGAAATAATAAAAACTTAGAGCATGACGGTATAATTGGTTTTTTTAAGTTAGCTAATAAAATAAGAAAATATAAATTTGATAGTGTTTTTATTTTTAATTCCTCAGCAAGGTTTAATTTAATAGCAAAAGTTGCAGGTATAAAAAATATATATCAATATCCTATATTTAATAAGAAGAACCAGCATATAATTAATACAGCAAAAGAATTTATCAAAAAAGAATTAAAGATTTTAGTTAAACCAAATCCAAAAATAAATATTCAAAAAAAACAAATTCTATTAATAAAAAAAAAATTTAAAATTAAATCGAATGTAAAAAATATTCTATTAGGTATAGGAGGATCTGGGCCAACAAAAAGAGTTCCTTCAAAAAAATTTATTGAATTCATGGGTTATGTTTCTAAAAAATATAAATCAAGATTTTTTTTAGCTACTGGTAAAAATCCTGAGGAACAAAAAATTTTAAACGAAATTATGAAATCGAAGTATAAAAATTTATGCTTAAAATTAGATAACTTATCAATAAAAAAAATTTTGCCACTTATAAGTAATTGCGATATTTCTGTTTGTAATGATTCAAGTTTTAGTCATTTATCAGCTGCTTTAGGTATAAATACAATCGTATTAATGACTGATACACCATTGATGTATGGAAATTATAGTAAATTTATGCACCCAATTATACCTGACGGAGAAAAAACTGTTGCTCATAAAACGCTTGGTAAAAACAAAATCAATTCAAAAAAAATTTTTAATAAATTCTGTAAATTAGTTAGGTAATATCTCTTAGTACAATTTCTTTTGCCTCATTTACCAAACTCGATAATCTTGTTGTTTCAGGAGATATATCTGGATGAATTTTCTTTTGGATGTTAGCATGTGCTTTTTTGACATCTTCTTTGGTTATTTTTTTATCTCTATTTAAATTTAATATTTTATAAGCCTCTTCAACACTAAGAGTAGAGTTGTTCATTCCACTACGTTGTTTAAATGAAAATCTATTTGAACTTCTTAAGTATTGTAAAAGTCTAAATAATCCAATTATTTGATATAGGGTTAAACCCTTTAATTTAATTATACCTAAACTTAACAAAATTAGTGGTAAAGAAAATAAAAATCTCCCTCCAAAAGCTAATAAAAGAGCTAGAACTAATGACCCTAAAAAAATTAGAATTCTAAATAATTTAGAAATTTTTTTTGCAGGAGCTCTTGCAATAAGCCTTAATAATAAATAAATAATTATAAAAGCAATTAAAGTAAAAATAACAACATTCATTTAAAATGAAAATACCACAATTAACCAAGAAACCTGAATTAAAATCTTGTCACAACATTGATTGGGAAGATAACTATAGCTGGATACATCAAAATAATATTTTAGATGTATTAAAAGATAGCTCAAAACTTCTCCCAGATGTAAGAAAATATCTCGAGGATGAAAATGCCTTTACAGAACACCATTTAAAAGACACTAAAAAAATACAAAAAAACTTATTTGATGAAATAAAAGGTAGAATAAAGTTAGATGACGAGTCATTACCATATAAAGATAAAATTTATGAATATTGGACTAAAACAACAAAAAAGGGAAATTATTCAATAAAGCTTAGGAAAAAAATTGGTACAGATGAAATTGAAGAAATCTGGAATGGGGACAATGAAAAAGAAAAACTAAAGACAGAATACTTTGGTGTAGGTGATTTAGAAGTAAGTTACAACGATAGATATCTAGGATACTCTTTAGATTTAAAAGGTTCTGAATACTTTACTATTTATATTCGTAATATTGAGACAAAAGAATTAGTTACAGAAAAAATTGAAGAGACAAGTGGATCTATCACTTTTAGTTTAGACGATAAATTTATTTATTATTCAAAACTTGATGAACATCATAGACCTAGGAAAATATTTAGACACAAACTAGGTACTTCTATAGAAAACGATATATTAATATATGAAGAAAAAAGTAAAGCTTTTACTTGTGGTATAGGTCTAAGTTCAGATGAAAAGTATTATTTTATTTCCACATCTGATCACAATACATCGGAACAATATTATTTCTGTGTGGATGAAAAAAATCCAAAACCGAAATTAATTAAGCAGAGAAAAAAAGGAGTTATATATTCTGTAGACTCTTGGAATGGAAAATTTTATTTACATACGAATGAAAACGCTGAGGATTTCAAAATTGATTATTGTGAAGATATATCTAATTCGAAATGGAAATCGTTTATTCCAGCAAAAGATGAGGTTCTTATTGGTGGTTTAGTATTTCTAAAAGAATGGATAATTAGATCTGAAACGTCAAATGCACTTGGAAAATTAATTATCAGAAACCCTAAAACAGGTGAGGAAAAAGATTTAAATTTTGTAGATGAAAAAGTAATTGTCCCTGGCGTTTCATTAAAACAAAGAAATAAAGATACTGATGAAATATATCTATCTTATTCATCTCCCAAAACACCTGGAAAAGCTTTTTTATATAATATAAAAACAAATGAAAAAAAACTTGTCAAAGAACAAGAAATTCCATCTGGTCATAATCCTGATGACTACATTGTAGAAAGATTAGAGTGCCCATCACACGATGGAAGGTTGGTTCCAATAACTATTACAAGACACAAAAAAACAAAAATAGATGGAAATGCAAATCTACTTTTATACGGCTATGGATCATATGGCAGTTCAATGTCACCTGGTTTTTCATCAACAAGATTAAGTTTAATTGATAGAGATATTATCTGGGTAACATCTCATATTAGAGGTGGAATGGAAAGGGGCATGAAGTGGTGGAAAGAAGGAAAGTTACTTAATAAAAAAAATACATTTAAAGATTACATTGCTACCGCAAAATTTTTAATTGATAAAAATTATACATCAAAAGGAAAAATTATTGGAATGGGTGGATCTGCTGGTGGTTTATTGATGGGTGCTGTTGTAAATGAGGCTCCAGAATTATTTTTAGGTATGATAATGGCAGTTCCATTTGTAGACTCTTTAACTACAAATCTCGATCATTCTTTACCATTAACTATTGGAGAATTTGATGAATTTGGAAATGCAAAAGATAATAAAGAGCATTTTGATTATATTTACTCTTATGCTCCCTATAATAATATAAAAAAAATGGATTACCCTCATATTTTTATAACAACAAGCTTAAGTGATAATAGAGTTTTATTCGACGAGCCTGCAAAGTTTACTGCAAAGTTGAGAGATTATAAAACAGATAATAATTTGCTTTTATTAAAAACAGAAATGAATGCTGGCCATGGTGGCAAAACTGGTAGAGATAGTGCTATTGAAGAAGTTGCAATTGACTATGCGTTCGCTTTAAAGATAGCTAATAAAATTTAACTTAGTTAACTTGAAATTTTAAAATTCGTTACTATATAAATATTGCAGTCGCCTTATGGGGCTGTGTAAATAAACTTGCTTAAAAAGGAGGATATATATGACAAGTAAGGATTTATCTATATTCAACTCATTAAGACCATTTTCAATTGGCTTTGACGATATGTTTGACCAATTTGAAAGCATGTTAGGAAATGGAGGTTTGACTATGCAATCAAATTATCCACCATATAACATAAGAAAAACAGGTAAGGACAACTATGCTATTGAGGTTGCTCTTGCAGGTTTTAATAAAGATGATGTTGAAGTTGAGTTCGAGGATAATTTATTAACTGTTAGAACAAAACAAGTTAATAAATCTGATAGCAAAAGTGAAGATGGTGAAGTAATTCACAGAGGTATTTCACAGAGACAATTTGCAAGATCATTTACAATTGCGGATGATGTAAAAGTGAATAGTGCTGAGTTAAAAGATGGTCTTTTAACGGTAGCTTGTGAAAGAATTTTACCAGATCATAAGAAAAAAAGACTTATTGAAATTAAATAAGCTCTAAACCTTGCTTGTGGGGATTTCTCCCCACAAGTTCTAATTTAATTTATTTTTTTGGCAATGTAGCGTTTAAAATAAATGCTAATAATCCTGCAGGTATTAAACCTGTGGTTAGCAATAATCCTAATTTAATTCCTAAATCAGGAACATGAGCAACAAATTCAGGAAACGCATATAGTCCTATTCCAAAAGATAAAGATAATGCTAAAATTAAAACATTTCTTTGGCTCATTTCTGATTTTGAAATTAATTTAATTCCT
>MDTE01084624.1_pt1 | contig 10568 bp, 11 predicted proteins | sample 811231 | NCBI WGS metagenome assembly MDTE01 (sample SAMN05326651, study PRJNA326480) | marine metagenome | isolation source: seawater | place: Indian Ocean: Red Sea | collected 2010 | reverse complement strand
TCTGTCGGGGTGGAGAGATTCGAACTCCCGACCCCCTGCTCCCAAAGTAAGTGTAAGAGCGTCTATTTTTCGATGAGAAACTATGATTCAAATGGTTCTGTTACTACATCACCATTTTTCAATGTTTACACTTTATCATTAGAACTGTACCTACCTTCAATTAACTGTTGTAAAGTATACTTAACATAAGTAATATGTAAGGCAAACTTTACATTTGATTATTATATTAGAGGAGAAACTATGAGCGAATTAATACCAATTGTTGCAATCGTAATGGGGTGTGCTGTCCCTTTAGGGGTATTTATCTGGCTTTATTTTGAGCAAAAGGACAAAAATAAAACCGTTTTAGAGATAGCTAAGCATATGGATGACCCCTCTAGAGCGGAAGAATTTCTGCATATGTTAGATGAAAGAAAAAAAGAGCCGATAGATTACCGTAGAGGAGGAGTAATCACCATCTTTGTAGGAATTGGTATATATCTTCTTGGCTTTACTGTAATGGGAGCATTATTCGAAGGTATAGGCCTATTAGTTGGTGCCATAGGGGTAGGAACTATGGTTGCTGGACATCTCTACCCAAATACGAGTGAAGAACTGACTAATGCAGTTGAAAATTTTGAAGAGAACTAAAAAGTGGGAAAGGACCATAAAAAGCTATTAAACAATCTTGAAAAACTCAGAATATCTGCTGGTTTAACCCAGCAAAAACTCTCTGAAAGTGCTGGTGTGTCAAGGGTAAGTATCAATGCAATAGAAAATGGAGTATATGTACCATCTACGGTGCTTGCATTGAAAATCGCAAAAACGCTTAATTGTACTGTGGAAGATGTATTCCAATTACCTTAAAAAAAAATACTCAAGGATATGAAGAAATAAAAAACATCGCTTCTGCGGGGATTTTGATTAAGAATGAAGATAAAGTTTTTTTATTCAGGTAACTGAACAGGGTCACTGTATGATTCTTAATTCTTTCTTTTCTAATTTTCCTTTTTTTTCATACTACTGTATACCTAGCTATTATTCAGTCCATTACCTCGAACTGATTTGCAACTATTCGTGTATCATCAAGACCATATTTCCATTGGTCTGAAACCTCTAAATTAAACATGGAGCAGATTGTGCCGTTTTATAAAAAAATACCATATCCCTGTTGAAAAAAGCATAATGACACCTCCTGAGAATGATGTAATTAATGATGTCTTTAAACCATTAATTAAAATAAGTGGAGAAATATTAGTGATTTCTGGTACAGCAGTAAATGCAGCCTTGACTCCAAGATATGTGGCTGAGATACCAATCAAAGCACTAAAGATACCCAATAATACAATACTGTTGGTATGATAGGGTTCTTTAATATTTTTTAATGAAATAAAAATAATACCACATAGTAATATGAATAATACCATCATAAAGGGTCCACCATTTACTATAGTTTCTAACATCTTAAGTCTCCTTATCTTTAATTTTTATTTGGCGGTTGAGAAGAATCATCTATTTTATTTTCCTTCTTTTGCGTAGATACCAATCCCGCACCAATTGCAACACCTATAGCAATTCCTAGTCCTATATTACCTATAGCTACACCAACTGCAATACCTATAGCAATTCCTGCCCCCATCATATTCGCTGGTTTTTTCATCATTTTATTTTTCCTATGCTTATTTCCTCTTTATTAGTTTAGATAAGAAATTAATCAAACTCATAATTAGGTCATCTCTTAATATTGAAAATCGACTTCCACAATTAGGACATTTTGAAAGGAAAGAAGCATATTCATTTAGCTTTCTTCTTTGCCAGCGATGAGAACAAGAAAGACATTTCATAATAATCTCATGATGTAGATACTTCTTTCATACAAACTGTAACCTCGTGATTTACCAGCTTGAAATTGGAAAGGGGTTGGGAAAGCTGATGTGGAACTGTATCCACATTGAGATTATATATGACATTAATTGACATTGTACTATCAAAATACATAGAAATTTGGGCCCTGTCAACCCTATGAGAAACCTTACAGTTGAGTAAGTCCAATAATACAAGACTTAGATAGTTATTATCTCTACTTGAAATGTAATGTTCACCAAACAATATGTAAAATAAACTTGACACTTATGAATCCTTAAGCGTAATATTAAGTAAAGTAAATATTACATTATGACAAAGGAAGTAGACTTATGAACAAACAAATGAAAGATTCGGATAATTTGACAACTCGTACTAAAACACACACTATTCATCTTGCATTTTGGACAGGTACTTGGGTTTTGTCAACGGCAGTGACAGCTTATGGCCCAAAATTACTGTGGAATTTCAACTCATTGCTATCTATTGTTGGAGTTCTAATTCACCTTGGGATTGGCTTTGGAATGATTTTGGCGAATAAACGGTACCTGAATGCAGTGGATGAACTGATGCGAAAAATTCAGATTGAGGCCATGGCGGTTACACTTGGTGTTGGATTGGTGGTTGGCATTAGCTATGAACTTCTGGAAGACATTAAACTCATTTCTTTCGAACCAGAAATTTCACATCTTATCATATTAATGGCTTTTACCTACTGTATTGGAATTATACTAGGCAACAGGCGATACCAATGAAAAATCGTTTAAAGGTACTTCGTGCAGAACGAGATTGGACTCAGGCTAAATTGGCTGAAGAACTAGATGTTTCAAGACAAACAATCAATGCTATTGAAAAAGGAAAGTTTGATCCAAGTTTACCACTTGCGTTTAAAGCTGCTAGGCTATTTGAGATATTAATAGAAGATATTTTTCAATATGAAGTGGACTCTTAATTTACAACCCACTTGTTGACTAAGTCAGTGTCATAATTCAGGGTGTCTGGGCCCTATTCCCGCCCCTCGCCTTATCTCCCGAACAAGTGTATCCTAATAGCGTTATACTATTTTAATAACACCATCTTCCGAGTCTGAAAGAAGTCTCCAGCTTTTATTCGGTACAGGTAAACACCTGCACTCACTCGTCTACCTAAGTCATCAGTACCATCCCACATAGTTATTCTGTTCCCAGCACCTTGTGACTCGTTTATAAGATTTTTTATCTGTTTACCCAGCAAATCATAGATATCAAGCGTAACCTGAGCCCGTATTGGAAGATCATAGTTGATTGTCGTGGTGGGATTAAATGGATTAGGATAGTTCTGGTGAAGAGCAAACGTCATCGGCATTGTTGATAGGTCATCAAGGGAAAGTTTCGGTCCTTCCCCCTCAAGATAGATAGTGTACTCCATCACCTCGTCATTCAGGACAACACTACTCGCTACGAGTTCTTCTTCATAGCCGTTGCCACTGGCATATACATCATAGGTTCCGTTGGGGAGCCATATCTGAAAACGACCGTTCTGCTCTGTACCGGCGTGCTGCCCCCACTGGTTCGCTCCGTCCCATGCCCAGATCCACCCATGTTGGACAGGCTTATCAGTCAGTTTCGAAAAAATTCTTCCCTTAAAACCAGCTTTTGTTTTGAACACATGAAAGTCAAGATCGATTGATCCTGATAGAACATCATTGTACCAGTTCTTATCAACGTAGGTACTGTCAGGCAGTCGCCACGTATCCATCCAAACATTATACCCCCGGTTGTTGTCCGCTTCACTGGCCACCGAAAGTATGTACTGCCCATTGTCATCGGTCTGGGACTCGGTCCACCCGAGATGGCTATTAGCACGCACTCCTATCTCACCCATGGGTTCGCCGTCGAGTGTTACCGACCCGGTAATAGTAGCATCTGTACTGCTGGCACTCATAGTGAGAGAAATCGTCTCTCCGGAAGAAACAGTAATGAGGGAATCCCTAGGAGCAATATAATGGGGAATCAACTCCCGGGCATCAAAGCGGACCCACCAGTTTCCCTCTATCATGCCAAGTTTAAAAGCACCTACAGCGTCAGTTTCTGTTTCAGTCCAATTCCACGGCGGCATATCAGAATTGGCGTATACCTTCACCTCTGCAATGGGAGAGCCATCCTCGTCCATTGCTGTCCCTTCCACAAACGCGTCCGCATAAACGTAGTGTACATTGACTCCGGCCGAACCTGAGGGGACATTCCAGTGCTCCTCCAGATGGAACAGGTCGTCATCCAATTCCCAATCATGGGCATAGACATGGTAGCCACCCTTTTCATCCACCATACTAGAGACTGCCAGGGAGAATGTCCCATCGGAACCGGTATTGTCCTGAGTCCATCCCCATAGGCTTCTAGCCTCCACACCGATCCCACCATGAGGTGCCCCATCTACATAGACAGTGCCAGTGATGACGGCATCGGTGGTGAAAAGAACAATATCCTTCGTCGTAGTACCACCATCATGAACTGACACTTCCACCAAGTTGGGTGCCAAATGTGTCCCCCACAATTCCCATCCATCTACATTCATTCGCCAATGGCCGGCAGCAACACCAAGTCTGAAGTGTCCAGTGTCATCGGTACGTGTCTCCGTAAAGCCACCGCGACCTTCCCTTTCAGCCCAGACTCTTAGATCAGCCATAATCTCCCCCTGATCATCTGTAACCGTCCCTTCAATGAATGAGTTTGGTGAAACGAAACGAAAATCGATTCCCTCTGAACCAGAGGGTATATCATAATAAGATTCTTCAACCACTGCTCCCCGGGGAACGGACCAGTCGTGAACCCATAGGTGATAGCCACCAGCTTCATCTGCCACTGAAGAGACATCAACCAGAAAGGTTCCTGTCGAATCGGAAACAGCTTCTGTCCATCCTAATTCACTTCTGGCACCAATGTAGACTCCAACAGCAGGCGCGCCATCAAAAGTGACTGTTCCCGTGATCACGGCATCGGTTGAATAGAATGTAAAATCTTGATTTGTAGACGCACCATCGTTGACATTCACGTCCCTTCCATTAGGAACGAGATAGTCTGAGATCAGCTCATTGGGATTAAAGTACACCCACCATTGCCCTCCAATGATATCCAGGTTGAAACTGCCATCGGAACCGGTTATATCGGTAACATGGTTCCCTGTCTGATGTTGATTCGCAAAAACTGTGACTTCCGCAACAGCCACGCCACTGTTATCGGTCACCGCCCCTTCAATGGATGCCGTGGCGGAAACCAGATTGATGGTAAGTTCGGAGGTTCCCGATGTTATCCCGTCCTGCCGATGTGTACGAAACGCTGATTGGGCTAAATCATGAGTGTTCACCCACAAATTATAACCACCGGATGTGTCTCCTTCACTGGCGACGCTAAGGGTAAATGTCCCATCCGCCCCAGTCTCCGTCCAAGTGTAGCCGAGCCTCCCATCGGCAGATACAGAGACACCGGCAAGCACGACACCATCCAGTAGTACCATTCCTGAGATGGTAGCATCAGCACCATAGGCTGTGAAGTCCACTGTCGCCGTTGCTCCATCCTCCACTTCAACTTCTTTATCTCTTGGCCGGAGGTAGTCAGGGACTAGATCGTTGCTGTTCACTCGTATCCAAACCCTGCCGACATTTACTCTCATTTCGTAAGTACCATCACTTCCGGTTTTTGTCCATGTCCCCCCATCTTCAAAGTCCGCCCTAACTTCCACATCACTGATGGGATTCAGATCCTCATCGGTTAACTTTCCATTTACAATTGCAGAACCGTACACTTGAGAAATCTTTTTTCCCAATGTTGTAAGGGAGTCTCCTCTTCGTGCCCTATCTGAACTAGATCGTATCATTTTATAATAAATCCGCCGAGCTTCCTGTTCCATGGAACGTTTTTGCTCTATCATTCGAAAATCACTCTGTCGTCGTATGGCCTGGACCTGTTTTGTTTCAGCAACGGTTTCACCAAGCAGGGAGGAAACGGCGATAAAAGCAAGAATGTGACTTGTTCTCATGATGTGAAATCGGAACTGTTTATATCCCAATTATCCTGAAAACACTTAAATTCTTTCCATTTGTAAATCCTTTGCAAATACACTTCATCAAAGCGTGCTTTGTACTCCTCATTGAAATAATCGATTTTTTTATAATTCATAGTTGCTTATTACTTCATTGCTCTATCAATAAATGATGTAATTTCCTTTCATGTCTTTGTCAAGCCCCTTGACAGAGCAAGTAATTCTATCAAAAGGCAGACAAGATTAATACTAACCATCTCAATTTTATTATTTTCCTGACATTGATATTCTTTACATAAAATATATGGTTTTTAATAATCGTGACAAAGCCTCAATTCTATGTGATATAAAATAATTTTATCTAGTAAATCATATTTTTCATACAATGTGGGTACTTATTTGATAAGTTGAATGATTTTTTAATCATGAATATTAATCAAACTTTTAATGACTAGTTTCAACTGTATCTATTGCATCATAATCTTATTAAGAACTTTTTCATCAATAATTAACAAACCATTTTTAATTAATCTTGGCGTCATTTTTTTTAAGTTTGGATTTTCTTGAAAAACAGATTTAAAAATTGGAAGAGCATCACTAATGAGATTCTTATTTGCTAGTGCCACAGCTAACCAATATGGTAGTTCCGGATTTTCAGGATAATATTGACTTGCTTTAGTATATTCGTTTATAGCATTATCAATTTGATTTAATTCTAAATAATAATCACCTTTATTAGCATGCTGATATGCACGATGAATTCTAATTAGTCGTTTTAATTCTTTTATTGGATTAGGATGATCTTCAATACGAAGATTCATTTTAGTGTCTTCCCAATTAACACCCGTTGGGTTACCAGACATAATAACCATAGCAGCTGATTGTTTTCCTCTTATGTCCCCTCCTTCATTTTCTGCCGCTTCTAGTGCCGCCATCATTTTATCGGCTAAATCACCAGTGTAATTTTCAAAGGCCCTAGCCATCGCCATTGGAACTGTACTATTTTCCATCATATTGGCTTGTACGGAATAGTTTTTTCCAACAACATGATTAGCAAAATCGAGGCATCTTGAACCCGTATGGGCTGCTACATTGCCATTAATATCAATCATTGCTACCTGACGAACAGCTTCCGCTTCATCCTTCTCAATTAATATCTTTAGTGCTGCTTCAGCGCTCATACCATTCTCCATTAGTATTAATCCATCAGGACCATAATCCACTTTTACAAAGGATTGAGTTGCAATAGCGCCTACACCAGCTTTAACCCATGGAACTAAAGAGCCAACAGAAAACCAATGACTTTGTACAGCCACACCTAATTCTCCAGTTTTTTCATCAAGTGCAACAATTGAATATGTTGAAATTGGTCTATAATCAGAAACATTTTGTGTTAAAGAAAATGTTGCAAATAAAAACCAGCTGATTATTATTGTTTTCATCAAAACTCCCTTCGAAGCCAAAATAGTTATGTAGGAGGAAAAAAGACATGAGCCGAAGGTTTTAGACTCTATTCACCACCTCTCGCCTTCTGTCCCTAATAGCTCTATTTAAGTCTATATGAGACTCTAAGACTCTAAATGATAAAGAGTCAAGAGATAGATTATATACAAGAAACCCCTCTGAAAGAGGGGTTTTATCAAGATGGGATTACTTGGTAGCCCGAGAAGAATGGCACTTTATGCTGATTTTTTACTGTAGAAATAAAACAATCCAGCAAACGCCACCCAGAAACCGTTTTCCACAAACCACATCCCAGTTGCAGGAAGTGTGTCAGTCACCACATGAAGAATGTTCACAACGACTGGCAGAAGAGAGACCAGTATAAAGGTAGTACCGGCTTTGGCCAAATTGTCCCCTAGCCACGTAGGTAGCTGCCAAACGACAACAAACAACATGGTCTGAACCATCACCATAAACTGTAAAATAGTACCTATTTGCTTGGTATAGGTCATTCCATAACTGTCCAACATGGCTTCGGGTGACAGCAGAGTGGCTATTGCAAAAAAAGCGCCGAAACCGGCATAGATGCGAAATACGAGTTTAAGATTCATAGTATCTCCTTTAAATTAATTGGAATTGTCTAATAGTTAAATATAAGTCCTCTCATTCACAAATATCTACAAACAAAAACTCCATCATTTTCCAGTATGTGCTATTTTGCAATGCGTAAACCACCATCTATCATTCAAAAAAGCTAACAAGTAGCTCAAACGGACGCATAACAGTTGCCTGCGCTTTGTTCCTAGCACATTTTAGCAAACTATTCTTTAAATAAATAAATCAAAACCATACCAATTGAAAACGGTAATACCCTTTCCATCCAATCGCCGATAGAATTAGGTAAATAAAAAAAGATTACAGCTAAGAGAAAGCCCGCGACTATTGTTATAAAAAGATTCTTCGGATGAATTTTCCATTTTAATAGTTTTGCAATGATCGCGGGGCCAAAAGCAGAACCCATTGCTGTCCAAGCAAACAAAACACGACTAAATATTTTTTCAGGCAAGAAAATTGCAATTATGGCGGAAAGAAAAATTACTATCCCTGTCACCAGTCTTGATTGTTTTAATGTATCGTCACTTAGTTTTAAACCAACGTCTAAACTAATGGATGAAGCACAAACTAGTATTTGACTATCAGCTGTCGACATGATTGCTGAAATAACAGCCGCCATTAAAAGGCCTTGAAGAATAGGGCTAAAAAGACTCTCGGACAGTTTAAATAAAATATTTTCATTGTTATCTAAATCAGTAATCATAAAATGACCAATGATGCCCAACAACCACATTCCAATGAAAACGATGATAAACCAAATTAATGTATATCGACGAGCACGTTTTAAAGAGGCTTCATCTTTTGCAGCCATAAATCTAGATAAAAGGTGTGGTTGTCCAAAATAGCCTAACGCAATTCCCAATTGTCCAAATATTAAACCCATCGCCATTAACCCTGTATTCCCGAGTGTTAAGCTGGTAAAATCTGTCGAATTATTAACGATGCTCTCTAGTAAAACCACAGGCCCACCAAGTTTAATTAAGGCAACCAAAGGCATGATCAGTGCAGTAACTCCCATAAGAAATCCCTGAATAGTATCTGTAATGCTTACGGCCAAATAACCACCCATATATGTATAAGCAAAAATCACAATAGCGCTCAAGGCGATACTTTGAACGATATCCCAATTAAATGTATTCTGGAAAGCGTTCCCGGCTCCTTGGAATTGAGAAGCAATATAGAATGCAAATGAAAAAATGATTATTATTGAAGAAAGAAAATGGATTGATTTTTTTTCTTTTTCTTGGTATTCATTGACCAAAAACTGAGGAATAGTAATAAGGTCTTTTGATCGAGTCATTCTAAAAAGCTTTGGTGCAACAATAAGCCAATTAAAAAACATTCCAACAATTATACCGATAACTAACCATATGGTGGATAAGCCGAATTTATATGCAATACCACTTACTCCTAGTAAGGTCCAAGCGGATGAATTACTGGCAGAATAACTTATTGCAGTTATTAGAGGCCCGATATTTTTTCCACCTAAAAAAAACTCTAAAATAGATTTTGTTTTCTTTCTTGCCATCAAGCCAATAACAATAAGAAGAGCTTTATAAACGATGAGAGTTGCGCCAATTATATAAGCTTTATCCATTTATAGCTCTTTTAATGATCTCTTGCACCGATCACTACAATATTGAACATTTTCCCAAGTATTTCTCCAGTATTGCCTACAGTAAGGATCAAGGTCTTTACGAGACCCTAATCCACTATACGGTCAAATAAAAAATGGAGGAAATTACAAAAATTTCTCAACAATGTGTGTACGCTTTATATATATCAACCCACCCCCGTCTTTTTCAGTTAGGTGGTTCGGAATTAGGTTGAGTTAGACTTTCTTTTGGTTTTCCGATGGGGAACGACGTTACACTCAAACACCGATAAACTCATACGCCCTATGGGTCTCTTAACAAATCTTAACAATACACAAGGAACGGTACACAGTACGTAAAACAGTAATGTATATAGTAATACACATCATCGTTATTCGCTGAATTTGCGTAAATAGGGAAGTCATCTTGCAATCGCTTGATGGGAATGTTGCAGTAGAGTTCCGTTTGACTACCCACTATTAATCTAACGAACTAATCGAGATCCACTAAACAATCCTTACAAGTTAATAATGCTTTTGGTTCTTGAATACCTGTTAATGTTTCATATAGTCTTGCTAGACCATTAAGTGCTAAAAAAACTTTAGGCTCCTCTAGAGACACATCAAAATTTTCAAGTAATTTTTTGAGGATCATCTCCTCAGGAGAGAGTTCTTCGCCATAATACTCAACTTGATAATCTTCTAATTCTGCCATGTTGGCAGCGTATGTAATTGCATCATCAATGCCTCCAATCTCATCTATCAAGCCTATTTTTTTGGCGCTGGTTGCAATCCAGATTCTGCCACCTGCAATCGCTTTAATTTCTTCATATGATTGAGATCTTGACTCAGCTACAAAGTTAATGAATCGATCGTATATATCGGCACCCCAGCTCGCAAAAATTTTATCCAAATCATCATTAATAGCTTGGGTCGGATCCCAGCCACCGTGCTTAGAAGTAACCACACCATCAATATTTACTCCAATGTAATCCATTGCATTTTCCAATGTTGGTATAGCAATTGCCACACCTATAGAACCCGTAATCGTTGTGGG
>MDTE01150747.1_pt1 | contig 10569 bp, 12 predicted proteins | sample 811231 | NCBI WGS metagenome assembly MDTE01 (sample SAMN05326651, study PRJNA326480) | marine metagenome | isolation source: seawater | place: Indian Ocean: Red Sea | collected 2010 | reverse complement strand
GTTTTATTAGCTGAGGCAAATGTACCTTATGATGAAGTGTTTGAATTAGAGGAAATAAATAATGATTTTGCTAATGCTGATGTAGCTTTTGTAATTGGCGCAAACGATGTTACAAATCCTGTAGCCAAAACTGATCCTCAAAGCCCAATTTATGGAATGCCAGTTCTTGATGTTGAGAAATGTAAATCTGTGCTTTTTGTGAAAAGAAGTTTGTCACCTGGTTATGCTGGAATAGATAACGAGCTTTTTTATAAGGAAAATACTCTAATGTTATTTGCCGATGCTAAGAAAATGACAGAGGATATAACGAAAAATTTATAAATTTGATGAGTACGAAAATTTTCTGTGATATTGCCGATGTAGGTCTTATAAAAAAATTTAATAGAAAAAAAATCGTAAAAGGTTTCACAACAAATCCTAGTCTAATGAGAAAAGCAGGAGCAAAAGATTATCAATCCTATTCAAAAAAAATACTTCAAATATGTAAAAAAAAGCCAATATCTTTTGAGGTTTTTGGAGATGATGACAATTCAATGATTGAACAAGGTTTGAAAATTAATTCTTGGGGAAAAAATGTTTTTGTGAAAGTACCTGTGGTAAATTCTAAAAATAAGTTTACTGGAAGAGTTATAAGAGAATTAAATAGTAGAAATATAAAGTTGAATATTACAGCAGTTTATACAGCAAAACAGACTGATAAAATTTTAAAAACTATAAACAAAAAAACCAGAGTAATAATTTCTATTTTTGCTGGTAGAGCTGGTGATACTGGAAAAGATCCTGTTCCCGAATTTGTAAAAAGCATTAGATTAGCAAAAAGATTTAAGAATGTTGAAATTTTGTGGGCAAGTGTAAGGGAACCATACAATTATATCCAAGCGAGGCAGTTAGGATGTCATTTGATTACTATTCCACCCAATATAATTGATAAAATAGAAAATTTTGGAAAATCCTTTAAAAAATTAACAATTGAAACTGTGAAAGCTTTTTTACTTGATAGTAAAAAATCAAAATTTAAGATTCAATAAATTAATTTTACTATGTATGTTCTAAAAAAATTTTCTTTTTCAATATTATTATATTTAAGTTTAATTATAGGTTACTTTTATAATGAAAACTTAAATTTTGGGGCATATCAGGATTGGTTAAATGCTAATATAAATCCATTAATTGATTTTTCAAATAATTTTATTGATACATTTTTAAATTATGAAAAATATGGTCATAGACATTCACCTGTATATTTAATTTTTTTATCCTTAATTTTAAAAACCGGTATTGATATAGAATATCTTAGGCTTCTACACCTTCATTTTTGTTTAATTCTTGTACTTCTATTTTATAAGTGCCTGAGAATTAAGTTTTCAAATATTGATAGTAAACTTTTACTATTATTATCTTTAACAATATTTCTTTCACCGACCTTTAGATCATTATCAATTTGGCCTGAAAGTAGAATTCCAGGACTTATTTTTTTTACTTTATCAATATTTTATTTTCTGAAATTTGAAAAAAATTCTGAGATTAAATTTGTATGGTATAGCACATTATCATTAATTGTTTCAGCTTATATAAGTCCAAATTTTTCAGTTTTTATAGTTTATTTTTTTTATTTTTTTCTAAAAAAAATAAAAATCTCTGATCTAAAATATTTAATATTTTTCGCTTTTTTATCTTCTTTACCAATGTTCTATTATTTATTTATTTTAGATGTAAATTTTTTAACTGCTGGTGGCACTCAATATACAGAAGAAAGAGGTTTATATCATTTTAATTTAAGCAATAAAATTTTGATTATAAGTTCAATTTTTTTATTTCATTTTATTCCATTTATAGGCAATTTATTGAATATTAAAGATTTAAAAAATTTTACAAAAAATCAATTTTTTATTTTTTTTATTTTTTTTGTAATTTTGATTTTCTTTTTTGATTACGGTTCTGAATTTACTGGGGGTGGAGTTTTTTTTCAGTTGTCAAACTTTTTATTTGCAAATAATTATTTATTTTATTTTATAAGTTTTTTCTCAATTTTTTTATTCTTCATTATTTCAAAAAAAGAATATTCAAATTTTTTATTAATAACTTTGATAATTTTATCAAATGTACAAAATAGTATTTATCACAAATATTATGAACCAATGTTTATGATACTAATCTTCACCTTATTTAAAAATTTTGAATTTAATAAATTTTTTAGTAAAAAAAGTAATTTTTATATTCTATATTTATTCTGCTCTTGTTTCATATTTTTAAGAGTAATTAAAAATCATTATCTAATTTAATTGAGATTGGTTGCGGGGGACGGATTTGAACCGCCGACCTTCAGGTTATGAGCCTGACGAGCTACCAGACTGCTCCACCCCGCGGTATATTTATATTCTGTTTTTTAATTTGTTAAGCTTTTTTACTCTTTTAATATTTTCTTGGAGAATCCTTTTTTTCTTTTCAGAAGGTTTCTCATAAGTATTTTTTAATTTTATTACTCTGAAAAAACCATCTCTTTGAAGTTTCCTTTTTAAAACCCTAAGAGCTTGTTCTACATTATTGTCTTTGACTTCTATTTTAATAAATACCTCCAAAAAGGCGTCTAGATAGCATTTTTATAAATTTATGTCTATTAGATTCATCCATTTTATTAATTAGCTTTTATTTTGTTTTTCTTTTTCTTTTTTTTCCCTTTTTATTCTTCTTTCAGCTTTTGCTATTGCATCTAAAAGTTCTTTTTGTGAAAACAAATTTAATGCCACAGGATCTTTGGGATTTAAATTATTAAAATTCCAATAACTTTTATTTCTAATGGCTGTAACAGAATTTTTGGTTATACCAACTAATTTTGCTATTTGTGAGTCTTTAAGAATGCTATGATGTTTTATAAGCCATAAAGCAGAATCTGGTTTATCTTGTCTTTTTGATAAAGGAATATATCTTTTTATTTTTGTTTCAGAATTTGAAATTTCAATATCTAAGCTTTTAATTTCTAGAGGTCTACTTTCATCATTTGACGATAATTCTATTTCTTCTCTTGATAGTTGACCTGAAATTATTGGATTATAAGCTTTTATACCTTTGGCAACTTCACCATCAGCTATTCCCTGAACCTCAACTTCATGTAATTTACAAAAATCAGCAATTTGTTTGAATGTTAAAGTCGTATTTTCTACAAGCCATACAGCAGTAGCCATGGGCATTAAAGGAGCGTTAGACATTTAGTTTTTTTGATTTGATTTAAAATTTTGAAATTTTTTATTAAATTTACTTATTCTACCTTTATCCAATAGTTTTTGTTTACCACCAGTCCAGGCAGAATGAGATTTAGGATCTATTTCTAGTTTTAATGTTTCACCTTCTGAGCCCCATGTTGATCTTGTTTCAAAATGAGAACCATCTGTCATCTCAACTTTAATAGTATGGTAGTTTGGATGTATCTTTTTTTTCATTTGGAGACTTATAACAAAACATTTTTTTAAAACAATTAAAACTTACTTAATTTTTTCGTTAAATTTGCTATTTATACTAATACTTGAGGCAATTACATTTAAATTTTCTATTTTGTCCAGGTTAATTTGATTAATTATACCACCAGCTTCTTTTATTAAAACAATTCCAGCAGCAATGTCCCATAGATTTAAATTATTTTGAAAATAACCATCATATCTGCCAGACGCAACATATGCCATATCTAGTGCTGCACAACCAGATTTTCTATTTGAGATTTTAGGTTCATTTTTTAATTTTCCACCTAAAGCAAACAAACATTTATCAATTTCATTTTTGTTTGAAACTCTAATCCGATGATTATTAAAATATGCACCATTATCTTTTTCTGCAAAAAACATTTCATCTTTAATTGGGTCAAAAATAACTCCAGAAATTATTTCATTTTTTGATTTGAGTGCTATTGAAATTGCAAAGTGAGGTATTCCATGTAAAAAATTTACTGTTCCATCTATTGGATCAATTATCCAGGTGTTTTCTTTATCTTTAGAAATATCAAGACCATTTTCTTCACTTATTAAAGAATAATTTGGTTTTGCTTTTTTTAATTCATCAATAATGATTTTTTCTACTTTTATGTCAGAATTTGTCACAAAATCAGTAGGGCCTTTTTTAGATACTTGTAATTTTTCTAATTCCCCAAAATCTCTAATAAGTATTTTTGATGCTTTTTCTGCTGCTTTTATCATTACATTTAGGTTTGCTGAAATAGATTTCATAAAAATTAAATCTTTTTAATATATTCTAAATTTCTTGTATCTATTACTACACTATCACCTGTTTCTACAAATGGAGGAACTTGAATATTTAATCCATTATCAAGTGTTGCAGGTTTATAAGACGACGATACAGTTTGCCCTTTTAAAGCAACATCTGTTGTTTCAATTTTGCATATAACTTGTTTAGGTAAATCAATCGAGATTGGAGTATCATTATGAAAACTTATTGCGACCACAAGATTTTCAGTAAGTAATTTACCTTTTTCACCTATAATATCTTTTTTTATTTCAATTTGTTCAAAAGATTTAGGATTCATAAAAAAAAATTTATCTCCATCCTCATAAAGAAAATTAAAGTTTATTTCTTCCAATGATGCTTTTTCTATAGTTTCACTTGATCGAAATCTTTCATTCAACTTTGTATTTCTATTTATACTTTTCATTTCGACTTGTGCAAAAGCACCTCCTTTTCCAGGTTTTACATGTTGTGTCTTAAGTACTTGCCATAAATCATTTTTATATTCTATCAACATGCCAACTCTTATTTCACTTGCATTAATTTTCATTTTAATTTTTTAAAAGCTTCTATTGGTTTTAATTTTTTGTTGTTCCAAATGTAGCCTGAAATAGCTAAAAAGTTAGCTTTATTCAACAATAGTTTTTTATAATTATCAAAATTTATTCCACCAATAGCAACTATTGGTAAATTTGACATTTTTCTAGCTTTTTTTAATAAGTTAATTGATGCTTTGTATTTAACTTTTTTTGTTCTTGATGAATTGAAGGCTCCAAAAGCTAAATAGTCAGCTTTGTTTTTAATTGCAACTTTTCCTAATTTTATTGAGTTGTGACAAGTAATTCCTATTATCTTATTTTTAATTAATCTTCTTGCCTTCAGGATATTCATATCTCCCTGGCCTAAATGACAACCATCAGCATTTAATTTTTTTGCTAGATAAACATCATCATTTATTAAAAATTTAACTTTAAATCTTTCACATATCTTTTTTATTTTTTTTCCAATAGAAAATTTTTTTTTAAAGTTTCCTTTTTTAATTCTTAACTGAAAAAAACTAACTCTTTTGTATTCAAGAATGCTAGTTAAATCTCTATAAAAAGATTTATAAATTTTTGGTGGTGAAATAAGATAAATAAATTTTTTTTTATTAATTCTCAAGTTCTTTAGACCATTTTCCTTGTGCCGCTAGAGTGTTCATTTTTACTCTGTGGTTAAAAACTTTTTGAGTCCCTTCTATATTTTTTGTATCTTTCGACCAAAATTTTAAAGCACTTTGTTGAAGAGCTCTCCCGTATGAGTAGCTCATTATAAAATTAGTATTATTAAATTTATTTATAAGATTCAAATTTTCCGTTGCTTCTATCTCAGATTGACCTCCAGATAAAAAAGCAATTCCAGGAACTTCAGAAGGGACTGAATTTCTCAAACAATCCAAAGTAAATTTTGCTACTTCTTCATTTGAAATTTTTAAACTTGATTTATTTCCAGCTAAGATCATATTTGGTTTTAATATAATTCCTTTTAAATCAACTTTATTTAAGATTAGTTCATCAAAACATTTTTTAATTACTTCAGAAGTCTTTTTAAAGCATTCTTCTGCTGAATGATTACCATCCATCAATACCTCTGGTTCAACTATTGGAACCATATTACATTCTTGAACCAATGCAGAATATCTAGCTAGAGCATGAGCATTAGATTGAATCGAAAGTTTGCTTGGGTAATTTTTAGATATAATATAAACACCTCTCCATTTCGTAAATTTTGCACCAAGTTTATAATATTCCTTAAGCCTTTCTCTTAATCCATCTAACCCTTCGGTAATTTTTTCATCTGGTGAACCAGCAAGAACTTTAGCGCCAGTGTCAACTTTAATGCCTGGAGCTGAACCCATGTTTGAAATTAATTCTGGTATTTTATTTTTTTTTGAAGTTTCTTGTTTTATAGTTTCATCATATAAAATTACACCTCCAATACACTCCTTCATACTCGATGCGCTAAAAAGAGTTTCTCTAAATAATAATCTATTTTCTGGATTTGATGGAACATTTACTCCATCTAATCTTTTAGTCATAGTAGCAGTGCTTTCATCAGCAGCTAAAATTCCTTTTCCTTTTTCCAAGATTTTAAGAGCGATATTGTTTAATTCTGACATGTTACTTTAGAGCTTTTATACCAGGAAGTTCTTTTCCTTCAAGATATTCTAAAAATGCACCACCAGCAGTTGAAACAAAATTGAAATCATCCATCGCATTGATTTGATTTATAACAGCGATAGTATCTCCACCTCCAACAACAGAAAAAATTGATTTGTCTTTGTATTTTTTAATAATTGCTTTCGCGATTTCGTGACTTCCGTTTGCAAAGTTTGGATTCTCAAAATAACCCGCTGGACCATTCCACAGAACTGTTTTACTATTTTCAATAATATCTTTAATTTTATTTATTGTTCTCGGTCCAATATCTAAGATAAAGTCATCATTTGTAATCTCATTAAGTTCTTTAATTTGTGATTTATCATTCATACTTTTACCAACCAAAACATCTTCAGGATAAGTAATTACACAAGAGTGATTTTTTGAACTTTTAAAAATTTCATTTATAATGTTCTCACAATCTTTTTCATTAATTGATTTTCCAATTTGGTTACCCTTGTGACTAATTATATTATTCGCCATTCCACCAACAATTATCATGTTATCAAATTTAGGTATCAAATTTTTAATTATTTTAATTTTTGATGAAATTTTTGAACCTCCAATAATACAAGTAATTGGTTTTTTTATTTCAGTGGTGACCTTTTTTAATGCATTTATTTCTGTTTCTAATTGTAATCCAGCAAAAGAAGGTAAAAATTCTGTTATTTTGCATAAAGATGCATGAGCTCTATGTGAACAAGAAAAAGCATCATTAACAAACAAGTCTCCAAGTCCAGCTAGATGTTTTGAAAAATTTGTATCATTTTTTTCTTCCTCTCTATAAAATCTAATATTTTCTAAAAAAACTATTTGATCTTTGTAATCTTTAAATAAATCATCCTTTTTTAATTTAAAAATATTTTCATAAATAATTTTAATTTTTCTATTGATTTTTTTTTCTAAATTTTCACAAATTGGCTTCAAGGACAAATCTTTATTTACTTTTCCTTTTGGTCGTCCAACATGGGAGATCACTATTATTTTAGAATTTTTTTTTAATAAAAATTGAATTATTGGTAAAATTTTATCTATTCTTGTTTGATCAGTTATTATACCGTTTTTTAATGGAACATTTAGATCTAATCTTAGTAGAACATTTTTTTTATCAAGATTTTCATGGTCTTTGATATTGTTCATTAAGAAATTTTATGGAGATGTTTTGCTATATCACACATCCTATTTGAAAAACCCCATTCATTATCATACCAAGCAGAGATTTTACCCATATTCTTACCCACCACATTTGTTAAACTTGCGTCTAAAATTGAGGAAGCAGGATTATGATTAAAATCTACAGACACAAGTTTCTCTTCAGTTATTTTTAAGATTTTATTTTTTTTACTAAATTCTTTAAATACTGAGTTGATTTTATCCACACTTAAATCTTTTTTTGTGCAAAAGACTAGTTCGATTAAAGATACATTTGGTGTGGGCACTCTCATTGCTATTCCCTCTAATTTACCTTTCAGAGAGGGTATAATTTCACCAATTGCTTTAGATGCACCAGTTGAAGTTGGGACAATGGATTGACTTGCTGATCGAGCTCTTCTTAAATCTTTGTGAGAATTATCTAAAATTCTTTGATCACTGGTGAAAGCATGGATGGTTGTCATAAATCCTTTTTCAATTTTAAAATTTTTATCAAGAACATAAGCAACAGGCGCTAGACAATTTGTTGTACATGATGCAGCAGAGATAATTTTGTCATTTTTTTTTAATTCTGACTCATTCACTCCAAACACTATTGTTTTGTCAGCATTTTTACATGGAGCTGAAACTATTACCTTTTTTGCTCCATTTTTAATGTGAGGTAATAATTTATCTTTTGAATTGAACTTTCCTGTACACTCAAAAACATAATCAACATCATATTTTCTCCAATTAATATTATTTAAATCCGTCTCTTGGCTAAAGGTAATTTTATTTTTATTTATATGAAGATATTTCTTATCGAAATTTACATCAGCTTTAAATTTACCATGAATGGAGTCGTATTTTAAAAGAGCTGAGCATATTTCAGAATTAGTTCTATTATTAATGTGTTTAATTTCAATGTTCTTAATATTATTTTCAAAAATTGATCGGATAATCATTCTTCCAATTCTACCCATGCCGTTTATACCAACTTTTATTTTCATAATTTTTCTCTAATTTTTTTTACTACACTTTCCAAATTTAATCCGAAGTGATCGTAAATTTTTTTATATGGAGCACTTTTTCCAAAATCATTAATTCCAAAATTTAATCCGTTATTTTTAGTATATTTTTTCCAATAGTTTGTTTCAGCAGCCTCTATTGATACAATAAGGTTTGTCTCAGCTAAGATTTTATTTTTGTAGGTTTCGCTTTGTTGATCAAATAATTCTTGGCAAGGCATTGATATTATCTTGGAATAAATACCATCTGTGGCTAATTTATGACCCACATCTATCGCTAAGCTAGTTTCTGATCCTGTTGCTAGAATTGTTACACTAATATTATTTCCAGTTCTCAAGATTTCATATGCACCTGCTGAGGACTCATTTTTTAAAGAGTCTTTCACTCTCACAGGATTAATTCCCTGTCTAGTCAAAGCTATTACACTTGGTGAATCTTTGCTTTCGAGTGCTAATTGCCAACATTCAAAAGTTTCAATAAGATCAGCAGGCCTGAAAACATTTAAATTTGGAATAGATCTTAAGCTTGTTAATTGTTCAATAGGTTGATGAGTTGGACCATCTTCACCTAATCCAATCGAGTCATGTGTAAATACATATATAACTTTTTGCTTCATCATTGCTGCTAATCTTATTGATGGTTTACAGTAGTCACTAAATATTAAAAATGTACCACCATAGGGAATTAGATTACTATGTAATGCAATTCCATTCATTATTCCACACATTGCATGTTCTCTTACACCGTAGTGAATGTAGTTTCCTAAAAAATTACCTGGTTTTATTATCTTATGATCTTTTGTTTTTGTATTGTTTGAACCAGCTAAATCAGCTGAACCACCAATCAAATTTGGTAGATTAGTTATAATATTTAAAAACATTTCAGATGATTTCCTTGTAGCAAGTGGTTTTGAGTTTTTTAAATAATCTTTCTTAATTTTTTCAATTGAATTTTTAAATGATTTTAAATTCTTAAAATTTGAAAAAATTTTCTTATATTTTAGTTCATGTTTTTTTGCTTTTTGTGAAGCTTTCTCTCCAATTTCTTTCCACTTACTTAATAATTCGCTAGGTATACTAAATGGTTCATAATTCCATTTAAGTTTTTTTCTTACAAGTTTTATTTCTTCTTCACCTAAAGGACTTCCATGCGCTGAAGCTTTGCCACCTTTATTTGGAGATCCATAACCAATCGTTGTTTTACAAGAAATTGCTACAGGTTTTTTCGAATTTTGTGCTTTTTTCAAAGCTTTTGATATTTCTTTATAATTGTGACCATTAATTTTAATAAACTCCCAACCATAACTTTTAAACCTCTTTTCATGATCGTCTGAAACAGCTAGATTTGTAGGACCATCAATCGATATAGAGTTATTGTCAAATAGCAAAATAAGATTACTCAATTTTAAATGTCCAGCTAGACTTAATGCTTCATGACTTATTCCTTCCATTAAGCATCCATCGCCTGCTAAGACATAAGTTTTATGATTAATTATTTTTTTTCCTAATCTTTTTTTTAAAATTTCTTCTGCTATAGCGAAACCAACTGCGTTAGATATTCCTTGTCCTAAGGGACCAGTTGTAGTTTCTATTCCAGTATTGGGATGATACTCTGGATGACCAGCACATATAGAGTCGATTTGCCTAAAATTTTTAATATTGTCTATAGAAATACTTTTATAACCTGTTAGATACAAAACTGAGTAAAGCAGCATTGATCCATGTCCTGCAGACAAAATAAATCTATCTCTGTTTATCCAGTTTGGATTTTTTGGATCAAAATTTAAAAAATCCTTAAAAAGAACAGTAGCAACATCTGCCATTCCCATAGGCATTCCTGGATGCCCTGAATTGGCTTTTTGAACAGCATCAATGGACAAAAATCTAATACAATTTGCTAATTCTTTATATTGTTTGCTCAAAATTATCCTGTCTAGACTAAGAAGATTCTATTTAATAATATGTTTATATATATATGAATT
>MDTE01112174.1_pt1 | contig 10569 bp, 4 predicted proteins | sample 811231 | NCBI WGS metagenome assembly MDTE01 (sample SAMN05326651, study PRJNA326480) | marine metagenome | isolation source: seawater | place: Indian Ocean: Red Sea | collected 2010 | reverse complement strand
TCCCTGCGCCGGAGGTACGCGTACACCGCGCCGCCGCCGAGGGCCGCGCCTCCCGCGGCTCCGAAAAGGAACGGACGCATGCCGCCTCCGGCCCCGTAGCCCATCTGCGCGCGAGGAGGTTTGAGCCCGATACGAGTTTCTGCGTGATATCACTTTTACACCATCGATGATGAGTGAATGAAGCGGGTGGGCGGCTTTGGCCCTCCGTGACTACGCGACTACGACATCACCTACTGTCTAGCACCGACGACGGCGTCTCCAACCCCACGATCCCGAACAACCCGTCCTGGTCGATGAACTCCACCCCCACGGCGTGCTCCGCCCTGACCTTGTCCTTGTGAAGCGCCGGTACCCACGCGGCGTATCGCGCTTTGAACCCAACCGTGAGCTCCGAACGCGCCACGCGCTCGAGCTCGGACAGGCTGGAGTCGATGAGGTGCCACCGCTGCCACGGCATCTCCCGCTCGCGCATCACCGCGCCGACGACGAGCCCGCGCGCGGTGCCCTCCTCGGCGCCGACGACGCGAACTCTCCCGAACCCTCCGTCCGCGTTTGTCTCGGCGTTTGTGGTCTCGGCCCGGGTTCCGGCGTCGTCTGACCCCTCTGTTTGATCGACGCGCACGCCGAGGTGGGTCAACACGGTCCCGACGCACGCCGCGCTCCTGTACGGACCCCCGAGCACCAACACCTCGTGCCCCTCGTTCGCGCACGCCTCCAGAAACTCAGCCGCGCCGTGGTGGAGCCTGTGACTGGCGAGCCAGCGCTGCTTCGGGGTCGACCCGTCGTCGTCGGCTTCGTCGTCGCGCGCCTCTTCCATCCCGTCCCCGATCCGCTCCAACTCCTCCAACTCCTCCTCCTCTTCGTCGTCCCCGGTGTCGTCCCTGGACAGCGTCACGGTCCCGGCCCCGAACGCCTCCCGCACCTCGTTCACCACGCGCTGCAACCCCGCGGGCTGCACCGTCAGACCCTCCCACCCGACGTCCGTCTGCAAATCGCACCCGAACTTCATGCTCGCGTGGAGCTTGATCTCGTCCCACGCCGCCACCACCTCCCTCAGGTTCAGCGGACGCGTCGTGCGTCCCGCGGTCATCCGGTCCATCTCGCGTTTGTACTCCTCTCGCCGCGCCGCCAGCTCGGCGGCTCGGCGCGTCGCCTCGAGCTCGAACCTCTCCCGCTGCTTCGCGGTCACCGCCCGCTCCATGGCGGCGCGCTCCGCCGCCTCCGCCTTGAGCCGCTCCGCCTTTCGTCGCTTGAGCATGAGGCGGAAGCGCGTGCGCTCGGCGATGTTCTCCTCGGCCATGACGCGAACCATGAGCGCGCCCTCGAACGATGAGCTCTCCTCGAGGCACGGCATCAACATTCGGAAGACGTCGGCGTACTCGGCGGGGGTGCCGGGGATCTTCTTCGGCCAGAACCTTCGGGCAGCCTCGTGACCCACCAGGCACATCTCGTCCGTCGCGTCCACGAGGGTGTCGAAGCTCATGCACACGACGTGCGTGGTCCTCGGCATCGTCAGGTGGTGTTCGTTCTCATCGTCGATATCGTTGTCGTTTCGATCGGCGGAACTCGCGTCGCGTTTGACGAGCGTCCGCGCCGCACCCGCCTTGCAGGATCGGAATCCCGCTCGAGCCCGAGCCCGAGGGCCCGGCCTCGATGGCGAAGCCGAAGCAAGCATCCGCTCGCCCCCGGCGTCCCCCGTTGTGTGTCGAACTTGGCAACCGTATCCCGGAGATCGCACCGTGCGTGATGATGAGCTGGCAGGCAAAACAACGATTTTTTCAATCTTCTCCTAAAGGCAAACACTCGTTGGGATCGCGTATACAAGCATACATCACCGATTCAACGATGTCTAAATGACAACGCGTAACCAGAAACCCATACGTTGCCTTTTCGATTGATTGTCGTGCCACAGGCGCCGTCGACGGCCGAAGGGCACGCGGGAAAGAAGAGATCGCGAGCTTGGACAGACTGATCACAACCCGAGTCGGTGTGCGGTGACGCTCACTTGCTCGTGGCTTGCCAACCAACGTCCTTGGGCGGGGAACGTCGTCGATCGGCGATCCTCGAATCGGTCGCACCCTCCCAGGTCGCAGTCCCGTGGCGCCGATCCGTGAGGTTTAGGGCGAATTATTGCCCGACGCCCTACGCGATCTGACCATGTCGGGCGACGAGCGCGAGGAGCCCGCGGCGAAGCCCGAGCTCGCGCCCGAGGCTGAGGCGGACGCGGTTGCCGATGTGGAGCCCAACCCCGTCGATGGCACCCCGCCGCCGTCCGAGTCCCCCGCGCCCGAGCCCAAGCCCGCGCCCGAGGCGCCGGGGTCGCCGGTCGCCGAGCCTCCCGCCGAGGAGGCCGCCGCCGGTGTCTCCCCCGCGGACCTCGGCCTCGGCGATTCGGACTCCGACGACGATGGCCCGGTGGTGAGGCGCAGGCGCACTCGCACCGCGGTCATCGACGAAGACGACGACGACTCCGACGACGACTCCGACGACGAGGCGGCCAAGAAGCGAAAGAGGCGCGAGGAGTTCGAGCTCGACGAGGAAGATTACGATCTCCTGGAGGACAACCAGGTCACCGGCTTCAAGCGCAAGCAAAAGAAGAAGCGGCTGCAGAAGGCGTCGGATGCCGCGAAAGCTAAAGATAAAGCTAAGCCAAAGACCGCCGATGACCTCGAGAAGGACCTCTTCGGCGAGTCCGACGACGAGGAGCCCGACAAAGCGGAGGCGGCTGAGGAGCTGAAAGATCTCCAGGACGACAAGGAGGTCTTCAAAGCGGGCGCGGCGCCCCAGGGGGAATTCGTCGCGTCCGACGAAGACTCCGAGGACGAGTTCGCGGACTTCATCGAGCGCGAGGAGGGCCAGCCCAAGCGACGCAAGATCAAGTCCCACATCACCGGCGTCAGGTCTGAGCAGCTGCAGGACGCGGTGGACATCTTCGGAGATCTCGGCGAGTTGAACGAGCTCTTCGCCATGAGGCATCGAGCCGGCGCCGAGGAGGAGGACGAATACGAGGACGATGACGACGATGACGACGATGACGACGATGACGAGGAGACGGACGCCGATGCTCTCGCGGGGGAGGGCGACGAGGCGCTCGACGCCGAGCCCAAACCCAAACCCAAGGCGAAGAAGGCGAAGAAGGCCAAGAAGAAGAAGAGCCGCGGCGGCGTCTCAGGCGGCTGGCAGTCTCGATTCGAGCCGTCCATCGTGAAGGAGCAGATGCTCACCGCGGAGGACGACGAAATTCGCGCCACCGACTGGCCCGAGCGCATGCAGCTGAACCCGCGGTACGGGGGCAAGCCCGAGGATCCTGAGGCGGAGGCTAAGTGGATCCTCGACCGGCTCATGGGCTTGAACTCGGTCCGCGACGTGCCAACCTACGGCGGCGACCTCCTTCTCACCGGCTGGGCCGACGACGTGGACCTCGAGCAGCACAGGGCTCGCGAACACCTCGTCCGGACGCAGAACCAGCTCCCCAAGGGTGAAGTCGAGGCTGTCACCGCGGCGATTGCGGCGCTCCTGAAGGCGGTTCACGAGGACGGCCTCGAGGTTGCTTACGTCGCGCAGAACATGCGGGATGTGGTCGAACCCCTGATGCGGGGCCGCCGCGACGACTCCAGGCCGCCGCCGCGCGACGCCAACGGCGCGATTCTCGAGCGCAGGGTGCACAGGCGCGACGTCATCCACGAGATTATGGAGTGGGACAGGCGATTCTCTCGTCTCGCGCAGCGTCGCAAGGAGATGATGAAGAAGATCGACGCGGCGGCGGAGATCCTCGAGCGCGACGCAGCGCCCGAGCAGGATCTCTCCCTTCTCTCCAGCTTGGCCAACGAGTGCGAGGATGCGCCCACCGAGGAGGTTCTCAGCGACGTCGAGGCTTGCCTCACGCTTCGCTTCCACGAGCAGCTCACCGAGGTTGAGCAGAGCGGCAAGGCGGACGGGTCCCTGGGCCTCACCCGCCAGCTCCGACCCCTCAATCGCTCGCAGTACGCTCACCACTGCAAGAAGGGCATCCGCGACCTACTCCCAACCTACGGAGCCGACCCCAGGGACCTGGGCGCGTCGCTCGGGTCGTACCGCCGCACCAGGGTGTCGCAGGCGGTTCCCGACATGAGCCCCGAGGCTGTCGCCGAGGTTTACGTGGGCGACGAGACGGGATACGCGGACGTCGCCTCCGTCATCCGCTCCCTCGTGCACGTCGCCGCCGCGGAGATCGCCGCTGAGCCCGCGGTTCGCGCGTGGCTCCGCTGGGCCATCCGCCGCAAGGCTTGCGTGTGGACGCAGCCGACGCCGGCGGGAACCGAGGCGATGGACCCGTTCCACCCGCTCGCCGAGATCAAGCGCCTGCAGGGTAAACCCGCGTGCGAGTTCAACGGAGCGGAGTTCGGCGCGGTGCTCAAGGCGCACCGCGACGGACTGATCAAGCTCCGCATCGCGCTCCCCGACGTCGTCATCCAGGAGCTCACCAACGAGATGGAGTCGGCGTACGTCATCGAGGAGGTCTCGGAGATGGCCGACGCCTGGAACAGGCTGAGGCGCGACGCGCTCGCCGGCGCCAAGGCGGCGCTCCTCCCCGCGCTGACCCGCGAGGCTGCCGTGGCTCTCGAGCGCGACGCCGCCGCCGAGATTCGCAGGCTTTGCGGTGAGTCGCTGTGGCGTCGCGTGGCGCTCGCGCCGTGGAAGCCGGACGTTCGAGACCACGACCAGTTCGGCGCGGACGACGAGGTGGAGGTGAGGGTGTTGGCCGCGGTGTGGGGACCCGGCGATCCCCCCACGACGTTCGCCATGCTCGACGCCGACGGCGAGCTGGTGGACTTTTTGCAGTGCCCCAACATTGCCGCCAGCGGTAAGTTCGGCGCGGCTTCCACCAGGAGGCAGGCGGACATGGACAGGCTGCTCCAGTTCATGATCGAACACCGCCCGCACGTCTGCGTCGTTGCCACCGCGCCCGGTCAGCTCCACGCGTGCCGCAACCTCAAGGAGAACATCACGCTGGTCATTGGCAAGATTCTCGAGGATCACGCGCGAGCCATCCCGGAAGAGGTTAACACCATTCAGCTGCACTTCATCGACGATACCGTCCCGGCGCTCGCCGCGAGCTGCGCCGCCATGCGCACCGAATTCATCGAGCACTCGACCGAGATTCGCCACGCGGTCGCCCTCGGTCGGTACATTCGCAACAGCGCCGCGGTTGTCGCCGCGCTCGCCGCGGGTGGCGAGGCCAGGGCCCTGAACCTGGGCCCGCTTCAGGACGCCCTCACCCCGGAGGAGAAGATGGGCATCTTCGAGCGCGCGTTGATCGACGTCATCAACCAGTGCGGCGTGGACGTCAACGCCGCGGTGGCCCACCCCTGGCAGCAGTACCAGCTCCACTACGTTGCCGGTTTGGGACCGAGAAAGGCGGGGTCGCTCGTCGCCGCCGTGCGAGGATCCAGCGGCGGCGCGCTCGAGTCCCGCGACCAGCTCGTCTCCGAGCTCGGCGCGTTGGGTCCGTGCGTTTATAAAAACGCCGCGACGACCCTCCTCGTCATCGACGACGACGTCCTCGACCGCACGCGGATCCACCCCGAGCGATACGATCACACCCTCGAGATCATCGCCAACGCGTTTGATTACGACTTTGAGCAGCTCAAGAGCGCGTCCGCGTCCGTCAGGAGGAAGACGCTGGAGCGCGCCATGGACCCGGATAACTGGGAAAAACTCGCGGTGCTTGACCTGAGGGCGTACGCGGAGTACCTCAACGGCCAGGGTTCGGGGTGGCTGCTTTCGGGGCTGAGGGAGTTGCGGATGGAGCTTCGCGATCCCTTCGGCGAGATTCGTATGTCGTGGCAGCCGCTCAGCACCTGGGAGGAGTTCTCGCTGCTCACGGGCGAGACGCGCGAGTCGCTGTCCCCGGGTAAGATTGTGCACTGCACGGTCAAGAGGCTGGTGCCGCCCCGGCGCGAGGAGGGCACCGAGGGTCACGTCGTGGTGCAGCTCGAGAGCGGCGTCATGGGCCACATTGCAAAGTCTGACCTCTCGGACCGCCCGGTGGACCGGCTGGAGCACAAGGTTGCGGTGGGCCAGGTCATCGCGGCTCGGATCATCAACGCCAACTACGAGGAGAACACGGTGTACCTCAAGTGCAAGGGCAGCGCGCTGTCCGCGGAGGAGTCGAAGAGGATCGAGTTTCAGACGTGGGGCAACAAGCTGTATTACTCGTGCGAGCAGCTCGACGGTGAGGTGGCCAAGCCCACCAAACCCAAGAAACGGAAGGATGCCGCGTCCAGGCAGGCGTTCATCTCGCGCAACATCGATCACCCGCTGTTCCAGAACATCAGCGCGCAGCAGGCGCAGGCGTATCTCGAGAACAAGGACATCGGCGACATCGTCCTGCGCCCGTCCTCCAAGGGGGTCACCAACCTGTCCATCACGATGAAGATTTTCGACAGCATGGTGCAGCACTTCGACATCAAGGAGGGCAAGAAGCCCGGCGTGGGACACACCGCCAACCTGGCGTTGGGCACACCGCTCACCCTTGAGGGGACCGATTACGACGATCTGGACGAGGTGTACGCCCGATTTGTTGAGCCGCTTGTCAGTTCCCTCAAGAAGCTGATCAAGCATCGCAAGTTTTTGCGGGGCACCCGAAGGGAGGTTGACCAGCGCCTCAAGGCTGAGCTGGCGAGGTACCCCGACACCCGCCCATACGCGCTGTCGGTATCGCACGAGCACAGCGGTTTCTTCTGCCTCTCCGCGATCCTCAGCCGCAGCGGCAACGTCAGGCACGAGTACCTCTCCGTCAAGCCCGGCGGCTTTAGGTTCCGGCAGCGCGAGTTTGGCGACGTGGACCGTCTCCTCAACTTTTTCAAGCAGAGGCCGGTGCCCGACAGGGACCAGGTGAGGCAACAGCAGCAGCAGCAGCAGCCGCCGCCGATGCCGCAGCAGCCTCCGCCGCAGCAGTATCAACACCACCACCAGCAGCAGTGGCAGCAGCAGCAACAGTGGCAGCAGCCGCAGCAGGCGTACGGCGGCTATCCTCCTCAGGGAATGCCGCCGATGCCGCAGGGAGGCTACCCTCAGGCTGCGTACCAGAACTATCCTCCCCAGCAGGGCAGATACCCTCCGCAGCAGCAGCAGTGGCAGGGTGGGTACTGAGAGAGTTCAACATATTACGGCGGCAAATAAAATAGAGAACAAAAATAATAAATATTTTTTCAACCACGAGCGACGCGCACCGTGTCACACGCCGTATCGCCATGCTCGCCGCCACCGACGGACCTCTGCTCGGCGTCAACGCGTGGGGCGATGAAGATCCCGAGCCGACGGATGAACCCGAGGGCTTCATCGACGAGTGCGACGAGCTCGCCACGCCCGAGGAGGTGCTCACGAAGCTGGAACAGCGCGCCGCCGACTTGGTCCTCGCCACCCTCCGCAGCGACCCCCCCGCGACCCCCGTCCCTGCCGCCGCGATATCCTTCACCGTCGCCAACGTGCGACGCGACGGCGCGGTGCTCGCCTCGAGCGACGGACCCCTGGCCGCGCACCGCGTTCCCCTTTCGGCCACGACGACCCTCTCGCTTCGTGACCCAAACAAGCGCAGGGCGCAGCGCTACGCCAGGATCTGGACGATGTTAGCGTCGTCGCACGCGCACCTCCGCAGGAACGAGAAGGTGACGCAGCGCGGACTCTACTACCTGATGAGCTCCGGCGCGCACACCAGCTCGCTCTTCCCCGATCCGGCGACGGTCAACTCCGCGTTGCTCGACTCCGTCTCTCTCGTCGCCGTCAGCAGGCGATCCCTGGGGGTGGTCGCCGCGCCTCGGGGCGAGGTGGGCGGAGCGATGTCCATCCGCGAGGGCGAGGACGCGCCCTGGCGCAGCCTCTGGGACGAGTCGCGTCAAATCTCCGGCGATATCGCGGCCATCGCTCGGTGGGAGTTCCGCGGAGACTTCCGCTACGTGTTGGTCGTCGAGAAGCACTCCGTGTTCCATCGGCTGTTCGCGGAGGAGCGGGTGCACGCGCGCCTGCCCTGCGTCGTGGTCACCGCGAAGGGTTTCCCCGACCTCGCGACCCGAGCGTTCCTCAAGCGGCTGCAGATCACGCACCCGCACGTGCCGTTCCTCGGGTTGGTCGACTGGAACCCCAGCGGCGTGCTGATCCTCGGAACCTACAGAGCCGGCGGGAGGACGTCTTTGTCCGCGTTGGAGTCCAGCAGGTACGCGCTCGAGCTCAAGTGGCTCGGCGTGAGGTCCGCGGACCTCGCGACGAACCCCGCGAGGATTCCTCTGACGGATCTGGACCGGGCCAAGGCCAGGACGATGCTAAGAGCCGACGGGGCGAGGTTGGACGTCTCCGGCGACGAGTCAACCGGCGCCTCGACCGAGCGCCGTCAATCGGCGAGGGCGAGGGAGCTGACCGCGATGTGCGCGACGGGATTCAAGGCTGAGATCGAGTCGCTGTGCCCCGGGAGCTGCGGCGGGGAGGGCAGGTCGCTGTCCGACTACGTGGTAGAGAAGATCCTGCGCGGGGATTACACCGACTAAAGCTTCACCTCGTTAAAACTTTTACCTAGCTACGAAGGTAGAAAGTACCACCGCGTTAACAACTCCTGAGAACCGGTCCCAAACCCTCCGTGAGTTTCGGCGGTAACCCCAGCACGCACACCTCCACCTCCTCGGCCACCCCCAGCGCCCACTCGCAGAGGTCCGGCGGCAGCATCGCCCCGGCGTCGGTTGACCCGAGCGTTTCATCCGCCCCGAACATTTCGTCGCAAAATTTCTTCACCTCGTCGAACCTCTCCTCCACGCGCGCCCGCAGCCCCCGCGCCTCGCCCCCCGCGTGGTTCAGGCAGTTGTACACCAGAGCGATCTGGTGCGCGGCGAACTTGTGCCCGTCGCGCGCGTCCGGATCCGCCAGCGCCTCCCTCAGCGCTCGCGCCGCCGAGAGCAGCCGCTGCATCTTCGCGGCGGCGGTTGAAAAGTGCGACCACCCGGGCGAACGGAGCACGGGCGGGATCGGGAGACGTTCCTCGCCCGCGCGCTGGAGCCCGCGGACGTGCGGGAAGAGCTCGAGGAGCCCGCGCTCGTGCAGGACCTCGAGCGGTCGGCCCGCGCACGCGCGGTTGAACTCCTTGAAGAGTTCGGCGCCCGCGACGCCCTCGAACGGGGATCTCGGGGGCGGACTCGCGCCGTCCGCGTCGGCCCGCGCCGCGCGCTCGCACGCGAGGGTGACCCGGACGCACAGCTGGATGAGGTAACGGCGGTATTTCGGCCCCGTCGGCCACAGGGGTTCGTGGTGTCGCGTCTGCGTCTCTGCTGCGGAGGGAGAAGGATCGGGAGGGTGCCGATTGTCAGAGGAGGTTCGATCGAGAGAGGCGGGGGTGGAGTCCTCCGTGCCCGTGTGTACGGGGTCGACGCTCACCTGCACTGGTCGATGCCTCCTCGCGGACTCGAGTGAACAGCGCGCCCTGCCGCTCCATAGCGAAGGGCGTCACCCCAGCGGCGCCGGCTGTGAGAGTTGGGCTGTGAGCCAGTCGAAGTTTCGAGAGGAAAATCGTGGTGACGCACTTTCTATAGCACTAGCGACGGTGGGCGACATGACGCCCTACCAGTGGTTTAACGTGGTGAGCAGCCTCGGCTACGTGCTGTTCACCGCCACCACGAGCACCGTCACCATGCTGGTCCCCGCGATCATCCTCCTCCGCCCCGTATCCGCCAACCTGTACGCGCGGTGCACCTCTTGGATCTTCGCGTGCTGGTGGACCTCCTGCCTCTTCATCACCGAGCGACTCAACGGCGTCAAGGTTCGCGTGACGGGCGACGCGCTGCCCCTCAACGCGCCCCTACTCATCATGTCCAACCACAAGTGCAACCTGGACTGGATGTTCCTGTGGTCGTCCGCGATACGGACCGGGAGCATGTTTCACGTCGGCGTGTTCAAGGCGGTGGCCAAATCGGAGATTCGAGTCATACCGATATTCGGATGGGGTTGCAAGCTCAACGGGTTCGCGTACGTGCGCCGCCGGTGGTCGTCCGACGCGTCCCACCTGACGTCCTGGATCCGATCTCAGATCCGACGCCGGCTGGACGCCAACTGGACGCTGATATTTCCCGAGGGGACCAGGTACACCGACCGCAACAAGGAGCGAAGCGATCGTTCGTGCGCGAAGGATGGGCTCGAGCCGATGGCCGGGGAGATACTGCGCCCTCGAACCAAGGGCCTCGCGCTGCTCCTTCGGGAGAGCGCGCGGGGCGGGGGATACTACCGCAAGATCGTGGACATGACCATCCAGTACACCGACGCTGATGGGAAGCCCCTGAAGGGCGCGGCGTTGGGCACGCGTTGCTTCGGGCAGCTCGCCAAGGGCGAACTCCCGGTGGCGACGTGTCACGTGCACTTCGACGTCTTCTCCGCTAAGGACGTCCCGTCGGGCGAGGACGAGGACGAGGTGGAGGCGTGGGTGTGGAAGCGGTGGAGGAAAAAGGCCGATACGCTGGAACAGTGCGCGTCCGCGGGTCAGTTCGAGGGGGTGAGGGAGTGGTCGACGAGCGGCACGGCGGTGCCTTTCAAAACGCAGACGGCGCTCCGATG
>MDTE01175557.1_pt1 | contig 10570 bp, 13 predicted proteins | sample 811231 | NCBI WGS metagenome assembly MDTE01 (sample SAMN05326651, study PRJNA326480) | marine metagenome | isolation source: seawater | place: Indian Ocean: Red Sea | collected 2010 | reverse complement strand
CTTTGTTAAATTATTTTGGGTCTGCTAGGGCTGTTGAATCTGCTAGTTTTGATGATTTAAAAAAGGTAGAAGGTATAGAAATTTCAGTAGCAAAAAAAATACATGACTTTTTTCATAATTAAAAAAATATATGAAGCTTAAAATTCCAAATATTTTAACAATAGGTAGAATTATTTTGGTCCCTATATTTATTGGAACTTTTTATCTCCCTGGGGCTATTGGTCACTGGATTACTTTTATTATATTTGTTTTAGCTAGCTTTACAGATTTTCTGGATGGCCTATTAGCTAGACTTTATAAAGAAGAGTCAAAATTAGGGGAATTGCTAGATCCGGTTGCCGATAAAATTATTGTGGCTAGTGCTTTAGTTTTGTTGGTAATGGATGATACTATAAAAGATTATGAAGTTGTTGCGGCAATAATTATTATTATAAGAGAAATATTAATTTCTGGTTTGAGGGAATTTTTAGCAAAAGTTCAGGTAACTATCCCTGTAACAAAATTATCAAAATTTAAAACATTTATACAAATGTTTGCAATTGCTATATTGCTAACAAGAGAAAGTGGAAATAAAATAATATATTTAGGAGATTATAATGCGCACACATTTGGAATTATCTTATTGTGGTTAGCTGCTTTTCTTACAATTTATACTGGATTTGACTACGTAAAAAAAAGAATACACCTTGCTCTTGATTAAAACTAAGCAGCTGTTTTTTTTCTAACTAAATTTTGATAGCTTTTTGACAAATCTTTAATAACATCACAAACTAAAAATTTATATTTATCTATTTGAGATACCGGGGTTATCTCTGCTGCAGTACCTGTTAAAAAACAACCTATAAAATTTTCCATTTCCTCAGGTTTTATTTTCCTTTCAAAAATCTTAATTCCTTTTGATTTGGCAATTTCAATTACACACCTTCTCGTTATACCATTTAAAAAAGAGTCAGGTATCGGGGTATGCAATTCCCCAGATTTATTTTTAAAAAAAATATTTGCACCAGTAGCTTCAGCAATATTTCCTTGATAATCAAGCATCAATGAATCTGTAAAACCTTTTTTTTCCGCCTCATGCTTTGATAAAGTGCAAATCATATATAAACCAGACGCTTTAGTATCCCATGGAATAGTATCAGGAGCGGGTCTTTTCCATTTAGAAATATCTAATCTAATTCCTTTTAATTTAAGGTTTGGGTCAAAGTAAGAACCCCATTCCCAAGTCGCGATAGCTACATGAATTTTCGTTTTTTGTGCTGATATAGCCATCATTTCACTTCCTCTCCAAACTACAGGCCTAACATATCCATTTTTTACTTTTTGAATTGCCACTATATCTTTACAAGCCTTGTTTAAATAATTTTGATCATATGGAATTTCAAAACCCAATCTTGAAGCTGAATGAAAAAGTCTTTCCGTGTGTTCTTCTAGTTTAAATATTTCTCCATCATAAACTCTTTCTCCTTCAAATACACAACTGGCATAGTGTAAACCATGACTCAAAACATGAATCTTTACATCTGTCCAATTTACGTTTTCTCCATTAAACCAGATTTTTCCTGATCTTTTATCGAAAGGTACAAGTTCCATAATAAAATAAATATTTATCTTAATTGATTTATTTGTTTCAAAAAAGTATCTATCTTATATAGATATGTCAATATAACTGACCCAAAGTTAAATTATGAGAGATTTATTGTATTTAAAAGATGAGCAGATAAAGGATTTTATTGAACAAATTTTTTATGCTTACAGAGAAACGTATTCAGATCCTAAAAAAATTTTAAAAAAATACTCGTTCGGTACCGCTCATCATAGAGCTATACACCTAATAGAAAGATATGAAGGTCTTACAATTTCAGATTTATTAAATAAATTAAAAATAACAAAACAAAGTTTAAATAGGGTTCTTAGAGATTTATTAAAAAATAAAACTATTTTATTAAAAAAAGGTGAGGTAGATTCTAGACAAAGAAGAATATTTTTAAATGATAAAGGGAAAAAACTTTTTGATGAAATTTTTTTTGAACAAAAAAAAAGAATTTATAATGCTTTAAAAAATTCTGATTCTGACTCTGTAGTTAAATTTAAACATGTTCTAAATAAAATTATCAATGAATAACAAAGCTTTTCATATACTTGTTGTAGATGACGATGACAGAATAAGAGATTTGGTTAAACAATATCTTGAAGAAAATAACTTCGTTGTAACTACTGCTAATAGCACATTTGATGCAAAGAAAAAAATGGAAATAGTTAAATATGATATACTTGTTCTAGATATTATGATGCCTGGAGAAAGTGGCTTATCTTTAACAAAAGAGATAAAAAAAAATAATCCAACCCCAGTTATTCTTTTAACAGCAAAAGGTGAAGCTGAAGATAGAATAGAAGGGTTAGAAGGTGGAGCGGATGACTATCTTGGAAAACCTTTTCAACCCAAGGAGCTTTTGCTTAGAATAAAAAATATTTTAAGCAAAGTTGCTAAAGTAGCTCTACCAGAAGAAATGTTTATAGGAAACACACTGATTAATTTAAAAAAATCTGTGATAAAAATTGATAAAAAATTAAAAAAAATTAACCCTCAAGAAAAAAAAGTTTTAAGTAAAATGTTAGAATCTCCAGGAAAAGTTTTTTCAAGGGATGATATTGGAAAAATAATTAATATTACAAAAGAAAGAACAATAGATGTTATGATAACACGTTTGAGACAAAAAATTGAAGCAAATCCTAAAAACCCAAAATATTTACAAACAATAAGAGGATCAGGTTATGTCTTATGGATTGAGTAGTATTATAAAAAAAATTTTACCAAAAAGACTATTTTATAGATCTTTAATAATTGTTGCGACACCAATAATTTTAGTACAAATAATTATTACAATAGTTTTTTTTGATAGTCTTTGGATAAAAGCAAATAAAGGAATGACCAGATCAATGGTAGGTGAGGTAAAAACTTTATTCGATGTGTATAAAAGTGATCAAGATAACAAACAGATGATTCTAGATTTATATAATGAGAATTTTGATTTTGTAGTTACTTTAAAAGAAAACGAACTGCTGCCACAAAAAAAAACTGAAAGATGGTTTAGTCCAATGGATAGAAGCTTAAGAAGAGAACTTAAGCCAGTTTTTGGTAATTCTTACTGGTTTGATTCGACAACTTACAAAGAGGTAATAGATCTGAGAATTAAATATAAAAGTGGTGTACTTCAAATATTTTTTCCAAAAGATAAAATTTCACCCTCTTCTGTAAGAATTTTTGCACTCTGGATAACTTTACCTGGTTTGCTTTTAATTTTTATTGCAATAATTTTTCTTAAAAACCAAACTCGACCAATAGTAAACTTAGCTAAAGCTGCAGAGAGATTTGGCAAGGGTGAATATGTTAAAGAGTTTAGGCCTTCTGGAGCAAAAGAGATAAGACAAGCAGCTTTTGAGTTTGATAGAATGAGAAAAAGAATAACCATACACCTTAATCAAAGATCTGAGATGCTTTCGGGAATAAGTCATGATTTAAGAACTCCTTTAACAAGACTAAAATTACAACTAGCTCTTATAAATCAAAAAGATTTGGCAAAAAAAATGACTGATGATATTGAAGAAATGGAAAGGATGCTTAATGAGTATTTAGAATTTTCTAGGCATCAGAAAAATGAAGAAACAGAGGTTGTTAATCTTAATGAAATAATTGATGAGGTTATAAAAAAATACTCAGATAAAAATATAAATGCAATACTAGATGATAATCTAGAAATTAATATAAGGCCAAACTCAATTAAAAGATGCCTAACTAATCTAATTGATAATGGTTTGGCTTATGGAAAAAAAGTAGATGTTTTAGCAAAAAAAACAATAAATAATATGATTATTTTTGTTGATGATAATGGACCTGGAATTCCTGAAGAAGAATATCAAAATGTTATGAAACCTTTTTATAGAATAGATAAAAGTAGAGGGCAAAATAAATCAGGTGTGGGTTTAGGACTTTCTATAGCTAATGATATAATTCGTTCACATGGTGGGATTATTTCTTTTGAACCAAGTCCTTTAAAAGGACTTAGAGTTAAGATTTCTTTGCCTTTGTAATTTTTTTCTTTTGTAATCTATTTAAATCTTTACGAAGTTTATCTATAATTTTTTTTTGGACTTCAAATTCCTCTCTAGAAACAAGATTTAGCTTGTTTGCCATTGTTTCTATTTTAAATTTTAAAGAAGCTTCCACTTCCTTTTTTAAATCCTTGGAATTGTATAAACTTTTTTCAATTAAATCTGTTATATTCCTTATTAACTTATTATATTTTTCCATGTATTTTTAAATAACTTTAGGTTAATTTAATTTAGTTACTAAATAAATCTTTTTTTTATAAATGATTATTCATAATTTTGATCCTATTTTAATTGATCTAGGATTTTTTCAGATCAGATGGTATTCGCTGGCTTATATATTAGGAATTATTATAGGTTGGGTCTACGCGATTAAAATAATTAAACTAACAACGGTAAACAAATATAATTTTAAGCAAGTTTCAATTTCAAATTTGGACGAGATCATTATTTATTTAATACTTGGAATAATTTTAGGAGGAAGATTGGGATATGTTATTTTTTATAATTTAGATTACTACATTCAAAATTATTTAGAAATTTTTAAACTATGGGAAGGTGGGATGTCTTTTCATGGAGGATTATTGGGAGTTATACTTTCGATCATTATTTTTTCCAAAAAAAAAGAGGTTAATTTTTTTAAACTTTCAGACATAATTGCTTGTGTTGCGCCAATTGGGCTTTTTTTTGGTCGTATAGCTAATTTTATAAATGCTGAGCTTTATGGAAAAATTTCAACTCTGCCTTGGGCAGTAATATTTCCAAGTACAGATACCCTTCCAAGACATCCGTCACAAATCTATGAGGCTTTGCTAGAAGGAGTGGCTTTATTCTTATTTATTAATTATTTGGCTTTAAAAAAAAATTGGTTATTTAAACCAGGATATATTTCTGCATTTTTTTTAATTTTTTATTCTTTTTTTAGAATATTTTGTGAAATATTCCGTGAACCAGATACTCATATTGGTTTTTTATTTAGTTTTGTTTCTTTAGGAAGCTTTCTAAGTTTAATAACATTGATATCTGGGTTAATTTTATTTTGGCTAATAAAAAAAAATGAACAAAATATTTAATATCTTAAAAAAACAAAAATCTATACCATTAGATAAATATATTGATGTAGCTTTGTATGATAATAAATTTGGATACTACATAAAAAAAAATCCTTTTGGAAAAAAAGGTGATTATATTACCGCGCCGTTAATATCCAATCTTTTTAGCGAAATGATAGCAATTTGGTGTGTTGCTTTTTGGGAATATTTAGAAAAGCCAAAAAAAATTTTGTTGGTTGAACTTGGTCCTGGAAATGGAAGTTTAAGTAAAGATTTATTAAATACTTTCAAAAATTTTAAAAATTTCAACGATTCTCTTGAAATAAATTTAATTGAAAAAAGTAGCACGTTAAAAAAAATACAAAAAATTAATATTAAGAATAAAAAGGCTAAATGGATTAAAAATATAAATGAAATAAATTATGGACCAGTAATTTTTTTAGGTAATGAATTTTTTGATTCAATGCCTATTAAGCAAATATATAAAAAAAACAAAATCTTCTATGAAAAGCATGTTACTTTGTCAAAAAATAATAAAAATATTAGATTTTTAGATAAAAGAGCTAACAAAAATTTAGTAAAAAATATTAAAAATTTCAATCTTATATCTGGGCAAAATATAGTGGAATATCCTGAGGAGGCCATTTTATATCTTAAAAAAATATCAAAAAAAATAGAAAAATATGATGGTGGTCTTTTATCTTTTGATTATGGTTATACAAAACAGAAAAGTCATTACACCTTACAGGCTGTTTCAAAACATAAATATACAAATGTTTTGAAAGATCCAGGTAATGCAGATATTACATCGCATATAAATTATAAGTTATTTTCACAAATTCTTTTAAAAGAAAACTTACAAACAGAAAAAATTATAACTCAAAATGAATTCCTGCAAAAAATGGGTATAATCGAAAGAGCAAATATCTTGGCTAACAAAATGAATTTTAGTGCTAAAGCAAATATGTTTTACAGACTGAAAAAATTATTACACCAAAATGAAATGGGTAAATTATTCAAAGTGCTTTTTGCTAAAAAAAAGAAAAATAAATTTTCTTTAGGTTTTGAGTAATGTTTTTTTCATCAAAACTCAGTAAATTTAAAAATATAAAACATTGTTTTTTTTCAAGACAAAATGGTTTTTCAAAAGGAAATTTTTCTGGTCTAAATTGTGGTTTAGGGTCCACTGACAAAAAGGAAGATGTACTTAAAAATCTTAAATTAGTTAGTGAAAAAATATCTTGTAGGCAGGAATCGTTGATAACTTTAAATCAAAAACATACAAATAAAGTCTTACATTTTAAAAATGAAAATTCTGTAAAAAATAAATTGGAGGGAGATGGATTGGTGTGTGAAGTAAAAAACATTGGAATAAGTATACTTACTGCTGATTGCGCTCCAATTCTTTTTTATGATCCTATAAAAAAAATAATAGGATGTGCGCACTCGGGTTGGAAAGGCGCCTTTAATGGGATAATAAAAAATACTGTAAAAAAATTTAATGAATTAAATTCAAAAAATGAAGATTTGATAGTTATAGTTGGTCCTTGCATAGGAAAAGGAAATTATGAAGTGCAAAAAGACTTTTTTGATAAATTTATTGATAAAGATAAAAATAATAGAATTTTTTTTAAAGACTCAAATAAAGGAAAATTTTATTTTGACCTTAGAGGTTTTATAAATAAAGAAATTTATAACTTAAATATAAAAAACGTAGAAAACATTGAAATGGATACATTTTCTGAAGAGCAGTTTTTCTACAGTTATAGAAGATCATTGATGAATAAAGAAAAGGATTATGGAAGATGTATTTCCGTCATATTAATGACTTAATTAAATGCTTTATTAAATTGAAAAGTTTAATTAAAGTTGTATAAACAACTTATCATATGAAAATTCTTGCTGGCACAAGTAATTTGAAGTTATCCAAAAACATAGCAAGACAGCTTAAACTAAAATTAGTTAATTCAAATATTAAGAGATTTGCGGATGGTGAAGTCTACGTTGAAATTAATGAAAATATTAGAGGGAATAGTATATTTGTAGTTCAATCAACATCTAATCCTGCGAATGATAATTTAATGGAACTCTTAATTTGTATAGATGCTTTAAGAAGATCTTCAGCAAAAAATATTACTGCGGTTATTCCATATTTTGGATATGCAAGACAAGACAGAAAAGTAGTTCCTAGAACCGCAATATCAGCGAAATTAGTTTCAAATTTAATTACAAATGCTGGAGCTAACAGAATACTTAGTGTTGATCTTCATGCGGGACAAATACAAGGTTTCTTTGATATTCCTGTTGATAATTTATTCTCGACACCAATTTTTGCAAGACATATTAAAAATAAAGAAAAACTCAATAATCTATGTTGTGTATCCCCAGACGTTGGAGGTGTAGAGAGAACAAGAGCTTTGAGCAGAAGAATAAATTCTAGCATTGCTATTATAGATAAGAGAAGACCTTCTCCTGGTAAATCAGAAGTTATGAATATAGTTGGTGATGTTAAAAATAAAAACTGTGTCATCGTTGATGATATAATAGATTCAGGAGGTACAATCGTAAATGCTGCAAAAGCTTTAAAAGATAAAGGAGCTAAGGATATTTATGTTTATATAACTCATGCTGTATTAAGTGGCGAGGCAGTAAATAAAATTGAAAAATCACAGATTAAAAAATTAATTACTACAGACACTATAGATAATTCAAAAAAAGTTAGTAAAAGTAAAAAAATAGAAATAATTTCTATGGCTCCAATGATATCTGAAGCAATGAAAAGAATTGCGAACTCTACGTCGGTTTCTAGTCTTTTTAAATAATTTTACTTGTTTTTTTTCGCAACATAATATAAAAACACCACTTCAATTTATGAACATTTTAAAAGCTACAAAAAGAACTACCACTTCAAGTGGTCAAACTAACAAATTGAGATCCGATGGATTTATTCCTGCAGTTCTTTATGGAGGAGAAAAAGACAATTTAAATATAAGTCTTAAAAAATTACATTTACAAGATATTATTAATACTGAAACTTTTATGTCTAAAGTTTTTGATTTAGATATAGATGGCGCTGCAGAAAAAGTTTTGCCTAGGGATATTTCTTATGACCCTGTATCTGACGAACCAATCCATATTGATTTCATGAGAATAGTGAAAGGTTCAAAATTAGTATTAGACATACCTGTAAAATTTATTAACTCTGAAAAATCTCCTGGTCTTAAAAAAGGAGGGGTTTTAAATATAGTAAGGAGAAAAGTTAAATTAAAATGCCCTGCAGAAAATATACCAGATGAAATTATAGTTGATTTAGATAATACTGAAATAAATACCAGTCTTAAAATTTCATCGGTTAAACTTCCTGAAAATGTAATTCCGACAATTACTGATAGAGATTTCGTAATTGCTACAGTTGTAGCTCCAACAATTTTGGTTGAGCCTGTTAAAGCTGAAGAAGGAACCGATGGAGCTGAAGCCCCTGCTGAAGGAGCTACAGAAGGAACGGTAGAAGAAGGAGCAAAAGCGGAAGACGGAAAAGATAAAGCTACTAAAGCTTCTGATGATAAAGGTAAGGCGCCTGAAGAAAAAGGTAAAGCACCTGCTGGAGATAAAGGCAAAGGTGCCGCCAAAGAAAAAGAAACTAAAAAAAAATAAAATAGGAAAAATTATAAATTATGCTGCTTTTAGTCGGCCTGGGAAATCCCAATCCAAATAACGCGAATAATCGACATAACGTTGGGTTTCTAGTTATTGATGCAATTAACGAAAAATTTAAATTATCTAAACAAAAACCAAAATTTAAAGGCTTGCTTACAACAGGAAAAATAAATGAACAAAAAATCTTTGCAATAAAACCTCTTACATTTATGAATAGTTCGGGAATATGTATAAAAGAACTTATTGATTATTTCAAAATAGATGTAAAAGACGTATTTGTATTTCATGACGATATGGATATTGACCTTGGAAAAATCAAAGTAAAATTTGGAGGAAGTAGTGCCGGCCATAATGGAATAGAGTCTATTGATAAAAATATTGGAAAAAATTATTCACGAATAAGAATAGGAGTGGGTAGACCCAAGAATAATAATACTGGAGCTGAACACGTTCTAGATAATTTCTCTAATGACGAACAAGGAAATGTTGAAGAGATAACTAAAAATATCACTGAGTCTTTATCAATTTTAATAAATAAAGATTTAGATCTTTTTTCAAGTAAAATTAATCAAAAACAGTAATGGGTTTTAAATGTGGAATAGTAGGACTACCCAATGTTGGTAAGTCGACTTTATTTAATGCATTAACAACTTCAAAAAAAGCTCAGGCAGAAAATTTTCCTTTTTGCACTATAGACCCAAATGTAGGAATAGTTTCGGTTCCAGATGAAAGATTAGATAAAATATCTGAAATATCAAAATCTCAAAAAACAATTAATACAGCAATAACTTTTGTAGATATTGCTGGCCTTGTAAAAGGCGCTTCTAAGGGTGAAGGTTTAGGAAATAAATTTCTTTCTCATGTAAGAGAGGTAGATGCTATCATTCATCTTGCTAGATGTTTTGATTCTGAAAAAATACAAAACGTAAATAAAGATGTAAATCCTATAAGAGACCTTGAAATTATTGAAACTGAAATTCTATTGTCTGATTTAGAGTCTTTGCAAAAACGACTAGAAAAAAATAATAAAAAAAAAATAGACAAAGACGAACTAGAGTTTTTAGAAGAATGTAAAAATTTAATTAATGCTGGTAAAAAACCAGATGAATTAAAGAAAAAATTTAGCAAAAACTTTATAAGAAAATCAGCCCTTTTATCCCTTAAGCCTAGAATAATCGTATGTAATGTCGATGAAAAAAGTTTACCTAATGGAAACAAGTATTCTAGTGATTGTAAAAAAAAATTTCCAGGTGAAAATATAATTATAGTTTGTGCTGACATAGAAGATCAAATCATGGGTCTTGAAGAAAATGATAGAAAGGATTTTATGCTTCAATCAGGAATAAAAAGCACAGGTTTGGACAATTTAATTAAAGCAGGATACAACACCCTGGGTCTTAGTACTTTTTTTACTTCTGGGCCGGAAGAAAGTAGAGCTTGGACTATTGAAAAAAATTCAAAAGCTCCAGATGCAGCAGGTGTAATTCATACTGATTTTAAGAAAAAATTTATTAGAGCTGAAACAGTTACTCACGAGGATTTTATCAAATATAAAGGTTTTAATGAGTGTAAAAATGTTGGCAAATTAAGGCTTGAGGGAAAAGACTATTTAGTTAATGACGGTGATGTCATGTATTTTAGAGTAGGAAGTTAAGCCTTTTTAAAAAGAAAGAACTGTAGAAACCGTAAAAAATACAATAACAAGGGACCAAGAAGATAAAAATAAAAATTTAGTCATTAATTAATTAAGAAAT
>MDTE01022106.1_pt1 | contig 10571 bp, 10 predicted proteins | sample 811231 | NCBI WGS metagenome assembly MDTE01 (sample SAMN05326651, study PRJNA326480) | marine metagenome | isolation source: seawater | place: Indian Ocean: Red Sea | collected 2010 | reverse complement strand
TAAGAATATCATCTATATTTTCAAAGATATCTGCATGATCAAACTCAATGTTGTTTATCAAAAGAATATCAGGCTTGTAATGAATAAATTTTGATCTTTTATCAAAAAAGGCTGTATCATATTCATCTGCTTCAATGACAAAGTATTTTGATTTTGTTAAATTAGCAGGTTTCTTAAAACCAATTGGCTGTCCACCAATAAGATAGCTTGGATTAATCTTATTTGATTTCAAAATATGCGTTATTACTGATGAAACTGTAGTTTTGCCATGAGTACCTGATATCGCTATAACTTTTTTATCAATAAGTATATTTTCCTTAAGCCATTGAGGCCCTGATATATATTTAATTTTTGATTCTAATAGTTTCTCAATTATAGGCATACCTCTTGACATTACATTGCCAACAATAACTAAATCGATTTTATTATTTAGAACTTTTGGATTATATCCCTTAGAAAATTTTATTTTATTTTCCTTCAAGACAGTTTTCATTGGATCAAAAAAATTTTTATCGGAACCGGTTACATCATGTCCTTTCTGCTTCGCTAGAATTGCTATTCCAGCCATAAAAGTTCCTGATATTCCTAGAATATGTATTCTCATTAAACTAAAATTTGTAGAACTATTAACATTACTGAACCAGTTATCATGCTATAAATAAATGAAACGCCGAGCCCAAACAACATACTTTTATCTAACGCATGTTTAAAAATAAACCCATTAATTAACCATGTGTATATTGTAACAACCATAATTAGCAAAACTATGAGGTTTTTGTCATAGTCAGCAATAATGCTAATCAATGTGGTCAAAAAACCAACTATCGCATGAATTCCTAATATTGCGGTGCCCACTTGCAAATAACGAACTTTATACTGATCAACAGTATCTGAAGCTTTGTCTTTAATATTTAAACTTAATTGTACAAAAAGAAGAGTTACTCCAATATATACTAAAGACAATAATATCTGGTGACCGTAACTAAATTGGATGGACGGGTCTGATGGAATTAAAGAAATCAAAATATTAATAAGAATAACAGAATTTAGTAGGTTTGAATCCGTAGGTAAATCCTGCGGGCCTTTTGAAAATTTTAATATATCAAAAAAAATTGCCAAATTATTAAGCATAATAGTGCTATAATGAAATCTATAACTATCTATTAGGATAACATATTGGATCAAAACTCTATAATTAAATCTTATAAGCGGGTCTCTAGTTTTTATGATATGACATTTGGTCAAGTTTTCCGTCCAGGTCAAAAAACTGTAATAAGTAAAATGGATTGCCAACCATCTGATTCAATTCTTGAAATTGGAATTGGAACAGGTTTATCTTTTAAATATTATCCAGATCAAACAAAAGTTATTGGTATTGATATATCTCCTGATATGTTAAAGAGAGCTAAAGAAAAAATAAAGAAAAGAAAGTCAAATGGAAAGTATATTTCAGAAATGAATGGAGAGCAGTTATCTTTTGCTGATAATTCTTTTGATAAAGTAGCTGCAATGTATGTTATCTCGGTAACACAAAATCCCCAAAAACTCTTACAGGAAATGAAAAGAGTTTGTAAGCCAGATGGTGACATATATATAGTAAATCATTTTAGTTCTGAAAATGATGGATTCCTAATAAAAATATTTGAAAAGGCATTAATGCCAATCAGTAAAGTACTTGGCTGGAAACCTTACTTCCCTATTTCAGAGTTTGAAAAATATGCTAGCCTTGATATTAAAGAAATTTCAAAAGTAAATATATTTAATTATTGGAATATAATCCACGCCGTAAACAAAAAATAATATAATCTCAATTAGTTTTTTACAGCCGTATCAATCATCTTTTTTAATTCACCAGAATTAAATAAATCAAGAGTAATATCGCAACCACCAATTAACTCACCTTTTATATACAGCTGAGGAAAAGTTGGCCAGTTTGCAAAATTAGGCAACTCTTGCATAATTTCTTGATCTAGAATGATATTTACATATGCAAATTCATGCCCACATTGCTTAAGCGCTTCTACAGCTTTCGAAGAAAAACCACACATTGGCATATCTGGGCTTCCCTTCATATAAATAATTACAGGGTTCTCTGTTACTTGTTGTTTTATTCTATCAATAGCTGAGACTTGTTTGTTCATATATTGATAAATTATATTATAGTGTTTATTTCGTCAACATTAATTTGAAACCATCTCTCAAATAATGCAAGGTGCCATAATTTATTACCGTTTAATTTGGTAAGATGCTTGTTTGGGTTTCTTAATAAAGTTTCAATATTTTTAGAATTAAAAACCCCTCTTTTTCTACATGAATCTGACAGCAAAATATCTTTCATGTAATCTAGGAACTTATTTTGAACAATTTTTAATGGAGGCACAGGAAAATAGAATTTTTCCCTGTTAATAAACTCATCAGTGAAAAACTTTTTTGCAATTTTTTTAAGATGGTGTTTTCCGCCATTCATAATTTTTAATTCTGAAGGGATTTGAAGCATGAATTCAACGAGACTAATATCTAAAAACGGTACTCTGGTTTCTAATCCCCATGACATTGTCATACTATCAACTCTTTTAACTGGATCATCTATAATTAGTGCTGATAAATCAATTCTCAAAACTTTATCTAAGAAACTTAAATTTGTGTTTTGTTTTTCAAAAAGAGACTTTATAAGAGTACTACTATAATTATCAGAACAAAGTGTTTCACTTATAGTCTTACAAAAATCAGTATGATCTCTATCAAAATAATTCATGCTAAATTTTCTTAGATTGCTAGATTCTAGTTTTTCCATTTTTTCATACCAAAAATATCCTCCAAAAAGTTCATCAGCTCCTTGCCCACTTAGAACAACTTTTTGTGTTTTTGACACTTCTTTGCCTAACAAAAAAAATGCTGAAGCATCTTGACTAGCCATTGGCTCTGGCATACATGAAATCACTTCGTCCAGATTTTCAAATAACTCATCTTCTGAAAGAAAAATTTTTTGATGGGATGTATTGAATTGTTCAACAATTTTGTCTGAAAAATGAAATTCATCACCTCCTTCATTTTCGATACTTGGGAATCCAATTGAAAAAGTATTAATATTAGAATTACAGTGTTTGGCTGCAATGGCAGTGATTAGGCTTGAATCTAATCCACCAGACAGTAAAACGCCAACAGGTACATCAGAAGTGTTTAATCTTTTTTTTATCGATAGTGCTATCAATCGCTCTATTTCCTCTAAAGCATCTTCTTCTTTAATAGAAGAATCTAAATTTATGTGATTAAATGAATAATATTTTTTATTTTCTGTTTTTCCATCTAATGTAATCGTTAAATTGTGCCCTGGTTCTAGTTTATTTATATTTTTAATTATTGTTTTTGGAGCAGGAACCACAGAATGCAAAGTAAATTGATAATGTAAGCTAGTTTTATCTATTTCTATTTGATTATTTTGTGAATTAATTAGTGATTTAGTATTTGATGAGAATCTAAAAAAATTATCATTTAACGTATAATATAAAGGCTTTATACCTAGCCTATCTCTTGATAAGAAAAAAGTTTTTTTATTGGTATCATAAATACAAAATGCAAAAACACCATCAAAATGATTTACACATTCCTCTCCATAAAAATGATAACTTTTCAAAATAACTTCAGTATCACCATCTGAAAAAAAAGAATATCCTTCCTTTTTCAATCTATTTCTTAATTCTTTATAATTGTAAATCACCCCATTAAAAACAATTGTTAAATTTAATGAATGATCAGTCATAGGTTGATGCGATTTTTCCGTAACATCAATAATAGATAATCGTCTATGACCTAAGAAAATTTGATTATGAAAGAATAATCCTTCGTTATCTGGACCTCTTCTAGCAATAGTTTCAACCATTCTTTTTGAAGTCTCTCGATTAACCCCTCTATTATCAAACCTTATTTCTCCACAAATCCCACACATATACTAAGCCCTATTATAATATTTTTAACTTATGATAGATTAAACAGTCTACATCATTTATGATGATGACTGAATTATAATTATTACATGAGGTGAATATGAATCCTTTACTTTCTATAAAAGGCACAATAATAACCGGTTTTATCTTAACAGTTGTTTTATTATTAGTTTTTGGTGGTAATGCACCATTAGATGGAGCAACACTCTTAAGATGGTTTCATTACTTGTCAGGTATAACTTGGATTGGATTATTATATTATTTTAATTTTGTTCAAGTTCCTGCAATGGCTGCAGCTACTGCCGACAAAGATCCTGGTCCAGCAGCTATTGGAAAATACGTAGCTCCATTAGCACTTCTATGGTTCAGATGGGGCGCTGTGGTTACTTGGATTACAGGTGCAGCTTATCTTGCACATGCAGGAAGGTTTGTGTCTGCTTTCACTCTCTCGAGCGGAGATATTGTAATAGGTTTGGGGGCTTGGCTAGGTACAATTATGCTCTTCAATGTCTGGGTATTAATATGGCCAAACCAACAAAAAGTTCTTGGTATGGTTCCAGCTACTGATGAAGAAAAAGCTCATGGCAAAAAAGTAGCTTTACTTGCTTCCAGAACAAACACCGCTTTGAGTATACCGATGTTACTGTTTATGGGAGCTTCTCATAACTCAGCAGCACTTGGCTTAGCAACTGTTTCAAGTTATATATTTTTAATTTAAAAAGACTAACATAAAAAAACCTAACCCAGATGGGTTAGGTTTTTTATTTAGTAACGTTTCAGACGTATTTTATTTAGAACTTATGAGTAAGTCCCATACCCCATGTACGAACTGAACCGCCTGCTGCATCAAATCCCTGTCTAGCATAACCTATTTGAAAGTTTGTTGCTTTACTAAGGTTGCTTGTTATTGACAAAGATGTGGTTCTATAGTCTTCAGCAGTTAAATTTGCATCTCCATGGCTCATAGCGTATTGAATTAAATTGTTACCCATTGTGTAATGAGCTCCAAAAGTCAAAATTTCACCTTCACCATTTGTAAAGCTTGGTCCTGTGCTAGAAGATTCTAAATCTTCATCCCAGAAGAAGACACTTAGTCCAGGCATTACTTTATATGATCCAAAAATTTTCTTGTTTCCTTCACCAGGATTACCAGCACTGACTTCATTATCATGTGTAGCTGATACCCCAAATTCAAGACCAGATACAAGAAAATCGTTAAACTTTATTCCATATGAATAATCGCCAGATTGCATATTCGAATTAGCTTTCTCACTTAATCCATACATATAAGCTAGTGTAACTGGACCCATTTTAGCATGGTAAGAAAACATTCCTTCCATGTTGCCAGCCATACCGAAATTACTGTCACTCATACCACCATGGTTGTTCATTGCCCATGCTGTATCCATAGTTACATCATATTGTCCCATGGTTTTATATGGTGACTCATATGTTCCTACACCTATGTAACCTAATCCAGTCATAAGACCTAAGTTACCTAAATGAAGATCGAGTGTTCTACAATCAGACCCGGCATCACTACATGTAGTGGTGTCATTAGTTGATGTTCCATCTCCAATATCAGTTCTGTATTCTACTTGGCCTATTAACGTCATAGCCCCTAGGCTTTCTTTAAATTTAAGTCCTAATCTAGTTTTATTTCCATTATCACTCAGTCTATCAACTGAATTCGCTGCGCCTGAACTACTTCTATCAAAACCAAGATAGAGTTGTCCGTAAAAATGTATTCCCTTATGCGCATGATCTCCAGACATAGAATGAGGGCCGCCAGCAATAGCCGTTCCCGGCACCGCGATGACAGTCATGCAAACCAGCATTAGGATGCTGTAAAGTTTCTTCATGAATTTCCCCAATTATTAATTAATTATTGTTGTACCAGTCATTTTCCAATAAAAACATAGGGTTTTCAAGAATTTTATGCTTTAAAACAGTGCAAAGTAGCTATTTTTGGGCATTTTTATTGCCCAAAAGGCATCTTTTTGGGGTAAATAAAGATATATTGGTATGTACTAGATTTATTCCTATTTTTCATTAAAATATGTGTTTTTCGGACTTTGGACAATATGATGACTGACTACATAATGAATACTTATAATCGTAAGGATATAGCCTTTAAGCGTGGCGAGGGGGTCTATCTTTGGGATGCTGATGATAAACAATATCTTGATGGAACATGTGGTCTAGCTGTTACAGGCCTTGGTCATTCCCATCCTGAAATCAGTGAGGTTATATATAATCAATCAAAAACTCTTATACATACAACAAATGCTTTTGTTATTGAACAACAAGGGTTATTAGCTGAGAGACTTTGCCAGCTATCAGGAATGCAAAAAGCATTTTTTTGTAATTCTGGAGCTGAAGCTGTAGAAACATCAATCAAGATAGCTCGTAAGTTTGGTAATGACCAAAAAATCAATAAGCCTAGAATTGTAGTTATGTCGAACAGTTTCCACGGTAGGACTTTAGGAGCCTTAACTGCCACAGGCAATCTAGAAGCACACACTGGGTTTGATCCTCTTTTAGAAGGTTTTATCAGAGTTCCTTTCAACGATATAAAATCAATTAAGAACAAAGCCTCTAAATATAATTCTATTGTGGCCATCCTCGTTGAATCAGTTCAAGGCGAAGGAGGAATAGTTATTCCTGATAAGGATTACTTAAGTGATCTACGTAAAATTTGTGATGATCACAACTGGTTATTAATGATAGATGAGGTTCAGTCTGGTATGTGTAGAACTGGAAGATGGTTTGCTTATCAACATAGCCCTATAATTCCCGATGTGATTACTATTGCTAAAGCGCTTGGGAATGGAATACCTATTGGTGCATGTCTTGCGAAAGGACAAGCTAGTGAAGTCCTCACTCCAGGAACACATGGATCAACATTTGGTGGTAATTTCTTATCAACTTCTGTTGCACTGAAAGTTTTAGATATAATGAGAGATAAACATATTTGTAATCATGTTAAAAAAATGGGTGATTATTTTGAAGAACAACTAATCAATAAATTTAATAAGCATAAATCAGTTAGGGAAATAAGATGTAAAGGATTAATGATAGGGATTCAACTCAATGAAGAATGCACTAACCTTGTCAAAGAAGCCTTAAAACTTGGTTTAGTAATAAATGTAACAAAGAAGAAAATAATTAGATTATTACCTCCATTGATTATTGAAAAAAACCATATTGATGAAATAGTAAATAAGCTTGATATATTGTTAAAATAAATTATGAATAATAAAAATATAAGACATTTTAAATCTTTATTAGATATAAATAAGAATGAATTTCTTCGTATCATTACACGTTCTATAGAATTAAAAAAAGAATCTAAGTCTAATAAAATTATTGATTCTTTAAAAAATAAAACTATGGCCATGATTTTTTTAAAAAATTCAACAAGAACAAGAGTTGCTTTTGAGACAGCAATGTCTAGTATGGGTGGTCATGCAATCTTCTTACCATCTCTATTTTCACAAATAGATAGGGGTGAAGATCTATCAGATACTGCTAAAGTCCTATCAGGTATGGTAGACATTATTTTAATCAGAACTCATGACCATGCTGAAGTAGAAGAATTAGCTGCCCACTCCACTATCCCTGTGATTAATGGGCTTACAGAAAAATGTCATCCATGCCAACTGCTTGCTGATATGCAAACTTTCTTTGAAATTAAAGGACCAATAGAGGGTAAAAAAGTTGCATGGGTTGGCGACGGAAATAATATGTGTAACTCATACATTAATGCATCAAAGATTCTTGATTTTCAATTAAAGATAGCTGTTCCATCTGGGTATGAACCAGATAAAAAACTTTTATCTCTAGCCAAAGAAAATGTTGAAATTTGTGATCTTCCTGGAAGCGCTGTAGAAGATTGTGATTTAGTTGCTACAGATGTTTGGGCTAGTATGGGATCAGAAAATGAAAGCGAAAAAAGACATAATGTTTTTAAAAGCTACCAAATCAATCAACACTTAATAGAAAAAGCAAAGCCAGACGCAATATTTATGCATTGTTTACCAGCCCATAGAGGTGAAGAAGTAGATGCAGAGGTTATTGATGGAAAACAAAGTGTTGTTTGGCAGCAAGCTCATAATAGATTACATACAAGTAAGGCGTTGATTGAGTTTCTGTTTAATGAAAATGAATAAATTGATTGGTCTCAGAAATCATGCCTAACCCCTATCATAGTTGCTCTAATATCTTGCCCTGTTTGGTTTGCATTATTTTTAGAATAGCCAGTATAAATTCTACTGCTTTTAGAAAGCTTGTACTGAAAACCTAAATTATAACCATCTCGATCATAACCACTGCCAGCGTCAGCATCTGCTTCCGAATATGAATATTGTATGGTTAAGGGACCGGTTTTATAATTAATTCCATACCAATCAACTTCTCCATCATTTCCTGTTTGGGTAAACATTTTGCTATCAAGGCCAACTTCTTCATGCATATACCAAAGCTTAATTTTTCTTTTATTAGCAAGTTCTATATTATATGTGAGTGCCATTTTCTTATTATCATCTTTTGCTGAATCATCTTTATTCGCAGCATAAACAACATCAAATCCTTTAATTAAAAAATTCTTATATTCAATTCCATAACCATAATCATCATTCACATCCTTACCACCACCACCCGTTCCCTCACCAAAACCACGTACATAAGCAAGCTCTAGGTTTCCAAATTTAATTTGATATGATGCTGATTCCCTCCAATATGAGCTATGCCCCATTGATGATTGAGTAATCATTCGGGTATCTCTTGCCTGAGTAATAGTGTCATGTAAAATGTCGTGTTTAGCCATATACCTATAAGGAGCCTTGACAGAACCAATCTTGAACTGCCCAAAAGGTGTTAAGAGACCAATCCATCCTTGCTTCATAGCAAAAGTTCTGCAGTCAGCTGAAGCATCACTGCATGTAGTTCCGTCACTTGTTGCAGTACCATCGCCAATATCGATTGCATACTCAACTTTATAGTTAACAGCATAACCATCACCTATTGATTCCTTTCCTTTTATTCCAAATCTACCCATGCCCTCATCATCTCGAAGACCATCCACGGAAGCAGTCGAACCTGAATCTCCAGCTTTAATGGAATCATATTGTACAAATAATCGACCATAAAAAAGAATATCTGATGAATTTTTCTTATAGTTTTTTGATTCTGCAGAGACTTTATTAGCTCCAAAAAATAGGTGTGTAAAAATTACAAGAATCAGTAATTTATTAAATAATACCTTATAAGCCATTAGGAACTATCACTTGATGAATTATTAGAACAATGGCAACACTTGCTCCTAACCCAAACATCATCTTTCCAAAGTCTTTTGCAATAATCGGGAAGACATATTTAAAGCGGTAATCTGAAATAACTGTAGAAATTGCGAGTTCACGACCAGATAACAATCCTACAAAAACCCAAGTTGTGGACATTGGTAAATCATTAAGTACTTTAAAATAATATAAAACAAATGCATAAACAATATTGATAATAGTAGTAGATCTTGCGAATCTTGCTCCATGTTTATTAATAACCACTTCTTGAATTTTCCCTCCTCCTGTATAAAAGACGTATCCAAGTATCAAAATAGTGGAGACGAGCACCATTATTAAATCACCAAGCATTAATTGCCTAGGTAAAAAAACTGCAATGTTTGCCATATCATGTTGCAACCATGCAAACCATAACCATCCACTACTTACCCACTGACTTACTCTCCAAAATTTTCTATTCTCCGGATGGTCTGTTTTTTCGTTAATAAATCTTTCTAGAATAATCCAAACAAGGTATGCGGTTATTGCGGCCACACCATAACCAACAATAGATTTTATAAGCATTTTCTCAAGAACTGTGACAGTGGCAAAAGCTGATAAGACTAAAAAGGTTGTTGAGACAGGGATACCATAGCGGGTTAAGACCAGTAGAACCGCTGGGGCAGCAGCATGATACCATTGAATCTCCTGAAATGGGATTCGTGTTAACCTCTCATATGAAATATCACCATCATAAAAGTACCATCCATAGGTAATTGTAAAAACCAACATGAGTGAGGCTGCAAACCATAATGTATACCAACGAAAATATTCTTTGTTAGAGGAAAGGAATGTACCTAATGTTTGAATAGAGTCATTTGCAATCACAGAGTATGCTGCAAGAAAAAATCCTAAATACATCCAAACTATACTAAGCTCCATGAGGCTCCTTTAAGTAAAGTTTAATCGACATAACCCCAAAATCCTGAATAAGTATAACTCATATTATGAGACCAATACTCATATAGAATAATAATTTATTGGGTAATATTGTAAAGATAAATTTTATGAAAGTTTTATTAAAATTATGTTACAAAAGCCTACAATCATTCTACATAATCTATCGAATAGCCAAAAGATCTAGCGGTCCTTATTCCAAACCGGCATGATTTATCCGATTTCAACGCCTTCCTTAACCTTCTTACGTAAACATCTATAGTTCTAGAGCCAATACAAGTTTTTTTTCCCCACACAGAGGAAATTATTTCATCACGTGAGAAGACTGTACCTGGGTTTTTTATCAAAAACTCTAATATTCTATATTCTCTTGGGGACACAAATATTTCTT
>MDTE01168141.1_pt1 | contig 10572 bp, 7 predicted proteins | sample 811231 | NCBI WGS metagenome assembly MDTE01 (sample SAMN05326651, study PRJNA326480) | marine metagenome | isolation source: seawater | place: Indian Ocean: Red Sea | collected 2010 | reverse complement strand
TTTGTCGAGGTGGCAGGATTCGAACCTGCGGCCCCCTGCTCCCAAAGCAGGTGCGCTAACCGGACTGCGCCACACCTCGAATAATTTTCAAAAAATTTAGACATAAAATATATAACATTTTTAATTTAATTATAAATAATAATTAATATTATTTCATTCTTATATTTAATCATAAACCTATGAATAAAATTATTAATAAATATATTATAAAAGAGCTTACTCTACCATTTGTAAGTTCATTGTTCATTCTAATATTTGTCTTACTATCAAATTTTATTTTAAAAAATATGGATAAATTTTTAGGTAAGGGAATATCTTTAGGAACTGTTCTAAAATTCTTAGTTTATAATTCAGCATGGATTATATCACTTGCTATACCAATGTCAATTTTAATTGCTACATTAATGGCATTTGGAAGATTGTCATCTGATAATGAAATAACAGCTTTTAAGGCTTCTGGTATAAGTATGAATAGACTACTAATCCCTGCAATGTTTTTCGGCTTTATTGTTTTTGCTTTTGTTACACCTTTCAATTTATGGGTATTACCAGAGATGAACCATAATGTTAGAAAAATTAGTCATGAAATTAGTAGAAATAGACCTGATATAGAATTTAATGAACAACTGTTGAATACATTTTCAGATAAAATCATTTATGTTGGGAAGAGAATAAATACTCATTCATTCGATAATGTCGTTATTTTTGATAAGGCTCAAAAAAATCATACAACTATAATGGCAGAAAGAGGTAATTTTAAATCTTTCCAAGATGGAATAGTAATAAATTTAGTAAATGGTTCAATTCACGAAGAATTAGTAAATAATGAATACAGGAAGACCTACTTTGATACTTATAAAATAGCGATACCATTTGATCAACTGGAGTATAATTTATCAAACAATTTAGTTAGACAAGAAAGAGAACTTAATATAAACTCACTTTCAAAAAAAAATAAAATCCTATAAAAAAAACATACAAAACTCTAAAAATTATATTAAACAAAATGAAAATAAAATTGATTCATTAAACAATTTATTAACAGAAAATGAAAATAGCGACTACAAAAATATCTTGAAAATTAATATGATAAAAAATCAGATTGATAATCTTGTTTCAAGAAAAAATAAAAACATTAAACTAATAAAAAATTATGAACAACAGATAAATAAATATAGTGTTGAAATTCATAAAAAGTTCTCCATTCCAATTGCATGTTTTATATTTATTTTATTAGGAACTCCTTTAGGAATAATGGCAAAAAACAGCAATATGAGCGTTAGTATTGCTATTAGTATTTTGTTTTTTATTATATACTGGTCATTTTTAATTGCTGGAGAAGATTTTGCTGATAGAGGAAAATTTAGTCCAGCGTTATCAATGTGGTCGCCAAATATATTCTTAGGTATTATAGCATTTTATCTTTATAAACTAAGATCAAATGAAGATACAAATATTAAACTGAATTTGAATTTTCTAAAATTATTTAAATCTAAATAAGGGGTTAGAATATTCTTGGCATGTTTCACTTGGTACATTGTTTTCAATAAAATATTCTTTATAGGAATCACACCAATCAGTACCTAAACAACAAGTATCTTTACATATATTTTTTTCAACAATTCCGTTTGGTATTTCCCAATCTTCTTTCAAATTAATTTTAACAATTTTACCGAGATGGTAATAATTACCTAAATTATATATTTCTTTTATTGCATCAGCAAAAATAGGCATTGCAGCATTTGATCCATATTGTTTTTCACCCAATTTCATTTGTGGGTCATCCATCCCTACCCATATTCCAATAACAATGTAGGGTGTGAAACCAATAAACCAAGCATCAGTTTTGCTATTAGTAGTTCCAGTTTTACCAGCCATAGGTGCATAAAACTTATATTTCCATCTTAAAGAGCCACCTGTTCCATTATCAATTACTGACTTCATCATATCTCTCAGTATAAAAATTTCTTTCTGATCGGCAACTTCAACTGATTCAGATGTAAATTCTTTAATTATCAAATCATTATTATCTCTAATTAAATTGATAGCAAGGGGTTGATTTAGTATTCCATTATTTGCTACAGCTGAATATGACATTGTTATATTTAAAGGATATACTTCTGAAACACCTAAAGCAATTGCATCAACTGGCTTTATATTTGTAGTAATACCTAATCTCTCTGAAGTCTTTTTTACATCTTGTGGAGTAATTAATTCTTGAACAACACGAACAGAAATTAAGTTAAGAGATTTTTTCATTCCATCTCTTAAAGTTGTTAATAATCCAGTAGATCCATCATGATTTTGGGGATTCCATCTTGTTGTATCATCGATAAAAAATACAAGTGGTTGATTTAATAATTGAGTACATGGCAAATATCCATTTTCAATCGCAGATAAGTAAATAAATGGTTTAAAGACTGAACCAGGCTGACGTTTAGCTTGAGTTGATCTATTGAAATGATCTAAATATTCTTTCTCAGTTCTTCCTCCAATCATACCAAGGACACTACCATGAATAGGGTCAATAACAACAGCAGATCCTTGAACTAATAATTGCTTCCTCAAATATGCAGGTATTTCAAGGTTGTTTTCTAAAATATTTTTCAAAGAATCAATTGAAATATTATTTTTCTTAGAAACATAATCCAATCTATCTTTATTATTCAATAAGTCTTTGTTAAAAATCTTTTGATTTTTAACCATTGTTTTATTGAACGCATTTGTTAAAATTGATTGAATCCTACTATCTAATGATGTATGAATATTTAATCCATCTTTATATAAATTGACACCTAATTCTGAATCTATTTTCTCAAGTTCTCTCCTTATATACTCAGAAAAATGAGGAGCTGGACTGCTGTCATAATCATATTTACTAACTCTAATTGTTTCATTTTTAGCATTTTCAAATTCATTATCACTTATATAACCTAATTCGTTCATAACTTTTACAACTAGATTTTTTCTTCTTTCTGCTCTCTCAGGATATTTAATTGGACTGTATATTGCTGGTGCTGGTAATAATCCTATAAGTACAGAAGATTCAATTAAAGATAAATCAGATGCATCTTTACTAAAGTAATAGATAGAAGCTGACTGAATACCATATGTTCCATGGCCAAAATAAACAGAATTTAAATATAATTCTAAAATTTCTGATTTTGTATACGTTTGCTCAATTTTAATAGCAGTTATAAATTCTTTTATTTTTCTTAATATAGAGCGTTCCATACCAATTGATTCATACATTGTTCTTGCTAATTGCTGAGTTAGAGTACTGGCTCCTTGCTTAGCACTTAAATTTATAATATCAACTATTACTGCTCTAATTATTCCTTTAATATTTATACCGTGATGATTATAAAAATCTCTATCTTCCATTGATAATAATGCATTTCGTAAATCTTCAGGAATAACATTTATACTAACCATATCTCTTTTGGCTACGTATAATTTTTTTAAAACCTCACCATCAGAAGAAATTATTTTTGATACTTGATCAGGATTGAATTTTTGAAGTTCATCGAGTGAAGGAAGATCTTTAGATAAAAATAATAAATAAATTACAAGAGATATTAAAGATGCAAAACAAAAAAGAAACGTATTTAAAAAAATTCTTTTCCAGGTTACATTATTTTTTTCAAAACTATCCAAAGATACTATTTTGGTTTAATCATTAATTTAGGATTTAATAAATCATCAATTTTTTGATCTGATAGTACTTTATTATCTTTTAGTACCTGTTTTATCGTTTTATTAGTATTAAATGCTTCATAAGCAATCTGAGCAGCCTTATCGTAACCAATCTCAGGCACTAGAGATGTACACATTGCTAAACTTCCTTCAATATAACCTTCACATTTATCAGAATTTGCTTTAATATCAACTAAAAGTTTATCTACAAAAATATTAATTGAATTTGATAAAATATTTATAGAAAAGAGCATATTGTGAGCAATTAAAGGTAACATTAAGTTTAATTCAAAAACACCACCTAAACCACCTAAATTTATAGCAGTATCATTTGCTATAACCTGTGCACAAACTTGAATGATAGATTCACAAATAACTGGATTAACTTTGCCAGGCATAATTGAGGATCCAGGTTGAACTGCTGGAATCGTTAATTCTCCAAGACCAGATCTTGGTCCCGAGCTTAACCATCGAATATCGTTTGCTATTTTATTTAACCCAATTGCTAAGGTTTTTAAAGAACCAGAGAAAGCAACAGCACTATTTTGTGATGATTGAGCTTCAAAATGGTTATTTGTTTTAGAAAACTTAATCTTTGAAAAGCTTGAAATTTCTTTTGCAATCAATAATCCAAATTTTTTATGTGTATTTATACCAGTGCCAACGGCTGTACCTCCTTGAGCTAATTTTGATAAAAGCTTTTTTGTCTGATTAATTTGAGATAAACTATTTTCAACTATTGATTGGTAGCCTGAGAATTCTTGACCAAGAGTCATTGGAGTGGCATCTTGCAAATGAGTTCTTCCAATTTTTAAAGTATTATTAAACTCTTTTGATTTTTTATTAAGATTTAATTCTAATTTTTTTAAAGCAGGAATTAATTTTTGTTCAACTGCAATTAAACTTGAAATGTGAATAGCAGTTGGGATTACATCATTACTTGATTGTCCCATATTTACATCATCATTTGGATGTATAATATTTTTTTTATTTGAAATAAAAGTATTTGCTATAGAAGCTAAAACCTCGTTAACATTCATATTAGTTGAAGTCCCAGAACCTGTTTGGAAAATATCAACTGGAAATTGATTACTAGGTTTATCTTTCAATAATTTATCACATGCTTTAACGATTGCTTTACTTTTAACCTTATCTAATAATTCTAATCTAGAATTAACTATTGCTGCAGATCTTTTTATGATAATTACAGCATTTATAAAATCATAATTAAAACTTATACCACTTACAGGAAAATTATTTACTGCTCTTTGAGTTTGGGCACCATAAAAAGCATTTGAAGGAACTTTCATTTCACCCATTGAATCAGATGTTAATCTAAAATTATTTGATTTTTTATTTTTTGCCATAATACTAACTATTATAGTTGTTTCAAAAAAAGAAGTTTCAAAAAATTATTTTACTTCCCATGTTTCTTGACCATTAATTAATGATTGCAGATCAGGATCTCCTTTTAACTTAATACTTTCTTTTATTTGATCCATCATCATATCCTCATAAGTTAACTTATCTTCCTTATAAAAAACACCAAATGGTACAGGGAGGTTATCATCGTATGTCATTTCACTAACTAAATTAGCAAGATTTTTATCATGTACATTATGGACTAATAAATCATCGATAGAGTGCTCTTTACCAATTTCAACAACTTTTAATCTAAACCCATCTAATACTAGACCTAAATTATCTTCTGGTCCAAAAATCATTGGCTTATCATGTTCTAACAAAATTCTAGTTAAGCCTCTTTGTTGCTTATCAGTTAAATTTTCAAATGCACCATCATTAAAAATATTACAATTTTGATAAATTTCTACAAAAGAAGTACCTTTATGGCTATTAGCTTCTGTTATAATTTGCCCCATATGTTTCAATTCTTTATCAATAGCTCTTGCAACAAAAGTACCCTCAGAGCCTAAGGCTAAAGCTGGAGGATTGAAAGGATGGTCAAGCGAACCCATTGGAGTTGAAACAGTTTTCTTACCAACCTCAGATGTTGGTGAATATTGACCTTTTGTTAAACCATAAATTCTGTTGTTAAATAATAAAATATTCATATCAATATTTCTTCTTAATACATGGATAAAGTGATTACCACCAATACTCATAGCATCACCATCACCTGTAATTACCCATACGGATAAATCAGGATTTGATAATTTTGCTCCCGTTGCAACTGCAGGTGCTCTTCCATGAATAGAATGAAATCCATAACAGTTCATATAATAAGGAAACCTACTTGAACAACCGATACCAGAAACTATTAAAAATTGATGTTTTGGGATTCCAAGCTCAGGAAGTACTTTTTGTACAGTATTTAAAATTGTATAATCTCCACATCCAGGACACCATCTTATATCCTGATCAGAAACAAAATCTTTCTTTTTTAATTTTTGGACATCACTCATTTATTTTTCCTTAAGTATTGATTCTATAGTATTAAAAACAGTATTTGAGCTAAATGGCTTTCCTGCAACTTGATTAAATCCAATTGCATCAACCAAATACTTAGCTCTAACAATTGTTAAAAGTTGTCCCATATTTAGTTCAGGAATTAATACTTTTTTAAATTTTTTCAAAATATCACCCAAATTTTTAGGAAATGGATTAATATATCTTATGTGGATATGCGATACTGAGCTTCCAATATCTTGAGATTTTTTAACAGCTGATTTAACCGAACCATAAACACCTCCCCAGCTTAAAACAAGTAAATCGCCTTCTGACTTACCAAATACTTCAACATCAGGAATAAAATCTGCAACAGCATCTACTTTTTTTTGTCTTTGTAATGTCATAGCATGATGATTATCAGGATCATAACTGACATTTCCAGATAAGTCTTCTTTTTCCAAACCTCCTATTCGATGTTCCATACCTTCTACTCCTGGGATTGCCCAGCTTCTTGCTAAAGTTTTATCATCTCTCTTGTATGGTAAAAACTCATCTTTTTTAGATGTTACTAAGTTATTTTTGATTTTAGGTAATTTTTTTACTTCTGGAATAACCCAAGGTTCAGAACCATTTGCAATATATCCATCAGATAAAAGCATAACTGGTAGCATGTGCTCTACTGCTATTCTAGCAGCTTCAAAAGCTGTTTCAAAACAGTCCGATGGAGTACTAGCAGCTATAACAACACATGGACATTCACCATTTCTACCATACATTGCTTGAAACAAATCTGACTGTTCTGTTTTTGTAGGTAATCCAGTTGAAGGCCCCCCTCTTTGAATATTGATAATAACTAAAGGCAGCTCAGTTATTACAGCAAGACCTATAGCTTCACCTTTTAGTGCAATCCCTGGACCAGAACTTGCAGTTACAGCTAAATTACCAGCAAATGCAGAACCTAATACGCTTGTCATAGCTGAAATTTCATCTTCAGCTTGGAATGTTTTAATACCAAAATTTTTATAATTAGCTAAATATTTTAAAATATCACTTGCTGGAGTGATAGGATAACCTCCAAAGAATAATTCTAAATCAGATTTATGACTTGCTGCAACTAAGCCTAGTGATAAAGCATGATTACCCATTATATTTCTATATTTTCCTTTCTTAAACTTAGCTTTTTTTACTCTATATGAAGTTTTAATGACTTCAATTGTCTCTCCATAGTAATAGCCAGTTTTGAGAGCTTTTATATTTGATTCAGCGATTATAGGTTTTTTCTTAAACTTTTTATTTAAAAATTTAATTGTAGGATCTAAATCTCTTTCATATAACCAATAAACAAGACCTAAAGCAAACATATTAGTACTTCGCATTTTTTCTTTAGGTGTTAATTCAAAGTCTTCTAGAGCAGTTTTTACTAAATCAGTCATTGCTACAGGAATAGATCTATACTTACCTAAAAGTTTTTCATCTTCAGTTGGATTAGTTTCCCAATTTGCAAGTTTGAGATTTTTAGGAGTAAAATTATCAGTATTTATGATTAAAATACCATTTTCTTTTAATTCTTCTAAATGTACTTTTAATCCTGCTGGGTTCATAGCAACAAGCGCATCTAAATCATCCCCTGGTGTATATATTTCTCTATCACCAAATTGCATTTGAAAAGAACTTACCCCGTACAGAGTTCCCTGTGGTGCTCTAATTTCTGCTGGAAAATCTGGCAATGTAGATAAATCATTTCCAAAGATTGCTGAAGTATTACTAAATTGATTTCCAGTTAATTGCATGCCATCTCCAGAATCTCCTGAAAATCTAATAGTAACTACATCTGTATTATTTGATACTTTATTTGCCAATATCGTTTTTTATATTAATTGTAATTATACTAATTTACTTTTATAATAATGATTCAACAAAAAGAAATTATTAATAGACTAAAAAATTATTTTATAAATTTTAAGTATGAATAATAATAAAATAAAACTTACAAGATTTTCATCTGGAGCAGGTTGAGCTGGCAAATTATCTGCAAAAGATCTTACTCAAGTTTTGAGTAAATTAAATTTAAATACAAATTCGAATGATGCCTCTGGTTATGAAAATTTTGATGATTGCTCAATATATAAAATTGATGAAGAAAAATCTATTATCCAGAGTGTCGATTTTTTTACACCAATAGTTGATGATCCTTATACATTTGGTTTGATATCAGCAGCAAACTCTTTATCAGATATATATGCTATGGGAGGAAAACCATTATTTGCATTAAATATCGTTGCTTTTCCTTCTGATGATTTACCGCTTGATATATTATCTGAAATATTAAGAGGAGGAGTCGATAAATGTAAAGAAGCAAATATAAATATTCTTGGAGGTCATTCTATTAAGGACAAAACACCAAAATACGGACTAGCCGTTACAGGGTTAATTAATAATAAATCAATAATAAAAAATAATACACCTAAGGATGGTGATGTGATAATTTTAACCAAACCTCTAGGCTCAGGAATTCTCACAACAGCTATAAAAAAAGAATTAGCCAATTCTCTAGATGAAAATAATGTAATAAATCTGATGAGCACACTTAACCATGACTTATCAAATTTAAATATTAATATTAATGCTTGCACTGATATTACTGGCTATGGATTACTTGGTCATTTAAATGAAATGACGAATAATAATAATTTAACTGCAAATATAAATTTTAGTAACATTCCTTTTTTAGAAAATGTACGACAATTTGCTAGAGATGGTGTTATTCCTGGAGGTTCAAAAAAGAATCATGAATTTTATAAAAGAAATATTCTTTTTGATAAATCATTAGAAAATTATGAAAAACTAATGATTGCTGATGCACAAACTTCTGGAGGTTTATTATTGTCTGTTTCTTCAGAAGAGTCTAATAATCTAATACAATTACTAAATGAAAAATCTAAATATGAATCTGTAGCAATAGGCTTCTTTTCAAAAAGAAAAGGAAACAATATAATTATTAATAATGAATAAAATTTATTTAGATAATAATTCAACAACAAAATTAGATCCCCAAGTTTTAGATGCAATGATACCATATTTTAATGAAAAATATGGAAATGCATCTAGCAAAACCCACCATTTTGGATGGGAAGCAGAAGCAGCAATTGAAATTGCTAGAAAAAATATTTCAAATTTAATTAAATGTAAAAGTAGTGAAGTGATTTTTACATCGGGTGCAACAGAATCAAACAATATTTCACTTCATAATATTTTAGATTTAAACAAAAGCCACTTAATTACAATGTCTATTGAGCATAAAGCTATACTTGATGTTTGCTCTTATTTAGAGAGTAAAAATATTAATGTATCTTATTTAAAACCTAATAAAAATGGTTTGATTAATTTGAAAAAAATTAAACAATCAATAACAAAAGAAACTGGATTAGTGAGCATTATGCATGCTAATAACGAGATAGGAGTTATTCAGCCTATAAAAGAAATAGGAGAAATATGTAAAAAAAATAATATTTTATTTCATGTTGATGCTGCTCAATCTTTTGGGAAAATTGATATAGATGTTAAAAAAATGAATGTTGACTTATTATCAATTTCTGGACACAAAATATATGGTCCAAAAGGTATAGGCGCATTATTTATTAATGAAAGTAAAAAAATTAGACCACTTTTTTTCGGTGGAAGTCAAGAAAAAAATATAAGGCCTGGGACCTTACCGGTTCCATTAATTGTAGGCCTTGGTGAAGCTAGTAAAATTGCTAGTGAAAAAATGACAAGTGATTTTAATTACATTTTAAAATTAAAAAATTTATTATTTAATAAAATAAAAAAAGATATTCCAGATGTTATAATAAATGGTGATTTTAACAAAAGAATACCAGGGAATTTAAATTTAAGTTTTCCATGTATAGAAGGACAATCGATAGTTACATCTTTAAGTAAAGTAGCTGCTTCATCTGGCTCTGCATGTTCTTCATCAATCCCAAAGCCATCACATGTTCTGCTAGATATTGGTTTAAATAAACAACTTATTCAATCATCAATTCGAATTGGTATCGGTCGATTTAACACAGAGGATGAAATATTGATAGCAGCTGAAAATATTATTAAAACTGTTAAAAATAAAATTCAACTTTAAAGGATAATGATTGATTAAAGTAAATTTCTGGACTAATCTCATCTAGGTCATTTAAATTATTATCGTAATCTATTAAATCAATAAAATTATTAAATATTTTACCATTAACTGCTTTACTTAAGCTATAAACGAAGTAAATTCTTGATGAATTATTGTAATCCCATTTTGTAACAAAATTTACCATTACCGAGTTATATAATGAGCTATATTTTATTTTATCATTATTGAAATTGATTAATGTTGAATTAAGCTCTGTTATGGGATTAGGATAAGTAAAGTCATTATCAATTTGTTGTATTTCAAATAAATTACTTTCATCATTCCAATTATCT
>MDTE01169747.1_pt1 | contig 10573 bp, 10 predicted proteins | sample 811231 | NCBI WGS metagenome assembly MDTE01 (sample SAMN05326651, study PRJNA326480) | marine metagenome | isolation source: seawater | place: Indian Ocean: Red Sea | collected 2010 | reverse complement strand
TCATTGAATCCGTTGTGAGATTAAGGAGTCTCAAAACTCAAATTTATCGAAGTCTGAGACAGTGCAAATCCTACTGCTCTCCGCTTTTCTCAATGAATCTCATACAGTTTCAGTGCGTGGGTGAGTGAAAACAGTGAGATTGAAGTAAGTCATCAGTTAAACTTTTCGTAGTATATCAGGCCATGGATCACTAAAAGGTTCACCCATCTGCCATGCTTTAATTTCTTGTTCAGAACAAAGAGCTTCCTTAAGGGCCAATGCAAAGTCTTCACGTGCATTTCTCATTCCAATGAGTGTTAGTTCATTGTGTCGATCTCCAAAGATCGGGTGATTAGATTTAAGTTGTTCATTCAAATAATCAACTTCGTCAGGCGAAAGATTGCCATCCAGATTTTGGACAATTTCAGCTCGCCAGTAGCCTCTGAGTTCAAGAGCTATTTGGCTACCCGATTGTTGCCACATCAAAACTTGCCCAGGTCTCGAAGCAAGCCAAAGAAAACCTTTTGTGCGATAAAGACCTGTCCCAAGTTTACTGCGACAAGCTTCATACAATCTTTCAGGGTGAAATGGGCGAGGATCACGAATGACTAATGCATCGACGCTTCCAGCAGTGGCAGATTCATTTGTGAGACCAAACTGTTCAGCACGACTTTTTAGGACATTAAGTTTCGGAGCCAAAGTCGCATCTAATTGAGGCAAAAGCACTCCTGCATGGGCTGAAAGAGCAATTGTAGCATTAGGCTGTAGTTTCTGTAGAGCCTTAGCTTGAGCATTAACCGCGCTATCTGGAATAGTATCAATTTTGGTAATGATAATCACACTTGCAAAGAGAATCTGTTCTGCTAGCACTTCAGATGCTCGTCGTAATGCAATATCCTCTGAGCGAGAAGTCTCCCCGGTAAGGACATCTCCATCTGCAAAATCACGATGGAGATTTAAGGCGTCAACTGTAACGATAAAGTGGCGAATGTAGAATCTTTTATCTTGAGTAAGTGCGCATATAAGCGGCCAGGGCAAAGCTGCCCCTGTACTCTCGCATAAAACTAAGTCAGGCTCAGGATCTAACTTAGAAATCTCCTGAAGCACATTCGCCACTGATTCATGTAATTTTTCGCGAGCATGACAACCATGTAGAGCAGCAACACGATTCTTTAGACAACCTGGTGTTGGCAGAGAGTCCTCGTCGGCGAGTAATTCCGCATCAAGACCAAATTCACTCAAATCGTGCACAATGACTGGAGCATTTTTTAAAGCTTTATCCTGCCTCCAGCGTCTAAGAATAGTGGTTTTGCCTGAGCCAAGAAAACCGCAAATGACGACTATGGGAACACCCTCCGAAGACATAATATTCTTAAATTTTACTCAAATGTTTTAAGGACGGATGATTACTTCAAAGAGTTAAAGTATCGTAATTTATGGCTTTATCGATAATCATTTATAAAATATCTGATTGACAAAGCAAGTCATGTGCGGATTCTTATTGCAAATCGTTTGCATTTGCAAGCTTTACTGAGACACAATTTTGACCCTCATTCATGATGATATGAAGCCGACCAATATTGCTAATAATGAACCACATACATCAATAAGAAGGGCAATCGAAAGGGGACTTGGCTTTTCTCCACTAAGTTTGTTTTTACTTTTCGGACCGGCATTATTGGCAGTGACTCAAGCTAATGCCATAGCAGATAGATTTTATGCCCCAATCAGTTCAATGCTTAATCCTTTGCTGGCTTGGATAGACAAACTCCCAATGCCTATTGCTTTCACTTTTGGAGGAGATTACGGCGTTTTTGCGATGTTGCCGTTTCTGCTACTTTACGCATTACCTACAATCTTAATATTTACCTGCCTGATTGCAATTTATAAAAGCACCGGACTTATTGATAGACTATCTTTTGGTTTAAACCCATTGCTTAAACCATTTGGATTAGAAGGACACGATCTTGTTCGGATAATAATGGGGTTTGGATGCAATGTTCCAGCTATTGTGTCGACCCGGTCCTGTTCTAGCTGCTCGCGTGGCACATGTGTTTCAGCAATTGCATTCGGTTCTGCTTGCTCCTACCAATTACCCGCCACACTGGCTGTTATAGCTGCGGCTGGATTTCCATGGCTAGGGCCTTGTTATCTCGCCGTTCTTGCAATCACAACCCTTGTGTATCTTCGTCTAACTAAGCCGACCACAACCTATTCAACAAAGGAGATACGGACGCCTCAATTGGAGTATTTGCGCACACCGGATTGGAGAAAAGTAGGTCAAGATGTTATAAAAAGTCTTAAGGACTTCACTTTGGTGGCCCTACCAATTTTTGTTGGTATATGCTTTATAGCAGGGATAATGCAGTGGTCAGGAGCACTCGTTGCGCTGACAAGTATTTTGAAGCCGGTGATGTTAACGTTTAACCTACCACCAGAGGCAGCGCTTGCAATAGTTTTAGGTTCAGTCCGCAAAGATGGAATCGCCATTGGACTGCTTAATGGCGATATGAACTCGCTCAAAATTGCCTTTGATAACCCTTTTCAAGTCCTTACTACAGTTTATCTCGCCAGCGTTCTTTTACCCTGTCTTGTAACGGTTTTGACGATTTGGAAAGAGATGAGTTTAAAATTTGCAATCAAAATGATCGCTCGCCAAGCAAGTTTCGCAGCACTTTTTGCTCTTGGTATTGCTTGGTTAGGTTTCATTGCTACTTATATTTAAAGTGATAATAACATGCTAGATAACAATAAATATGACCGTATTCCTGTGACAGTACTAACTGGTTTTCTCGGGTCTGGAAAAACCACCTTGCTCAATCGGATTTTGACTGAAAATCACGGCAAGCGAATTGCCGTGATCGAAAATGAATTTGGTGAAATAGGTGTCGACAATGATTTGGTGATTGGAGCGGAAGAAGAAATCTTCGAAATGAACAACGGCTGCATCTGTTGTACTGTCAGAGGGGATTTAATACGCATACTTAGCAACTTAATGAAACGACGCGACAAGTTTGATCACATAATGATTGAAACAACCGGAATGGCAGATCCAGGACCAGTCGCCCAAACTTTTTTTATGGATGACGAATTACGTGAAGCACTTAATCTTGATGGGGTGGTCACGTTGGTCGACACTAAACATGTACTGCTACACATAGATGATAGTGATGAAGTAAAAGAACAGATAGCATTCGCTGACGTAATATTACTAAACAAAATTGATCTTGTTTCTGCTACTGAATTGGATCAATTAGAAGCTCGAATTCACGCAATGAACTCCGCAGCAAAAATTTATCGAACTCAAGATGCAGTTATCGAAATGGATAAAGTCCTTAACCTCGGCGGATTTGATCTGGATAGAGCTTTGGAAATTGACCCAAAATTCCTAGAACCAGAGTACCCATTCGAGTGGAGTGGCTTATTTGAATTCAGTGCTGGGGACTACTACTTTGCCTTACAACCCGGGCCTGATCCTGCAATGAATATTAATTTTCGATTAGCTGATAATGCAAGTGAAGCCGGCATGCGCGAAACTGTCGAAAAAGCGGTTCTAGTTTTTTCTAGTGATGAGATCTCATTAAAATCAGGTTCCGTGATTGAGCCTAGCGAACAACTTTCCAAAATTGACCTAGAGGGCGAAAAACTTAAATATATACTTCGTGTGCCAAATGCAGGTTCATATGTACTTTACACAGAACATCACCCTGAAGAGTTCGCAGCAATTATAACTGATGCAGCAGGAAATCAGGTCAAAAGTTTATTCAACCGTGAATTCAAACCTGATCACGAACATGATGAAGATGTAGCTTCGGTGGGAATAAGTACACCGGGAGACTTAGACCCGAAGAAGTTCGAGCCTTGGTTACGAGATTTGCTTGCTAAGCAAGGTCCTGATATTTTTCGCATGAAAGGTGTTCTCTCCTTTAGCGAGTCAAGCGAAAGATATGTATTTCAAGGAGTACACATGCTATTTGACGGAAGAAAAGATCGTCCCTGGCGAGAAGGGGAGCGAAGTAACTCTTTAATATTCATCGGGCGCAATCTTGATCGTGAGCAACTCAACAAGGGTTTTAGTGAATGCCTGATATAGACTACTCGTTTTTAGATGATGATTTGCTCATAGAGTTATCTCAGTTAGAGCTGGACGACTACATTATTGAGCTGGCTTGGTCTTCAAATGGTGAAAATTTAGCGGCCATTACTGTAGAAGGCAAAGTATTCCTTGTTAACAAGTATGCAGATATAATAAAATACAAACTTATCGGACAACATGATAAGGGAGGCAATTCAGTTTCATGGCGGTCGGATGGAAAGGAATTCGCAACAGTTGGTCATGACGGAAAAATCAAAATATGGGATGGAATTTCCGGTAATGAAATTATCTCGCTTGAAGCTGGAGATTCATGGGTTTCTAAAGCAATTTATAATCCACACAGTAATTGGTTGGCTTCGGCAGCAGGAAGGCAACTTAGATTGTGGGACACCAATCGCGAAGTATTTTATGAGTCCTCTGATCATTCTAGTACAATCGCTGACCTTGGCTGGAGCCCTGACGGATCTGGAGTCGCTGTTGCGGCCTACAATGGTGTTACGCTACACGTTCCACATAAGCAGAAACAACCTCGGAAATACAGTTGGAAGGGATCTAGCCTAGTATTAGCTTGGAGTCCGGATGCCAGATATATAGCCACTGGGGAGCAAGATTCGACAGTTCATTTTTGGCACAGAGCCTCGGGGGAAGATGATAGAATGTATGGCTTTCCTACTAAAGTTCTCGAGTTAAGTTGGAATTCAACTGGACGCTGGTTGGCTACTGGAGGAAGTTCATCAGTAATTTTGTGGGATTGCAGTGGAAAAGGGCCAGCTGGGCGAAAACCTCGAGAGTACCTTGCACACTCCAACAAATTAACCCAAGTCGCTTTTCAGCCTACCGGGGAGCTATTAGCGTCTACAGGCAAGGATGCTGTCCTAGCCATATGGGATCCGATGAAACATGATAAAATCATTGGGAGAAAAATACTTTCAGCACCTGCTAGCAGTTTGCGATGGAATAAGAATGCAAATCTTGCGATTGGGCAAGAGGATGGCAGAGTCGCTATCTTTAAACTTAAAAGTTAGATTAAATCGAAAGATTTAGTCTCTTCCTATTTTATAAATATGAAAAATAAACTTAGTTCACTACCCGTAACAATACTCTCTGGATTTCTTGGGTCGGGTAAAACAACTTTGCTGAACCAATTGCTTCAAAACCGTGAAGGCAAACGAGTGGCAGTTATTGTTAACGATATGAGCGAAGTTAACATAGACGCCTCACTCGTGAAAGGAGGGCGAGCAAAACTCAACAGAACCGAAGAAAAACTTGTCGAACTTTCAAACGGTTGTATCTGCTGCACTTTGAGAGAAGATCTTCTTAAAGAGGTGGCCACTTTAGCCCTTGAAAATCGTTTCGACCAATTGATTGTAGAGAGCACAGGAATTTCTGAGCCTTTGCCAGTCGCCGAAACCTTTACTTTTGAGGACGAGAACGGAAGTACTCTCAATGAACTAGCTAGACTAGACACAATGGTTACAGTTGTAGATGCCTTAAACTTTCTAAACGACTTCGTTTCGGAAGACACACTAGTGGATCGTCGGCAATCACGCGACGAGCAGGACGATCGTTGCGTAGTAGATTTATTAGTTGATCAAATAGAATTTGCTGATGTGATCATTCTAAACAAAATAGATCTTGTCACAATCGAGCAACTCAATCTAGTTACTGGAACAATTAAGGGCTTAAACCCTCAGGCTGAACTGATTTATTCGACTTTTGGTAAAGTGCCAGTGAAAAAAGTTCTCAATACCGGCCGCTTCGATATGGAACAAGCGCAACAAGCGCCCGGTTGGCTAAAGGAATTAAGGGGTGAGCATACCCCAGAGACTGAGGAATACGGTATAAGTAGTTTTGTTTATCGATCAAGAAGACCTTTTCATCCAGATCGATTTATGGAGGCTCTAGAAACAGATTGGCAGGGAGTGATTCGGAGTAAAGGTTTTTTTTGGCTCGCGACACGAATGGATTGGGCAGGGAATTATTCTCAGGCGGGCAAGGCATGTCGTACTGAGACTGCTGGTCTCTGGTGGGCTGCAATGGATGAGAGTGATTGGCCAGAAGACCAAGAACAGCGCCAGGAAATAGCAGAGCTTTGGCAAATGCCATGGGGTGATCGCCGCCAAGAAATCGTAGTCATAGGTCAAAATATTGACCGCGCGGCTATCACTAAGAAATTTGATGACTGCCTGTTAACTGATAAGGAAATGGAACTCGGACCAGAAGGATGGATGGAATTTCATGACCCTTTTCATGAATGGCAGGAAGTAATTGACGAGGTATTGCAGAGCGAGGAAGAAACTCTGATAATGAAGTAGAAAATGGGGTTTATATTTCAAATTAGAATACACATCAAGACTAGAAAATAAATATTCAGAAGAAAAAAAATATCTGGCAACGAATTTGCAACTGGCTTCGCCCTGCTGGAGCAACAAGTGGAGGCTATCTATTATCAGGGACAGCTTGTCCATGTTGCGGGGCCACATGTCCAGTTGGTATCGGGGCATCAGTCATTGTGGGTTTATTAGCCGCATTAGCTATACGATGTTTTCAAGCCGTCTGCTCAAGTTTCAAGCATATCAAAACAAGATGTCTATTAATCACAAACAAAGCTAAGTAAAAACGATGAATACTTCCTCTCAATCTTCATCATCAGAATCAACAAATACATCAGAGCAAAGAATTGCTATTCTCTCATGCATTCATGGCAACATGGCCGCACTTGAAGCTGTCTGGGACGATCTTGGTAATCAAAATATAGATCAGCTTTATTGCCTCGGAGATTTGGTCGGATATGGGCCATACCCAAATGAAGTCGTAGAATTCGTAAATCAAAACAACATTCCAACTGTGTTAGGGTGCTGGGACGAGGGTATAGGAATGGAGCAAGAGGATTGTGGTTGCAAATTCATTACTGAGGAAGATGCGGAGTATGGCCATGCTGCATTTAAATGGACCAGATCTAATATTTCTGAAGAGAACCGCAAGTTTTTAAGTGAATTTTATTTTGGGCAGCGAGTAACTAATACAGCAGCTGGGACTTTACTGCTTGTGCATGGTAGCCCTCGCAATACCGGGGAATACCTTATGGAGTCGACTCATGATCTTATTCTGTTTGAGCGAGCAGCTGCAGGAGATTGCGACGTGCTAATATGCGGGCATACACATGTGCCTTTCGTAAGACAAATAGAAGGAACATTGAAGGTTACAGCAGAATTAGGAGTAAAAGATGCTATTCAAAAAGATCTTGGGATGGTGAAGGCCCCTGCGCCGCGTGAAGTAATCCTAAAACCCAAACTACTTATCAATGCTGGTAGCGTTGGTGAGCCACGCCATGGTGGAGTCGAAGCAACTTATGTTATTTTTAATACCAAAACTAAGGCAGTGGAGATTCGTGGAGTTCCATATGATGTGGGGGCGACAGTGAAAGCTCTTAAAAATTCAGGGCTGCCAGAAGCCTTTGCTTCACGTCTTGAAAGCGGACAGGAATTCGCACTTAAAAATAAAGAATTGACCTGCGAATGCTGAAGCAGGGCGTTGAATTAACACTATCTCGAGGCCTAGAACAATGGCTATGGTTTCTGGGGTTAGACGTATGTCATCCAAACGGCAATTTGCTTGTAAAATATGGGCTCAGAAAATTCGATTCACCGAATAACAAAGGAAGCAGCCGATATCAAAGTGAGCAGAACGGAGATCTGATAGATTTACACAGTTTCTTTGTCGGTATTTACCCAAATTCATCAGATGGTTTCATATTCATTCGCGCCCGCAATCGTTGCTTTCTTTACACCGCTGAGTACCCACCGCAACCTGGGGATTATCCTGAAGAGTATATGTTCACTCCAGAAACAAAAGAATTAACAAATCGTTTTCATTCTGCTGCTAAGCATTTTCTTCAATGGCTTGAGGATTACGAGGCCTGGATAGACAAATCATATGGCTTCGAATACCGAGACTCTTGCTTTAAAGCATATCATTTGAAATGGCTATGCCCCTCAGAAAGTCGTAATTGGTTTAGTTCTTTTCGCCACCATCCATTTGAAACCAAGCCAGTAGAACCTGTCGAAGCTTTCATGAAATTATTATAAGCTCAAAGCAACGAATAAAGCGCAGTAGTTAATGTGATTAGTAAATACTTCAATCCTTTCAATTTAAATTATGTACACTTCATATACCACATTTCCAGAAGAGTTGATTATATCAGGTTTTCTTTAATTACTAAGCCCTAATAGTGGAATCTAGTTTTACATATTGAAAATCCTTTTGAGTCACCTCAGTGATCGGTTTATGGAATTTGCACTGACGGGTTTCCAATCCTTGCTCCATTACTGCAATCACTGTTTCAAGTGGTGGGCAATCCTTTTCATGGCATTGTAACTCCATCACACTCACAGTCGCTTCTTTTGTAATGGGTAAATTTTCATAAGCCCAATTCTTAATCTTTCTAATTAAGGCAGGGTCACGTTTGGGTTTATCTAGCATAGTCTATTATTATTTAATAAATTATAATACAGTAGCTATTATATATTACATTCAGTCTAACAGCAACTACAATCCCGACGATATTTTGCGATCTCTGCCATTTCATAAATCCAATCTTTTACTTTATATGCCTCACGCTTTTTATCTTCCGGATGATTATCCATAATATAATTAAGCCACTTGGCGATTTCACCATCAATACCTTCTGAATCAAATTGTTTTGCTTTCAATAGCCTCTCAATTTCTGGTTGTCGCTTTTCCATGTAGGATTCATAAACGTCTAAACTTGGCTCAATATAGTCGTTTCCATTCTTCCAATACTCGTTAAGTACTTCATCAGCGATCAAACCCAAAAGTTCCTCATATGTCATAAGAAAAAGAGTAACTCTTTTAATGGCTGAACTCCAAATAATAAAAAATTTTGTGCATTAAATTGAATCCGTTGTGAGATACTGCATCCCCTCTGCTCTATCGAAGCTGTAACCCGTTCAGAATGAAGGGTGGAGAAGTGGAGCGGGTGAAGGGAATCGAACCCTCTCCACGCTTAAAACTCCAATGAATAAGTGGATCCGACAGTGCAAATCCCTCTGATCTCCCCTTATCTCAATGAGTCTCACAAGTTTTAGTGAATGGGTGACCGTTCTTTTGATGGACCTTATCCATCAAGTTAAAACGGTCTAATTCTGAGGAAATGATGTACTAAATCAGGCAATGCAAACACTATTCAAAAACGATCCGCATCGGCATAAGCGGCAATTACCTTCTTCTCCCCATCTGCACCTCTGACCGAATTCCCATGTTCCATTCCGATCACCCCTTTAAATCCGCGGGAGTGGATGTACTTGAAGATATTTCGGTAATTAATTTCGCCCGTGCCCGGTTCTTTGCGTCCAGGATTGTCTCCCACCTGAAAATAACCAATCTCGTCCCAACACCTTTCAATGTTTTGGATGAGATTGCCTTCAGTAATCTGCTGATGGTAGATGTCGAACAGTATCTTGCAGGAGGGGCTGTTGACCGCCTTACAAATGGAATAGGCCTGAGGAGAACCTTGCAAGAAGACACCTCCATGATTAGCAAACCAGTTCAGCGGCTCTAGCACCATCACCAGGCCATGTGGCTCAAGTAAGTCGGAGCAACGTCTCAGCAATTCAATAACATTTGCCGTTTGATACCCCATGGCCAAACGATCGCGTCCGTTCTCATCTACATTTCCGGGCACCACCGTCATCCACTTTGCGTTGACGCGTTTTGCAACCTCGATGCTATCTCTTATGTCTTGCAACACCGATTCCCATACCCCGATATCCTTTCTAACGAAGGTCGTCCGCCCGATTGATCCATGTGCGACGAAAACACCCATCTTCATTTTGAGCGCTTCCATCGTTGCCGCAATCTTCTTTTGAAGATCGATCGGCTTCTTTTTCATCTGGTTGTCTTCCCAAGCCGAAAAACCTTGGTCCGCAGCAAATTTCAACTGGTCGATCGGATCTTTACCACCAAGATTCTTAAACATGTTAAAATGCGGTGCATAATGCAGTTTGAAAGTATGTTTTGGCGATGCAGCACTACCCGTGGATAGTGCACCGAGAAATGCAGTCGATGCACTGGCAGCAAGAGTTGAATTTAAAAATTTTCTACGTTTCATATGTAACTTTCTTTTTTGAAGCGAAAATATAGATCTGAACCATAGTTATTTTCGAAAATCAAATGAATATACTCAATTTAAAGAAATTTAACAAAACTGCAATTACAATAATGTTAAGGATATTTTTGATTTAATAAACCCAGTTTTTACTTTCTTTGCATCACACTTTTTATCCATTTTATCAATTAGCATCACGTAAATTTAGTGAATGTAGATTTCATGATTCATATACTACTAAGAATATATCTAAAATAACAGAAATAATTAAAAGATAAAATTGAAAGCAGGGTTAAATGACACAACTCACAATCTTATTCTTTCTTAAGGTATGATTCAATTAAACTGCGAATTAGGTTTTGATATAATTA
>MDTE01106089.1_pt1 | contig 10573 bp, 10 predicted proteins | sample 811231 | NCBI WGS metagenome assembly MDTE01 (sample SAMN05326651, study PRJNA326480) | marine metagenome | isolation source: seawater | place: Indian Ocean: Red Sea | collected 2010 | reverse complement strand
GCATCAAAATTATCAGACATTAATAGCTACACAGACATTATTAAAAAAGGTGGATTAAATGCTGTTATTATAGATGTTAAATGTTTTGCATTAAAATCTGCTGTTGATCAAATTAATCAAATTGCAGGTTCAATTGAAGACTCTAACTTAACTGCTGTTCTAGAATTTGGTTTAGATGAAAACTATGTAATGATACTTTACGAAAACAATCCAATAATAACAGATATTTTTATTAGATCCCAAGACAGAACAACTTTATTAAATTCTGACAACCAAGAAGAAATGGATGCTTTGGTTAGAAGATATGTTAATCAAGTAAAACAAGCAGTTCAAGATTTTGAAACAAAATATGAAAAAAGAATTAGAAATTTAAAAGTTGTTTCAAATTTACCTAATGTAGAAACTTATCTTGGAAGTTTTAGAAAAAATTTAGCCAATACAGGGTTTAACTTACTAGATCCTATTAAAGATATAAAAGTTCCAGCTCAGTTAGAAGAAAGTGTGAAATATGAAAATAGATCTTATTTTTCCACTGTAATTGGATTGGCTTTTAGAAAATTGGATGTATTTGGATATTATAAATTTGTTACTGCAGTAAAAAATATTAACTTACTTCCAAATAGAGAAAATATGATGGCTCAGAAGAAAGCAAAAGTATTTTCAAATTTTGCTTTTAAAGGAGTTGTTGGAATAGTTGCTGCAATCTATGTATGTCTTTTTGGATTGTCTTTTTGGCAAATTCATAATTTGAATAAAAAATTGGTTGGATATGAAGATGTAGTACAAAATCATGAATTAAAAATAATTGAAAAAGAAGTAGCTGAAAAAGAAATTGGAATTATTTTAAAATCGTTAAAAATTAGCAGATCACTTAAGTCAAACAAAACTGCAAGCTTTAGAGTTTTAGCACAAATTGCTTCAGCAGTTCCAAAAAGAGTAAAATTTAATTCAATTGAATATAATGGCTCAGATCAAATTATTATTGAAGGTTCTGCTTATAGCGATCAAGATATTTTAAAATTGATAAGTAATTTAAATGGAAAAACGTTAATTATGCAAGCTTCTTTAGCAACTATGACATTGCCCCGCGCAGACTCAACAGGAGCGCCTGCAATGAAGGGATTTAAAATTGCCTGTGTATTGGAGAATGTTTAATGGATTTGAAAAATATTCAAGTAAGCGACATTAAAGAAAAACTACAAACAATTGAAAAGAAAACTTTAATTAAATGGGGAGTGGGTTTTGGATCAATAATTTTATTTTTGATTATTTATTACGCAATATTAAATCCAATAGTTAAAGAAAAAAAGGCATTGCATGCTGACAAATTATTAAAGGAGCAGGAAATTATACAATTTGATGAAGAGGTAATCTCAATCAAACAAAGATTAAAAAAATTAAAACCAGAATTTAAAAAAAGCTCAACTCTATTTCATTCAAAAGCTGAAGTAGAAGGATTATATAATAGTTTAAGTAAATATGCTGGCGCAAATGGTCTTACAATTTCTAAAATCGAAAAGAAAGAACTAAAACCAGTTTTAAAATCTGGAGCGACTGAACAAGCAACAGAAAACTTGGGTAAGTCTGATATTTCATATTACAAGATTCCTGTTGAATATGAAATTAAGGGAAACTTTTTAGGATATATAAAGTTTAAAAGAGCATTATCTAAGTCAAAAAAAATGCTTAATTTTGACAAAGAGACCATAAGTGTAGTAGAAGAGGATTCAACTGGAGCGATTATTGCAAAAGGTGAATTAACAATTGTAGGTATACCTGATGAATTTTTTTAAAAAATTTTTTTTAATATTTTTTATTTTTTTTAGCTTTTCATTAGCTGTTGCAGATAATCACGATGCTAAAAAAGAAATATTAGATCAAGCAAAAGAAATTACAGACAATATTAAACAAGAAGACTCATTAGATGAAGAAGAGGTGCCTTTAAACGACCCTTTCGCTGGTAACGAAGGAACAAATAATTCTAGAACAAATATAGATCCTGATGAAGAAAGAGATGTAATGAGCTTATATAATTTTAAACTTTCAGGTTTAATATCTGGTGAAAATGCAAGTTATATAAGTCTAACAGATTCTTCCGGCGATGTTATTAATGTTACTTTGGGTCAAAATTTAGGAAAAATTAAATTAGTAGACCTTAGGCTAACAGAGGCTATTTTTAAAAAAGAAGATAAATCTTACATTATAATTGATTTTAACAATCAAATAAGAGAGACAAATGATTACTAAAAAAATTTTAACAGTTTCTTTTTTAATTATTTTTGCTCTTTTTTTGAATGGTTGTGCAAAAAATTCTAAATTTAATAAACCTTTTAAGCACAATACACCTTTAATTAAAAAAGATATTAAATCAGTTGGAAAAGCGGAAGTTTTAAAAACACTTGAAATGGGACCAAAGCCAGTTGATGGAGACCCAGTAAAATTAAAAAAAAGAAAAAAAATTACATCTGAGTCTCAAAGGAATTATTTATTAATTCCTGAAGAGTATAAATTATTAAAACAAAGAATTACATTAAAGTTCAAAAACTTGGACTTTAAAGAAACTATGAAATTAATGGGAAAAATAGGTGAAATTAATGTGTTAGTTGGAGATGAAGTGGCGGGAGCTATTTCAGCAGAACTTATTGACGTTCCTTGGGATAAAGCATTTCAAGCATTACTGGATATGAAAAATTACGCATCCGATATTGATATTAACAGCAATTTAATTAGAGTTCATTCTCCAGAGGTTTTAGCTCAACAAGAAACTTATAAATCAGATAGAGCACAGGCAGTTAAGAATAAAGTTGAATTAGAAGACAGTGTTGAACCAATAATATCTGAAATTTTTAGACTTTATTATATATCTCCAGAATTAGCTAAGTCCACCATTGAAGCATTATTTGAAGCAAGCGAAGGGGCATCAGCACCTATAAAAATTACTGAAGAAACAGCTACTAGATCAATTATAGTTAGAGGAAAAGAAAAAGATTTAGACACAGTAGACAAAGTTCTTAGAGAAATAGATATTAAAACTGAGCAAGTATTAATTGAAGCTTTTATAGTCAAAGCAAGTTCAGAATTTGAAAGACAGTTAGGTACTAAATTAGGTGGATATTATATAAGACAAGGAGAACAAATTGGAGGAGTAATTGGTGCATCAAGCTCAGCAGGAACTTTCGATGATACTAGTGCAGCATTAAAAGGCACTAAAGATATAATAACTTCTTTCGCAGCAGAAGGTGCTACCAGCGGAATAGGAATACTAAAAAAGACTGGATCAGCAGTTCTTAAAGCTGAAATAACTGCAATGGAAGAAATCGGACTAGTTGAAACTATTTCAAATCCAAAAGTTTTTACAATTAACAACCAACCAGCAACAGTAACTCAAGGACAAGAAATACCGTATGAAACAACTTCAGAAGGTACGACTACAACTTCTTTTAAAGAAGCTGCTTTAAAACTTCAAGTTACACCAAGTATTATTGGAGATGGAAATGTTCTTTTACAAATTCAAGTTAATAACGATAGTGCCGATACTTCACAAAAAGAGCCACCTATAACTAAAATGGAAATTGTTACAAAACTATTGGTTGCAGATGGTGATATTGTTGTAATTGGTGGAATTAAAATGGAAGATAAATCTAAAGGAAAGCAACAAACCCCAGGATTAGGCAACGTTCCTGTTGTAGGAAATTTGTTTAAATATAAAAAAGATAAAGATAAACTAGAAGAATTACTTATATTTATTGCACCTAGGATTTTATAAATGTTAAAGATAAGCAGAGAGTCAGAAATAAATTTAATAAATTTATTAATTGATCAGGATGTTATTTCTGGAAAAGATTTAGCCCAAATAAAAAAAGTTTCCTCTGAAGGTGATAAATCTCAGCTAGATGCTGTTTTTGAATTAAAACTAACTGATGAAGAAAAAATATTAGACTTACTTGTTAAGGAACAATCATTAGCTGTGGCAGATCTTTCAAGTATTGAAATTACTGATGACATCAAATCAATACTTCCGTCTAATTATGTTAATATGAATTTTATAGCGCCATTTAAAATCGAAGGAAATACTTTGCATATAGCAATTCCAGATAGTTCAAAATTGAGTTTAATGAGAAATTTAAAAACAATTACAAAAAAAGATATAGAGCTTCACGCTGCTAAAGTTTCTCAAATTTCGGATTATGTTGAGCGACTTCTAAAAGATGGAGAAACAACAATTAAATCTATTCAGGAAGCGAATAAGGAAAAAGAGAAAATTCAAACATTCGATTACGATGTAGATGAAAATGCAGAAGTTTTAGAAGAAAAACCCGAGGAAGATATTGAGGCCCTGGAAAATGAGTCTGAAGTTATAAAATTTAGTACAGCAGTTGTTGCAGAAGCTATTAAATCAGGAGTTTCTGATATCCATATTGAGCCATATAGATTTTCAGCTAGAGTAAGATACAGACTAGACGGTATGCTTACCGAGCAAACACATTTTGCAAAATTTTTACATTCCAATTATGGAGCTGTAGTAACAAGATTTAAAATCATGGGTAAACTTGATATTGCTGAAAGACGTTTACCTCAAGATGGAGCCATACCTTTTAAAATTGACGGTAAAGTTGTAGATCTTCGTCTTTCAATATTGCCAACCGCAACAAATGAAAGAATTGTAATGCGGGTTTTAAATAAAGATGCGGGAGATATTAGTTTAGAACAGCTAAACTTTGAAGAAAATGATCTTAAAATTTTAAGAAAAGCAATTCATGGTACGCAAGGATTGATATTGGTAACCGGTCCAACTGGTTCCGGTAAAACAACAACACTTTATAGTATTCTCAAAGAAGTTTCTCAACCTCATTTAAATATATTAACAGCAGAAGATCCTGTTGAGTATGAGCTAGATGGAGTAGGACAAGTTCAAATTAAAGATGATATTGGATACGACTTCGGTAGAGCGCTTAGATCTTTTTTAAGACAAGACCCTGAGATAATTTTGGTTGGAGAGATGAGGGATAAGGAAACAGTTGATATTGGATTAAAAGCTGCTCTTACTGGTCACTTAGTATTTAGCACTCTACATACAAATGATGCACCAAGTTCAATTACTAGATTGCAGAATATGGGAACTCCAGATTATTTAATTTCAGCAGCATGTAGCTTGGTATTAGCTCAAAGACTAGCACGAAAAACTTGTATGGAGTGCAGAGAACCAGATCCAGATGTTACACCTAAGATGTTAACAGATTTTGGTTTCACAGCAGAACAAGCTTCAAGAGCAAAAGTAGTTAGAGGCAAAGGGTGTCCAAAGTGTAAAGATTCAGGATACAAAGGACGTATGGGAATATATGAAGTACTTAATGTTACAAAAGCAGTAAAAGAAGCAATTTTAAGAAAAGCAACAACACCTGAATTAAAAGAAATTGCAATTAAAGAGGGATTTAGAACAATGTCAGACATGGGTAGAGAAATGATTCTTTCTGGGGATTTAAACTTTAGAGAATTCGATCGTGTTCTTTCAATGGATTAAAGCATGTCATCTGAAACTTTTACATATAAAGGAATATCAGCAGGAAAATACATTGAAGGAGAGATAGAAGCTATCAATCAAGAAGAAGCTTCTTTTAAGCTTAAAGAACAAAAAATAATTATAACTAATTTAATTAAGACAAAAAAAAAGAAAGCTGCAAAAGAAAAGAAAAAAGGTGGTGGTTTTTCTTTTGGAAAGAAGAAAGTTACCCCACAAGATGTAATGCTTTTTTCAAAACAGTTTGCAACTATGGTTAAAGCAGGTCTTCCAATACTTAATGTTTTAACAATGTTAAGAGATCAAATTGAACACCCAACAATGAAGGAAATCATTGAAGATATAAGAAAAAGCCTAGAAGGCGGTATAACTCTTTCTAAATGTTTCGAAAAATATCCAAAAATATTTGATAATATTTATATTAACCTTATCAAAGCAGGTGAAGCCAGTGGTAAATTAGATGTTTTCTTATTAAAGCTAGTAGATTCATTGGAAAAAAGAGAAAAAGTTAAGAAAAAAATCAAAGGCGCCTTAATGTATCCCGGTGTTATGTTTTCTGTAGCAATAACAGTTACTGTATTCATGTTAATAAAAGTTGTTCCTGTTTTTGCTAACATGTATGAAGGAATGGGAGTAGCCCTTCCAACGCCAACAGCAGTAATCTTGAACGCCAGTAATTTTTTAAGAGGGTCGGGAGGAATGACTTTATTAATAATCTCAATTGTAGGGTTTGTAATATTTAGATACTTAACAACGAAAATTCCTGCAATTAGATATAAATGGCATCAAAGAGTTTTAAAAATGCCAGTGTTTGGCGATATGATTTTAAAATCTTTAATTGCAAGAATTGCTTTAATCATGGGTAATCTTAGTGCCGCTGGAGTAAACTTATTAGAAAGTATAGAAATTGCAAAATCTGTAAGTAATAACGATGTTGTAACTCTTGCATTAGAAAATGTAAAAAAAGGAGTATTCTCTGGTGATACATTAACAAAATTATTTTTAAAAGAACCAATTTTTCCTCCAACATTTAGCCAATTAATTTCAGTTGGAGAACAAACGGGTAATTTAGATGAAATGTTTACATCCGTATCTTCTTATTATGAAGAAGAATTTGATAGTGCAGTTGATAATATGTCGAGCTTGATTGAGCCAATAATGATTGTTTTTATGGGAACAATGATAGGAGGTTTAATGATAGCCATGTATTCACCAATATTTAATGTTGGTTCTATAGTTGGACAGTAAAATTAATTTTATTAATATTTTTTAATTAAGACTAAATGATTTATCCAATCATATTTTGAAGTTTTAAAAGCAACTTCATCCATAATTTGACCGATAAAGAAAGTACCTAAACCACCAGCTTTTACATCATCTAAGTCTCTAGGTTTAATATTAGAAGGAATAACAGGTTTTCCTTTGTCATATAAATCAAAAGTTAAAATTTTATTTTCATAAGTAATGTCTACTCTCATCGTATCTTTGCTGGCATCTCCATTATATGCATGTTTAACAATATTTTGTGCTGCCTCAGCTAATGCTAAAATAACATCATCTTTTGTACTTTCTATTTCAGGAACATTTGATAATACTTCACGTGCATAAGCTCTAACTTCTTTAAGGTTTGCCGAGTTAACCTCAAAATCTCTTGATTGTTTTATTGTCATTGCTAATCCAGATTTAGAATCTGCTCTAGTTTAGCCATCATAATTACTTTTAGAACTGACTTACTTATTTCTTTTAATACTACCTTTGTTCCAAGCTCATTTGCTTGTTGGTGACTTTCAATTAATACAGAAATTCCAGAAGAGTCCATATACTGAACATCTTTAAGATTAAGATGAACCTCTTTTTTTGCCTCAATTAAAGGCATGATCACTTCTTTTGCCTTTTCAGTGACATCCATGTCTATCTCACCATTTAAAAAAACAGTAGATATGTTGCCTTCCTCAGTAACTTTATAAGTCATAACGATATATTTAATAATTTTTCATTAAAATCAACAACTTTTACGTTATTTTCTTGACCCATTTTGATAAATTGATTTATAGTATCTATATATTATATATAATAAACTTGATAATTACTAAATTGAGAGGAAATATAAATGAAAAAGAATTCTAAAGGTTTTACACTTATCGAACTACTAGTTGTAGTGGCAATTATTGGAATATTAGCTGCTGTTGGAGTTGTTGCTTACAATGGATATACAAACAGTGCTAAAAAAGGTTCAACAAAATCAATTCACGGAAATGTATTAAAATACATAGCTGCAGAAACTAAAAAGTGTGACCTGGGTGTTGATGATATTATGAAAGCAGGCACGCTTAAGTTGTCATGCGCAACACTTACCGGTTCAGGTGGTAATGCAAAAACAGTACTTGATCACTTAACTGGCAGCTCAGGTTTAGGAAAAATCTTAAAAGATAAAAACCCTTGGACACCAACCAAGTCAGGTGGAGGAACTAATTTTGCAATTCAAGGTGGATCAACATATGTGTTAGGTCAAGTCTCTTTATCTGCAAGTAGTAACACGCTTACGCTTAAAACTTGTATTGATGGAGATTGTTCTAAAACTGCTGAACAAATCGAAGATACTGTAGACGTAAAATAGTTTAGTTTGTATTTTAAAAAAAAATTAAAGGTTTTTCTTTAATAGAACTTTTAGTTGTTGTTGCGATTCTTGGAGTTATAGCATCAATTGGAGTTGTCAGTTACAATGGCTATGTTTCTTCAACCAAAATGAAAAATACAGAAAATATAATGAGACAAGTAAGTCTTGGTCAATCAGAGTATTATTCTTTGGGTGGAGTTTATTTTGAAGGTAATTGTCCACCAAATAAAGCATCTTCTAAAAAAGTTCAAGATGAACTTTTAGATGGAGCAAAGACAATTGTCGATCAAGACGATGAAATAACTACAGGATATTCTGTTTGTGTTAAAACTGACAGTACTAAAAAATTTATAATATACGCAATAGAAACAGACAAAAAAGGCACTAAGATACCAGGAGGCTGTGAACTAGAGTTAGGTGGAGATGGTTCTTTAAAAAGAACATCCTGCTAAAATAATTATTTATGAATATTGAAGATATAAAAAAATTTGTGATTAATATTTTTAGTGAAGAACTTACTCAAAAAAGAAAAACTTATATAACTATTAGTCTTGGATGGGTAATTTTTATTGGATATCTGACTTGGTGGAATGGTTTAAAAAGTCCGGGACTTGACAAAAGTTTTAGATGGGACGAATGGCTTTGGTTTGGCATTGTGCCTGCAACAGTTCCATACATTTTTTATTTTATCTGGAAAAAGAGAGATTAAGACCTAATTTTTCTATTAAATTTATATAATAAATTTTTGTTTTATTTATAAAACTGCTTTATGTTGAGTGGTGATGGATAATGTTGATATCAATTCTGTAAAATCATTTGTCGATACCTTATGGGTAATTGATTGTGCAATTCTTGTTTTTATTATGCAAGCTGGCTTTATGTGTATGGAGTCTGGCCTTTCAAGATATAAAAATAGCATAAATGTTGCATTAAAAAATGCTGCTGATTTTGGAGTTTCAGTAGTAATTTTTTGGGTTTTTGGTTTTGGAATAATGTTTGGCACTAGTTACAAAGGATTATTCGGAACTGATTTGTTTTTTTTAAAAACTGATATCTCAGAATGGATGACTTACTTTGTTTTCCAAGCAATGTTTGTTGCCACAGCAGCTACAATTATTTCAGGTGCTGTTGCTGAAAGAATGAAATTTGTAGGATATTTACTTATTACAATTTTAGCCACAGGGATTATTTATCCATTAGTAGGTCATTGGGCTTGGTCATCAAATTATCTAGCAAATATGAAAGGATCAGATGCTCAACTTCTGACGACAACAGAAAACGTAAGACACACAGGTTGGTTATCTGACATGGGGTTTGTAGATTTTGCTGGAAGCACTATTGTTCATTCAGTAGGTGGCTGGATAGCATTATCAGCAGTATTAATATTAGGACCAAGAATAGGAAAATATTCAGAAGCGAACAAAGGAAAATTTACCGGATCCAGCTTTCCTCTTGCGGTTCTTGGAACATTAATACTTTGGTTCGGTTGGTTTGGTTTTAATGGAGGAAGTAACGGTGCTATGGATGATGCTGTACCATTAATTTTAATAAATACTTTTCTCGCAGCAGCATTTGGTCTATTAACAGGATTAGCAACTTCTTTTATAATATATAAAAAGCCAGATGCTTTTTATGTAATTCTTGGACCGCTAGCCGGATTGGTTGCAATCACTGCAGGATGCAATTCGATGACATCTCTTACTGCTATTTTTGTAGGAATAGTTGGTTCGCTTATTGCAATAGGTGTTAACGAACTTTTAAATAAATTAGAGATTGACGATGTGGTAGGAGCCATTCCAGTTCATTTAGCAGCAGGTATATGGGGAACTTTGGCTGTTGGATTTTTTTCAAATTTAGAAATTCTCGACACAGGTCTAACTAGATGGGAACAAATTAAAGTTCAATTCATTGGAGCAGGATCAATTGGATTATTTGCATTTTTAGGTTCTTACATTTTGTTAAAAATATTAAATTATTTTTATCCTTTAAGGGTAAGTGCTTTACATGAAGAGTTAGGTTTGAATATCGCAGAACATAATGCGGTATCGGTTGAACATGACCTAATTTCAATTCTAGACCAACAATCTAAAACAGAAGATTTAACAATAAGAGGACCCCAAGACCCTTTTACTGCTGGTGGAGTAATTGGTCTTTATTATAATAAATTAATGAGCAAATTAGAAAGTAGCGAAACACAAAAAGAAAAATGGCGAAGTAGAATATCTAATGAAGTAAAACTCGCAGTAAAAGTTCAAGAGAATTTTTTACCAAAAAGAAATTTAGATAATTATCCAGTAAGCGGGATCAATATTTCAGCAAGAGAAGTATCAGGTGATTTGTTTAGCTTCTATCCACATAACGAAAGTGTTTATTTTATAATTGCAGATGTTGCTGGAAAAGGAATACACGCTGGAATGGTCATGGCAAAAGCTTCGACT
>MDTE01125655.1_pt1 | contig 10574 bp, 4 predicted proteins | sample 811231 | NCBI WGS metagenome assembly MDTE01 (sample SAMN05326651, study PRJNA326480) | marine metagenome | isolation source: seawater | place: Indian Ocean: Red Sea | collected 2010 | reverse complement strand
GGTTCAATTAAGGTTTTGAACCCTTTAAAAGATGATCTCAAGAATTTTATTGGTGGTCGGGTAACTCAAGACATAGTTGATACAAGAACTGGAGAAATTTTTCTTGAGGGCGGCACAGAATTAACTGCTGAAAATATAGAGTCGTTAAAAGAAGCCGGTATTAAAGAAATAAATATTGTAGATGGTAATAAAGATTTTCATTCTATGCTTCTGCTAAATACCATAGATAAAGATCCTACTAATAGTACGGAAGAGGCGTTAGGTGTTGTATATCAGCTGATTCGTGCTAGTGAGCCGCCTAATCTTGAAACTGCCCAGAAATTTATTGAGCGAATTTTCTTTAGTCCTAAAAAATATGATCTAGGTCAAGTCGGCCGTTATCGTCTCAATCAGCAATTTAATTTAAATATCGATGTAGAAGATACGGTATTAACTATGGATGATATTATTCAAGTGATCAATTTTTTGATTGAAATGAGGAAGGGTGAGCGTGGTGTAGATGACATTGATCATTTGGGAAATCGTCGTGTAAAGACAATTGGTGAGCAGCTTACTAATCAATTTAGTGTAGCATTAAGTAGGATGATACGTACAATTCATGAAAGAATGAATTTACGAGAATCTGAAAGTATTACGCCGCAGGACTTGATCAATTCACGAGTTGTCACAACGGTAATAAATACTTTTTTTGGGACTTCACAACTTTCTCAATTTGGTGACCAAACTAACCCGCTAGCAGAAATTACTCATAAGCGTAGAATTTCTGCCTTAGGTCCAGGTGGTTTAACGCGTGAACGTGCAGGTTTTGAAGTGCGTGATGTGCATTATACTCATTATGGAAGATTATGCCCAATTGAAACGCCTGAGGGTCCAAACATTGGTCTTATATCTTCGTTAGCAATGTTTGCTGATGTAAATAGTCATGGATTTATTGAATCACCTTATCGAAAAGTTGATCGGAATTCAGATAAATCAATTGTTACTGATAAAATAGAATATTTATCTGCGGATGATGAAGACCGAGTTTTGGTTGCTCAAGCATCTACTGAAAGGTCTAAAACAGGTAGAATAACAGAAGAAAAAATTAGAGCTCGAGTAAAAGGGGATTTTCCAATAGTTACTCCAACAGATGTTGATTACGTTGAGGTTTCTCCAAATCAAATTCTTAGTGTTGCTGCCGCTCTAATCCCATTTTTAGAACATGATGATGCTAATCGAGCATTAATGGGTTCAAATATGCAACGACAAGCAGTGCCCTTAATGAAACCGCAAGCTCCAATTGTAGGTACAGGAATTGAGAGTAAAGTTGCAGTTGACTCTAGGTCTGCCGTGACATCTCCGGTTGATGGTAGAGTTACTTATGTTGATTCAGAGCGCATTCTAATTAAAAGAAAAGATGTTCAGGATTCGCTTGCATTATTTGAAGGTGAAAATATTATTGAGATAGAATTAAAGAAATTTCATCGCACTAATCAGAATACAGTTCATAATCAGCGTCCTTTGGTTACAGAAGGTATGCAAGTAAAAAAAGGTGATATTATAGCTGATGGTGCTGCTACCGATTGTGGTGAATTAGCTCTAGGCTCTAATATTCGAGTGGCATTTATGCCTTGGCGAGGTTATAATTTTGAAGATGCTATAGTTTTGAATGAAAGACTTGTTAAGGATGATTCATTTAGTTCTGTTCATTGTAATGAAATTGAGCTAGAAGTTCGTGATACCAAGCGAGGTCAGGAAGAATTGACTCCAGAGATACCTAATGTTAGTGAAGATGCGACCAAAGATCTTGACTCAAGCGGTATAATTCGCGTAGGTGCGCGGGTTAAAGAAGGGGATATACTCATTGGTAAAGTGACTCCAAAGGGTGAGACAGATCCAACACCTGAAGAAAAATTATTACGTGCAATTTTTGGGGAGAAGGCTGGCGAAGTAAAAGATGCTTCTAAAAGAGCTGAGCCAGGTATAAAGGGTGTAGTAATTAAAACTCAGCTATTTGAAAAACAGGCCAAGAGGACTAAAAAAGAAGAGCGTGAGCAAATACTCTTATTTCAAAAGAATGCTTTAGAATCTAAAAAACGATTAAAAGAATCTAGAGATGAGAAACTTACAAGTTTATTGAAAGACGAGATCTCTAATGGGATACGTGATCTTAGTTCAGGTAAAACGCTCATTAAAAAATCAACAAAACTTACTCTAAAAAGATTGAATAGTTTTGATATGGAACGTTTTGCTCAGGATGAAGCATGGGTGGAGAATAAGGTTGTATGGAAAAAGATTAAAGCAATCTGGCGTTCTTTTAGGGAAGAATGGAGTAGTATTGAAACTACTCTGGAGCGTGAAATTTTTAAATTACGTATTGGTGATGAGCTTCAGCCAGGTATTTTAAAACTTGCAAAAGTATTTGTTGCTCAAAAACGAAAAATATCAGTTGGTGATAAAATGGCTGGTCGTCATGGTAATAAGGGTATCGTAGCAACAATTGTTCCTGAAGAAGATATGCCATTTATGGAGGATGGTTCCCCGGTTGATGTAGTTTTAAATCCTCTAGGTGTTCCTTCTCGTATGAATTTAGGTCAGTTATATGAAACGATGTTAGGCTGGGTAGGTGATATAACTGGTAAACGGTTTGCTACTCCAGTTTTTGATGGGGCAACGCCTGGTGAAGTAGAATCTGAATTGAAAAACGCGGGTCTTCCTTTGAGTGGTAAAGCAAAACTAATCGATGGTAAAACGGGTGAGTATTTTGATAATCCTGTAACAGTAGGTAGTATCTATATGATGAAGTTAAGTCATATGGTAGATGATAAAATGCATGCTCGTTCAACTGGGCCATACTCTTTAATTACACAACAGCCATTAGGTGGTAAAGCTCAGTTTGGTGGCCAAAGACTTGGAGAGATGGAAGTTTGGGCGCTTCAGGCATATGGTGCAGCACATACATTATATGAGTTATTAACAGTTAAGTCTGATGATGTAGAAGGTAGGACTAAAGTGTATAATTCAATTGTTCGTGGAGAGCAGATGCCAGAATACTCTTCACCCGAATCATTTAATGTCATGATCAAAGAGCTACAGGGCCTTTGTATTGATGTAGAACTGGATTAACCTAAGGAGTAAATGCTTTGACTTACATCCAATCAAATAGTATTGACACTTCCAAAAAATTTAATTCAATTACAATTGGATTATCTTCGCCGGAAATGATACTTGCTCGTTCTTATGGGGAAGTATTAAAACCTGAAACAATTAATTATCGTTCTTATAAACCTGAAAAAGATGGTTTGTTTTGTGAGAAAATCTTTGGTCCGGTAAAGGATTATGAATGTCATTGTGGCAAATATAAGGGTATACGTTATCGCGGCATTATTTGTGATCGTTGCGGGGTTGAAGTAACAAGAAAAAAAGTTAGAAGGCAGAGGATGGGCCATATCACTCTTGCTGTCCCAGTTGTGCATATTTGGTATCTAAGATCAATTCCGAGTAAATTAAGTTATCTCGCTGGTAAAAGTACAAAAGACCTTGAAAGAGTGATTTACTATGAAATGTTTATGGTTATTGATCCTGGTCAAAGTGGTTTAGATGAATTCGCTTTAATTGAGGAAGATGAATATTTGGAGCTTGAAAATCAATTTGGATATATGGCTGTTTCAGACGATGATCGAGATAATGAGAATTATTTTTATGCAACCATGGGCGGTGAAGCAATTAAAGAAATGTTATCTCGATTAAATATCATGGATTTAAAAAAGGAATTGATTGATGTAGTTAAGACTTCAAAATCTAAGCAAAAAAGAGCAGATGCATTAAAAAGATTAAAAGTAGTTCAGGCATTCGTTCCTGATCCAACAAAAAAACGTTTAAATAAACCTGAATGGCAAATTGTTTCAATTCTACCAGTTATTCCGCCAGAATTAAGACCTCTTGTTCCGCTTGAAGGTGGAAGATTTGCGGCATCTGACTTAAATGACTTATATCGTAGAATAATTATAAGAAATAATCGTCTTAAGCAATTGATGGAGATAAAGGCTCCGGATGTTATTCTAAGAAATGAAAAACGAATGTTACAAGAGGCAGTTGATGCTTTATTTGATAATAATCGTAGGAAAACTGCTATTCGTTCTGGCTCGAGGCGTCCATTGAAATCATTATCTGATATGTTGAGAGGTAAAACCGGTAGATTTAGGCAAAATCTACTTGGTAAGAGAGTCGATTATTCTGGTAGGTCTGTTATTGTTGTTGGGCCTCAACTTAAGCTGCACGAGTGTGGGTTGCCTAAAAATATGGCTTTAGAATTATTTAAGCCGCACATGATCAATAATTTGATGGCTAGGGGTTATTCACAGACGCCAAGAAGTGCGAAATTAATGGTGGAAAATCGTGAACCGGTTGTTTATAAAGTTCTAGAATATGTAGTTAGAGACCATCCAGTGTTGCTTAATCGAGCTCCAACTCTTCACAGATTAGGTATTCAGGCTTTTCAGCCTATATTGGTTGATGGAAAAGCAATTCAATTACATCCATTAGTCTGTTCAGCATTTAATGCCGATTTTGACGGTGATCAGATGGCTGTTCATGTCCCTCTTTCATTAGAAGCTCAGATGGAAGCAAGAATGCTTATGTTATCAAGTCATAATATTCTTCATCCAGCTAATGGTCAGCCAATAGCGGTGCCTTCTCAAGATATGGTGTTGGGATGTTATTATTTAACAAGGCCAAAGAAAGATGATAAAGGTCATGGGAAAATTTTTGGATCAATTGATGAAGGTTTATTGGCTTATGAAAATAAATCTGTTGGTCTGCATGCCATTGTTCATCTTAAACATAATGGAGTATGGATTAAGGAAACAACAGTTGGTCGTATTATTTTTAATTCGATTCTACCAGATGATTTAGAATTTGTAAATGATATTGTTAATAAAAATAAATTAATAAAAATAGTAAATCAAGCGTATTTGATTTCTGGTAATTATAACACTGTTCAATTTTTAGATCGATTAAAAGATCTAGGATTTTTAATGGCAACTAATAGTGGTGCTTCAATTGCTACAAGCGATGTATTAATTCCAGATGAAAAAGATAGTATTATCGGGGCTGCGCAAGATGAGGTTGATGATATAAAGCATAAGTTTGATAGACATATTCTTACTGATGGTGAAAGATACAATAAAGTAATAGATATATGGACTCATGCCACTACAAATATGGCGATGACTATGATGGATGCTTTGAAAAAAGACAGGGAAGGTTTTAATCCTGTTTATATGATGGCTGATTCAGGCGCTAGGGGTTCTCAAGATCAGATTAAGCAATTAGCGGGGATGAGAGGGCTTATGGCTAAACCTCAGAAATCTATGAAAGGCGGTGTAGGTGAGATTATTGAATCTCCAATTACATCAAACTTTAAAGAAGGGCTTTCAGTTTTTGAATATTTTATATCTACTCATGGGGCACGTAAGGGTCTAGCTGATACTGCTTTGAAAACAGCTGATGCAGGGTATTTGACTAGGCGTTTAGTTGATGTAGCCCAGGATGTTGTAGTTTATGAAACAGATTGCGGGACAATAAATGGTATTGTCATTGCAGATCTCAAGGAAGGTGAAGAAATTATTGAGCCACTTTCTGATAGAATTCTTGGTAGAACAATTTGTGATGATTTTATTATTAAAGGAGATGTTGTTGTTAAGGCTGGCTCGGTAATTGAGGAGGATGAAGCTGAATTAATTGGTGATAGTGGAGTAGAGAATGTAAGAATTCGTTCTATTCTCACATGTGAGTCAAGAAGGGGTTGTTGTGCTAAATGTTATGGATGGGATTTATCAACGCATCAATTAGTAGATATTGGAACTGCTGTGGGTATTCGCGCTGCGCAAAGCATAGGTGAGCCAGGAACTCAGCTGACTCTAAGAACTTTTCATATTGGTGGTACAGCTACTCGTATAATTGAGCAATCAGAAATGGTTGCTAAGCGTCCAGGAACAGTGAAGTTCTCGGACAACTATGATTTTGCCGATACGATTGATGAAAGTGGAACTAATGTAAGAAGGTGTATGGTTCGTCATGCGCGTTTATTGATATTAGATGATGATGGAAATGAGAATGCTTCGTTTAATGTCCCTTATGGTTCAACTGTTTTTGTTAATAATGGTGATAAGATTAATAGTAATACAACTCTAATACAGTGGGATCCATATACTGATATTATTTTAGCGCGCGAAACAGGAATTGTTTCTCTCAAAGATTTTATTGAAGGAGAAACTTATGCTGTTGAGGCTGTAGAAGGTGGAAAAAAGCAAATGGTTGTTGTAGAGGCTAGGGACCGTAAGCTTAGTCCACATATCGAAATAGTAGACAATAAGGATAAAATTTTAGCGGGGGGTACAATTCTTCCAGTTAAGGCGACCTTAGTAGTTAAGGATAGGTTAAAAGTGCAGCGAGGTCAAACTTTAGTTAAAATTCCAAAAGATATTGGTAAATCAAGAGATATTACTGGTGGTTTACCAAGAGTAGCGGAGTTATTTGAAGCAAGAAAGCCTACTAACCCAGCTGTAATGACAGAAATTAATGGTACTGTACGTTTTGGTGATACTAAGCGTGGTGTTAGAAAAATTCATGTAACTGGTAGTGATGGTGAAGAGAGGACTTATTCAATACCTTATGGTAAGCATGTGATTGTTCATGAGGGTGATTTTATAACTGCTGGAACTAACTTATGTGAGGGTGCTATTTCCCCAGATGATATACTTCATGTTTTAGGCCCATCTGCTGTAAGAGATTATCTTGTAAATGAAATACAGGAAGTATATAGGTTGCAGGGAGTGAAAATAAATGATAAACATATTGAAGTAATTGTAAATCAAATGATGCAGAAGGTCAGTGTTAAAGATCCTGGTGATACATGGTTTTTAGAAGAAGATAGAGTGAATAAAAAAGAATTCTTTGCAGAAAATGATCGTATTTCAAAAATGGTTATTATTAATGATGCTGGAGATTCAGATTTAGAAACCGATTTTATGATTGAAAGATCTGATTTTCTTGAAATTAATAAAGACCTTAAGGCAGCAGGGAAAAAAGTTGCTACCTATAGGAAAACTAAGCCTGCTACATTTGAGCCAATATTAATGGGCATTACTAGAGCGTCGTTAAATACAGAGAGTTTTATTTCGGCTGCATCTTTTCAAGAGACTACAAGGGTTTTGACAGATGCGTCCACAGCGGGTAAAACTGATTATCTTCGAGGATTAAAAGAAAATGTTGCTGTTGGTAGATTAATCCCTGCAGGGACTGGAACGCCTGGTATTAATAATATATTAGTAGGTGTTGATGATATTGATGATGAAGCGGTAGCTTAAATAAAAAGAAAAAAAATAAAAATGAGCATTGCAGACAAATCTAATTCTTTTGTAATTTTGTAGGCTTTGGATAAAATGATATGCCGACGATAAATCAATTAGTTAGAAAAGGTAGAAAGCGTGTTTTGAAAAAAACTAATACTCCAGCGCTTTCGAGTAACCCTCAAAAAAGAGGAGTTTGTACGCGTGTATATACTACTACACCAAAAAAGCCAAACTCAGCGCTTAGAAAAGTTGCTCGTGTTCGTTTGACTAATGGCATGGAAGTAACTGCTTATATTCCTGGAGAAGGACATAATTTGCAAGAACATAGTATTGTTTTGATTGAGGGGGGTAGGGTAAAAGATTTGCCAGGTGTTCGCTATCATGTTGTTAGGGGAACTCTTGACACTGCTGGTGTAAGTGATAGAAAAACTAGTCGTTCTAGGTACGGAGCTAAAAAACCAAAATAAATATAAGTTATGAGACGTAGAAGACCAGAAAAAAGAGAAATCCTTCCAGATCCTGTCTATAATGATAAGCTTGTAGCTAAGTTTGTTAATTATGTTATGGTTAGAGGTAAGAAAGGTGTTGCAGAAAAAATTTTTTATGGTGCTATGGATATTATTAAGCAGCGAACTAAGACTGATGGTTTAAAGATTTTTGAAAAAGCAATTGAGAATGCGTCCCCATCTGTTGAAGTAAAGTCTAGGCGAATTGGTGGTGCTACCTACCAAGTTCCTATTGAAGTCCCAAAAAATAGAAGATTTTATTTAGCTTCTCATTGGATTATTTATTCAGCATCTAGTAGGTCTGGAAAGCCTATGTCTGAAAAACTTGCTACAGAGTTGATATCGGCGGCTAATGGAGAAGGTGGCGCTATTAAGAAAAAAGATGACACTCATCGTATGGCTGATGCAAATAAGGCATTTGCTCAATTTCGATAATAAGTATATATAGTAGATTAGCAAATTTTGAAGAAAACAAGTTTAGATCAAGTTAGAAATATAGGCATCATGGCTCACATTGATGCAGGTAAGACTACTCTTACTGAGCGTGTGTTGTATTATACTGGTAGAACCCATAGGATAGGTGAAGTGCATGATGGAGCTGCTACTATGGATTGGATGGAGCAGGAGCAAGAAAGAGGTATTACGATTACATCTGCGGCTACAACTTGTATGTGGGAAGATCACCGTATAAATATTATTGATACTCCTGGCCATGTAGATTTCACTGTAGAGGTGGAAAGATCTTTAAGAGTGCTTGATGGAGCTGTGGCTGTATTCTGTGCAGTTGGTGGAGTAGAGCCCCAGAGTGAGACTGTTTGGCGACAGGCGGATAAATATGGTGTACCCAGGATTGCTTTTGTTAATAAAATGGATAGAGTTGGTGCTGATTTTTTTAATGTTGTTAAAATGATCAAAGATCGTTTAGGGGCTTCTCCATTGCCACTAACTATTCCAATAGGATCTGGTGAAATGTTTACTGGAATTATAGATTTAATTGAAATGAAATCTATTCTCTATAATGAAACATCGATGGGCTCTAGGTTTGAATATGGTGATATACCTGATGATATGAAAGATGAAGCTGATAAATGGCGTCATCACTTGATAGAGGAAACCGCTACATATGATGAACATTTGATGGAGAAGTATCTTTCAGATGAAAAAATTTCTGTTGAAGAATTAAGGGCTGCTATTAGAAAAGGTTGCCTTGATAATACTTTCGTTCCAACTCTTTGTGGGTCAGCATTTAAAAACAAAGGTGTCCAAAGATTGCTAGATGGTATCGTTAATTTACTTCCTTCCCCACTTGATATTGGTTCTGTGAAAGGTATTGATGTTAGTGATTCAGATATAGATATGGTTCGTGAACCAAATGATGAAGAGCCATTTAGTGCGTTAGCATTTAAAATTATGACAGATCCTTATGTAGGCAAATTGACATATATGAGGGTCTATTCAGGTAAGCTAAATGCTGGTTCTTATATTTATAATCCTACTTCTGATAAAAGAGAGCGGATCAGTAGAATATTATTAATGCATTCAAATAAAAGAGAAGAAAGGGATTTTGTATCGACTGGAGAGATTGTAGCTGCGGTTGGATTAAAAAATGTTAAAACTGGTAATACTCTATGTGATGAAAAGAAACCAATTCTTTTAGAGTCAATGGATTTTCCAGAGCCTGTTGTTGCTGTCTCTGTAGAGCCTGTTAGTAAGGGTGATCAAGACTCTTTGGCAAAGGGTTTGCAAAAACTTGGTGAAGAAGATCCTACTTTTAAAGTTTCTACAGATGAAGAAACGGGACAAACAATTATAGCTGGAATGGGTGAGCTGCACTTGGAGATCTTAGTTGATAGGTTATTGAGGGAATTCAAAGTTAAGGCAAATATTGGGCAACCTATGGTTGCTTATCGTGAAGCCATTACTAAAGCTGTATCTGATGTTGATATGAAGTTTGTGAGACAATCTGGCGGGCGAGGTCAGTATGGTCATGTTGTTATAAATGTAGAGCCAAATGAACCAGGTAAGGGTTATCATTTTGAAAATAAAATTGTTGGAGGAGTTATTCCTAGAGAATATATACCTTCAGTTGATGCTGGTATTAAAGAAGCGTTAAAAAATGGTGTTATTGCTGGATATCCTATTGAAGATGTTAGAGTTGAGCTAATATATGGTTCTTATCATGATGTTGACTCATCAGAGATGGCATTTAAAATTGCTGGATCTATGGCAATACAAGATGCTTGTAAAAAAGCTGGTGCAAAATTAATGGAACCTATTATGATGGTTGAGGTAATTGTTCCAGATGAATACCTTGGTGATGTTATGGGTGATTTGAATTCACGTCGTGGTAAGATTGAAGGTATGGAGCAACGTAAAGAAGCGCAAGTTGTTAAGTCATTTGTTCCGTTAAGTAGTATGTTTGGTTATGTAACAGATCTGCGGTCTATAACTCAAGGTCGTGCAGTATTTCATATGGAGTTTGCACACTATAAACAAGTTCCATCTAGTATAGAGACTGAAATTCTAGAAAAAGTTCACGCTAAAGTATCTTAAAAAAAAGAATTAAGGAGTATTAAAAATGTCAAAAGAAAAATTTGAAAGAACCAAGCCGCATGTAAATATTGGTACAATTGGTCATGTTGATCATGGTAAAACTACTTTAACAGCAGCGATTACCTTAGTTCAAAGTTCTCGTGGTCTTGCTGAGGCGATGGCTTTTGATAATATTGATAAT
>MDTE01087845.1_pt1 | contig 10574 bp, 16 predicted proteins | sample 811231 | NCBI WGS metagenome assembly MDTE01 (sample SAMN05326651, study PRJNA326480) | marine metagenome | isolation source: seawater | place: Indian Ocean: Red Sea | collected 2010 | reverse complement strand
GTGTAGTGACTGGTGATAGGGTGGGTTAATACAATGTACCTCTCTCCCTCTCTCACACTCTTTTTTATTTTTCCGGCAAAGGACTATGCCGATCGTGACCAATATTGAACCAATGAAGGGTATTGGTACAGAATTGGTACAGTAGTTGGTCTAAAATTGGTTGAAAAAGACCCCCTATGCACCCCCTTTGACAGAAAGTATTATAATATATATCCTATCCACTCACCGGTGGGGGGTTGAAACCACCTGGTATACCCCACGCTAACCCATTGATATTACAGGATTTTTGGGGGGATTCTGAGAACGGTAGGTATAACTCTATGATTTTAAAGGGAAATCCCTTTAATCGCCTAACAAGAGTAAGGATCGGTATTAAATATAACCTTAGATGTTAAATACAACCTTAATAATTTATTCTAAATCCCCTCTTGAGGGGGGATTTAGAATAAATTAAGATAGTAAGGTTTTCAAACAACAGCCTGATTTCGGGAGGCGGGGATTGTGTCCGTCAAAGATAGGCGCAGAGAACGAATACAGCGTAAACAAAAGGATAAGGATAAGCCGGACACCAAGCATCAGGCGAAGCCTTACAAGCGTAAAAAGGATATAGAATGGCGATATCAAACTACAGCGAATTAAACACCGCTGTTGCTAACTGGTTGGATAGGGATGACCTGACTGACAGGATTCCTGAGTTTATTGCGCTTGCTGAGGCCCGGTTTAACCGCATCCTTAGAATACGTGCTATGGAGACCAAGCAGACTGCATCCACTGTTGGCGGTCAGCAGAATCTAGCACTACCCACGAATTTTATTCAGATGCGGAATTTGCAGATGAATACTGATCCGGTAACCCCAATGCAGTATGTTACACCAGAAATCTTTGACCGACTGTACGGTGGCGCTCCGGCGGGTACTCCCAAGGTTTACACCATTCTGGCTGATGAGATCGCCCTTGGGCCGAAACCTGATTCTGTGATGACCATTGAGATGTTATTCTATAAGAAGTTTGATGCCTTGACCCCAAGTGCTGCGACAAACTGGGTTATCACCAACGCCCCTGATGTCTATCTGTACGGATGCCTTTTGGAGGCAGAGCCGTTCATTATGAACGATCAGAGGGTGGCCTTATGGGCTGCTGCCTTTGACCGGGCTATTTCGGATATACAAGAGCAGGATAACAAGGATAGGCATTCCGGTTCCGCTCTTAGGGTGATGACCGCTACTGGGACTCCCTAATGACCGCCCCGATTACGTGGGCTGAAGCCACGGCTCCTATATACTGGAGCAATATCGGCATTAACTGGAATTCCCCGGCCAAGGCTGAATCCCCCTCATATGCGGTTGAGATGGGAAATACGGATAATGTCGGCACTGGAACCATACTGGGTTCCTCCACGTTTGATCTGACTCTGGCTGCTACCAAGAATGGTACGCATATCATGTTTAATGATGTGACGTTTGCCGTAGATTCCGGCTATACCTCCGTTGGTGGCTTTACCATGAATGAGGAAATCTCTTTAGGGCTATCGTCAGGGTACACCGCAACCGGCAGAATGGACGGGGTGGGGGCTGTAACCTACGCTATTAATACGGATTACGTTAATAATACGAAATACCCTGAGTCGGCAGGGTTAGATTTGACAATGAATTATGAAAACGGAGACTCATTCTTATGGAGTGATGTATCCGATCCAAGCAGTATTTGGACAGATGTAGCAGACCCATCTTCAACTTGGTCTGATGTTTCAGACCCATCTACGGTATGGACGGATGTTGATTACCCCAATTAGTTTAAAGGCCGATGGAGGCTTAAAAATGCAACATGATACAGATATGAACCTTGGCCTCAAAAATATTTGGGAGGTCGTTTGCCTAGACTCTGACGGCAATGAGAAGTGGCGGGAGATCAACAAGAATCTTGTCACCACAGAAGGACTGAACCATGTCCTGTCTAGCACCCTTGATGGCGGTACGCAGATCACAACTTGGTATGTTGGTCTCAAAGGGACTGGATCGGCTGCTGCTGCGGATACGATGTCCTCTCACTCTGGATGGAGTGAAATCACGGACTACTCACAGTCAGTACGTCAAACCCTTACTCTGGGTACGGCTGCTGCCGGTAGCATCGACAACAGCGCAAGCAAGGCATCCTTCTCAATCAACGCCACCGCTACGATAGCCGGTGCGTTTATCCCAAGCGACAGCACCAAGTCTGGAACTTCTGGCACACTGTACGGTGTGGTGGACTTTGCTTCTTCACGGTCTGTTATCTCTGGTGACACGCTTGAGGTGACCGTCACACTGACGGCAGCATCAGCATGAGTGTAGAATCCGCCAGTTGGGTTACACAGTTAAACAGTGCTAACCCTGTAGTTGGTGATCCAGTAGGGGAAGGTGATGACCACCTTCGCATGATTAAGACTGTTCTTCAAAACAGTTTTCCCTCTACGTCTACTTCTGCTATTGTTCCCAATATGTCAGGACAGTCAGGTAAATATTTAACTACGGATGGCACTGATGCGTCATGGGGTACTGTTGAGGCAGGCGATCCCGCAGGAACGGCAGTTGCTATGGCGATTGCTCTAGGAGGATAAGATGGCTAACGCATTTAAGAATGCCGGGGCTGCAATTGGGGCCACAAGAACAGATGTGTACACTTGCCCTGCATCTACAGAGGCAGTGATTCACGCCCTGTATCTGTCTAATGTGGATGGTACTAACAGCGTGGATGCTACGATTGAAGTCTATGATTCTTCGGCTGCAACCTACTATCATGTAGGCAAGACTATTCCAGTTCCCGCAGACTCAACGCTTGTGTTTGACAAACCCCTAAACCTAGAGGTGTCAGACAAGTTGACTATTACGGCTTCAGCAGCATCTGACTTGGAGTGCTTTGCCAGTATTCTGGAGATAACGTAATGCCCTATCTAGGTGCAAAAGAACTTAAAGCATCTGATATTAGAAGGTTTGACGTAACAGGCTCAACGTCTGCTACGCATACCCTGACTTGGACTGCGCCTAACGAACAATCCCTCATCGTCACCATCAATGGTGTGAAACAGCATGAGGACGCATACAGCATATCCGGCACTACCCTGACCCTGACCTCTGCTCTGGTATCTACTGACAAACTGGAAGTGATCGGTATCAATGATATTGGCACTACGATCACCCCTGCTCAGAACTCAGTCAACGCAGACAAGATTGCTAACGATGCGGTTACTGTTGCCAAACTGAATACGACTGGCACAGCCTCTTCTTCTACCTTCCTTCGTGGAGATATGGCATGGACAGCGGTAAGTGATGTTAGTGGATTATCTTCGGTACAGGTGTTCACTTCTTCCGGCACATGGACACGACCCACAGGCGTAACAAAGGTTCTTATGTTTGTTACTGGCGGTGGAGGTGGTGGCGGAGCAGCAGTTAGTGGAGCAGCAGGCGGTGGATCAGGCTCTTCATCTGGAACAGCCATAAAGTTTCTTGACGTATCCTCTATCTCCAGTTCCACGATTACTGTCGGTACTGGTGGCTCTGGTGGTGCAGGAGGGGCGTATAACGATGGCTCAACAGGCGGAACATCATCGTGGGCAGACGGAACGAATACCGTTCAAGCCACTGGCGGTACAGGCGGTAAATATAACTCTTGGGCAAATAATGATCCTACAGACCCTACAGGCGGAGATTTAAATATTCCCGGCGCTAACGGAGGGTTTGGAACCTCAAACTCAATTACATATACAACACTAACCTCTGGAGCATCTTTCTGGGGAGCGGGAGGATGTACTGGAGGAAATGATGCCGGTAACCACAATGGGCAAACTGCAAGGGCTTACGGCTCTGGAGGGGGAGGCGGAAGCGCCCATGCCACAGATACCGATAACGGCGGTGACGGCGCAGGCGGTGTTGTCTACATTCTGGAGTTTAAATAATGGCCCTTACTAAAGTCACAGAAGATATGACATCCGGCATTGCCGATGAGTCAGGGCTTGCATCAGTACAGGTCTTTACTTCTAGCGGAACTTGGACACGCCCTACTGGAATCACGAAAGTCATTATAGAAGTTCAGGGCGCAGGCGGTGGTGGAGGAAAAGGTGCAAACGCAGATTACAACATAAGTGGTGGTGCAGGAGGATACTGTAAAAAACTGCTAGATGTTTCTTCTATTTCTTCCGCAACAATTACGGTTGGCTCTGGTGGAGCCGGTACATCCCACTCAACTACCGGAGGAGGAAGTGACGGCGGAGATTCTTCTTGGTCTGACGGGACGAATACCATAACTGGAGGCGGTGCAAACGGAGGGCCAAATTCTTACTATGGTACTGGAGATGGCGGGTCTGCTACCGGAGGGGATATAAATATTGTTGGGCAATGTGGTTCTGCTGCATATCTTGGGGGTAGTTCTCAATTTGGACAATGCGGTCATTATGGAAATATTAACTTGTCTACTGTGGTTGGTATGCGTGATGGAAACGGATATGGAGCCGGAGGTGCAAACTGGTCTGGTTACAGTCAAGACTGTGGAGCGGGTTCTGGTGGAATAGTAATCGTGTGGGAGTATAAATGAGTTACATAGGAAAAGAACCGCAGTTTACTCAGTATCCGTCTAAGTATTTTAACGGTGATGGCACTGCCATGACTGTAACCCTTGACTATGCTCCGCCTAATGAGGCTGCACTACTGGTATTCATTGACGGTGTAAGGCAGGACACAAGCGCATACTCATTGTCTGGCACAAGCCTTACGTTCTCAGGGAACGTCCCTTCCGGTACGGCAAACGTACAGGTTGTGCATCTTGGGATAACGGTAGATGTTGGCACTCCCGGTGATGGCACTGTGACGGTGGATAAGTTGGGAACAAACTTCTACACAAGCGAAACAACTATAGCCAGTACCTATACGCTACCGATTAACTACAACGCTTTATCGGTTGGCCCTGTCACAGTAACCGGCACTATTACTGTACCTTCTGGTTCTACTTGGGTGATTGTATGAGCAAACTAAACGTAGACGCAGTAGAGCCTAGTTCTGCTACGACATTAACCTTGGGGGCCAGTGGAGATACCATCTCCATTCCATCAGGTGTGACAGTGACAAACAGTGGGAGTGCTACTGGTTTTGGAAAAGTGTTGCAAGTTGTAAGTGTTTCGTACAACACGTTAGAAACGACAACAAGCGCAACTTTCTCAGATACTGGACTTGAGGCATCAATCACCCCATCAGCAACTAGCAGTAAAGTTATGGTGATGATAAACGCCAGTATAGGTTCAGCAGAATATGGTTTTATTAATCTTGTCAGAGATTCAACTAACATAGATCAGGGTATTTCTTCTGGCAGTAGACAAGTATGTTCAAGACCATTACCTTACAGCAGTGGAACAGCCGGTGGAGATACTGTAACTTTAAATTTTTTGGACTCCCCAAGTACAACAAGTTCAACCACCTATAAGATGGCATGGGCAAACTATAACGGGGCCGGAAACGCACTGGCAATGAATAGCGGAACTGCCGATCCTGATGGGGCGTATGCTTATCGGGGTAGTTCCAATATAACCCTCATGGAGATCGCAGGATGAGCAGTGAACTCAGAACGAATACTATTGTTCCTGCTTCTGGTGCAAATTTAACTTTAGGTGAGAGTGGGGATACCATTGAGTTTGCATCAGGCACTACGGTATCTGGATTGTCAGCAGGCAAGTTGTTGCAAGTAGTTAGTGCTAATAAAACTGATACTGCTTCAACCACATCTGAATCCTATGTCTCCACAGGAATTGAAGTTTCAATTACTCCATCATCAACATCATCCAAAATACTTGTTATTGCTAATCCGGTTATAGGAGGCAGTTCATCTGGTATGTCGATGGTTCAATTATGGAGAGATTCTACTGTTCTAATTCAAGCAGATGCGTCAGGTGATCGTGGTAGGTCATCTAGTGGTTGGCTTTATGTATATTTTATGTATCAAGCACTACCTATACCTATAGTCTATCAGGACTCTCCTACTTCTACATCTTCTTTGACTTATAAGGTTATGCATAAAACTAACAGTGCTAGTTATACTACTTATGTAAATAGGAGTGAACAATGGATTGATAATTCCTTTTATGGTGTTGGCGCATCAACTATTACAGCAATGGAGATAGAGGGATGAGTGAAGTAAAGACATCGAAACTCTCCCCTAGAACGGCTAGTGGCACACTGACTTTAGGAACCTCTGGCGATACTTTTGAAGTGCCATCAGGTGTGACGCTAACAAATAACGGCTCTGCGACAGGCTTTGGAAAAGTGTTGCAAGTGGTGAGTTCTACTAAAACGGATACCGCCTCAACGACCAGTACATCATTTGTATCATCAGGTCTTGAGGTGACGATTACACCGTCATCAACATCGTCAAAGATTCTACTGATTGCGACCCCTGTGATTGGCGCTCATTACGACAACACTAGCGGAACAATTTTTTGGCGTGGCTCAACCGCAATTGGGGCAGCAGATACGGCGGGTAGTAGAGGGTTATGGACTTCACATTCCCAATATCAGTATGGAAGTTACAACGGTGAATCGCATCCAATGAGTTACCTTGACTCCCCTTCAAGCACTTCCGCAATTACTTATAAAGTTGCTTATAGAATGTCAGCAGTTGTAAATACAACTTACGCAACCCTGTATTTGAATAGAGGGCCATATGACACAGACAACGCTCACTATGGACGTAGTTCCTCAACAATAACCGCAATGGAGATCGCAGGATGAACCATCAGGCAATTTACAACACTCATCCAAACGTAGTTTCTATAAATGATTCTACTGGATGCTTTGACAAGGATGGCAACCCTGTCGCAATTACTCAATCTCTTGTAGACGAAGAAGTCGCAAGGATGGAGGCTGAAAGGCTTGCCACTGAATACCAAAGACAGAGAGCCTCTGAGTATCCTCCTATTGGAGATCAGTTGGATGCCCTCTTCCACGCAGGAGCGTTCCCCGAAGAGATGAACGCAAAACTTCAAGCAGTAAAGGACAAGTATCCCAAGAATGGCTAGAACCACTATAAGAACAGATGACATTACGGCCACTGGAACCGCATCCTCTTCAACCTATCTTAGAGGTGACGGAGTTTGGGGTGAGGTTGCTTCTGGAGGTATAGAGTCTGTTCAAACCTTTACCTCATCTGGTACTTGGACTAGACCTACCGGCATTACAAAAGTAAGGGTTTTTGTTACTGGAGCCGGTGGTGGTGGCAAATCAGTAACAGGAAACTTTGGAGGCGGAGGTGGCGGAGGAACGGCAATCAAATTGCTAGACGTTTCCTCTATATCTTCTGCAACTATTACTATTGGGTCAGGAGGTTCAGCCACTAACGATGGAGGCGATAGCACTTGGTCAGATGGTACTAACACTATCACCGGCAATGGGGGCAGGGGAGCAACCAGTTCTACCGGAAATGGTGGCTCAGGAGGTTCTGCTTCTGGTGGCGACATAAATCACGAAGGCGGGTTTGGGTCTTACTACACCGCTGGCATGGGTGGAGGCAGTTCTTTTTGGGGCGCTTATGGACACTCTAACGGTTACGATGGCTCTAATTACACCGCTGGAAATACACCAACCATCCCCGGAAACGGAACACTTGGTTGGTACAGTTCTATAACCCCTCCAACCGCAAGTGATGGTTTTATTTATGTAGAGGAATATAAATAATGAAATATGCAATCGTAAAAAATAATGAAGTGACCAACATCGTTGAGTGGGACGGAGAAAGTGATTTTGCTCCTGACGGCGAATTGATTGCTGCAACAGAAGATACCAAGATCGGTGGATCATGGGATGGCAATGTGTTTACCTTTGTTACCCCGGAGCCTCCACCAGACACAAGAACTTACGATGAAAAACGTAAGGCTGAATACCCTTCCATTGACGAACTGACTGTAGCCCTGTGGGAAGCAGTAGTTGAAGAACGCCTTGCTTCGGCAAATGCTTTGGAAATAGAGCGTCAGGCAGTTAAGGCTAAATACCCTAAAGGTTAATTACTATGGCATTAGAATCTGGAACATACATTAAAGACCTTGTAGATACGAACCCTCCGGGTACTGATGCTATTTCGCAGGGTGACGACCATATTCGTCTAATTAAAACCGTACTACAGAATTCATTTCCATCAACGAATAACGCTGCCATTATTCCTGATATCTCAGGCAATGGTCTGAAATATCTACAGGTCAACAGCGGTGCAACTGCTACGCAGTGGGCAAACATTCGCCAAAGAGGTTATGTAAGCAAGGCAAGGTTTGAATGGTCTAGCGCCACTCAGATATTGATTGGTGCGGGTGAGTATGAGGTTGATGATGGAACCGCTCCTGAGAACTACTATTGGGATAGTCAACTTACCTTCACCATTGGTAGCGGTGGTAGCAATTCCGCAAGTTCAGCGGCAGGCACTTCACAGTGGCAGTATCTCTATATTGATGACTCCGCCATCTCTGCTTCTCCGTTAGTTGCGGGATCATTCTTAAACTCCACAACTGCACCTACTTACAACCATACCAAGCATGGTTGGTATAACGGAAGTGATCGCTGTATCTTTGCTTTCTACATTGATGCAAGTGGCGATATTGCAGAGTTTTACCATGACGGTAATGAGGCCGTAGGTTACGGAACTCCGTTTAGCACCAACATTAACTCAAGTTCAAGTTGGCAGACGGCTACACTTACTATGCCTGCTTTTGCAACTAAGGCGCTGACTACATTCTACTCTGATGGAAACGGAAGTGGCATCTCTAAATTCTTCTACAGAACCTATGGATCAACTTCAACTTGGGGTCATCTTGTTGGCAAGGTTGAAGATGATGAAGCGGAATGGAACGTATCAGGATTTCAAGTGTTTACCGACTCTAGCAGTCGAATTGAAATTATTGACCAAGTAGCCACTTCAAACTATAACGTAGAAGTCCATAGTACCGGCTACTTCCTGCCGAATGGAATGTAAATGCCATTAGTCCCTTTTGAAAACGTAGGCTCCATAGGAATTATAAAAGATGTTCCCCCTTATAATCTTCCTCAAGGTGCTTGGTCAGACGGAAACAACGTAAGATTCCTTGATAACGGCGTAAAGAAGATCGCCGGATACAAGGAAGTGATGGAAACTTGTCCATTTGCTCCTTACTATATTATGCCGTATCTGACAGCCAATGGCTTGTACTATTGGCTTGCGTTTGGGGAAACAGACATTGCCGTATGGACGGGTACAACTTGGACTGACATTACAAGGCAGGCCACACTGCAATTGAATGCTGCTGTTTCTGCCGGAGATTCTACTATTAGTGTAGATACCGGAGCCACATTAACTGCGCTTTCATCCAGTGGTGAACTGCACATAGGTAATGATACCACAGAGGACGCAAGCACAAATAAGTATGAACTGCTTACTTATTCATCTGTAGACACAGGGACTGGGGTTATTACTCTGTCAGGCACGGCTGCTTACGATCATCCTGACAACGCTATTGTTACTCCTGCTAACTCTACCACGACTACAGACAGTGATTACGGCGCTAACACCACAAGCCGTAGATGGACTGCTACTAATCTCAATGGTCTGATAGTCGCTACAAACGGTTTTGATGAGCCTCAAGTATGGCCTCTATCTGGAGGGATTCCAAGCACCGGAACCCCTTTTATGGCGCTGCGAAACTGGCCTAACAGTTCATACTCCTGCGATGTTATCAGAGCATTTAGAACATTTCTGGTTGGGCTGAACTGGAATAGGTCTAACCAAGAGCCAAGATTGGTAAAGTGGTCTACCGAAGCATCTTACGGGAGTGAGCCGTCTACATGGAGTGAAATTGACGCCACACTTGATTCGGGCGAATATGAACTCTCTGATACTCCGGGCGATATTATTGACGGCCTCCCCTTGGGGGATTCATTCCTGATTTACAAGGAAGATTCCATATACGTTATGAACTATGTGGGTACACCCTACATATTCTCATTCAAACTTCTCAGCCCTACTGTTGGCGCATTGTCCAAAGAGGCAATCAAAGAGTTTGACGGTGGACACTTCTTCATTGGGAACAGTGATTGCTATGTGTGTAATGGGCAGACTGTCACTCCATTGTTATCCAATAAGGATCGCAGGGCAATGTTTGAGGACTTGTCTGGTGATAACTACCAGAAGTGTTTTGTTGCAGCGGATTATGTTCGCAATGAAATGCTTGCCTGTTTCCCTAGCGCAAACTCTGATGTAGTGGATAAGGCTCTTATCTGGAACTGGAAGGATAACACCTTCTCATTCAGAGATTTGCCTGACACTTCCTACATCAACCAAGGCATCATAGATATTACGGTTGGTGCGACATGGGATGCCAGTTCAGAAACGTGGGATACTGGCACAGGTAATTGGGGTGAGCGCAACTACGATAACGTCAAGAAGAACCTAGTATTCTGCGATGTAACCAATACCAAGATATTCCGTGATTCATTTGGTAATAAAAAAGATGATTCAGATATGACCTCCTACGTTGAGAGAACAGGTCTTGATCTAAATGACCCCCAGTCTGTCAAGTTTGTATCTGCCGTCTATCC
>MDTE01063283.1_pt1 | contig 10574 bp, 6 predicted proteins | sample 811231 | NCBI WGS metagenome assembly MDTE01 (sample SAMN05326651, study PRJNA326480) | marine metagenome | isolation source: seawater | place: Indian Ocean: Red Sea | collected 2010 | reverse complement strand
TACTTCATTAAAATCTGTTATTTCTCCTTTATTGAAGGGTTCTGCATTCTTAATATCATAGAGCATATCTGGATATTGAGAACCTAATGATGGTAATAGAACCCTCTTCCAGGAATATACAAAATCATGTGCATCAACAATATCGCCATTTGACCATCTAGCATTTTTTCTTAAATTGAAAGTGTAAATAAGTCCATTAGAGGAAATATCCCATGTCTCAGCTACACCAGGTAACGGCGATAAGCCATCAGGATGTCTAATGACCAGTCCTTCTAATAAAGCCATTAAAATTTTACTTTCAGGAACTCCAGTTACAATATGAGGATCTAAGTCCTGGGGTTCAGTGCCATTTCCTATCAATAGTATTTGAGTCTCTAAAGAGGAGTCTACGGGCTTCTCGTAAGAAGAGCAGGCTGCTAAGAAAATTAAAGTTACATATATTATTTTTTTCATAGTTTTGTATAAAAAAAAGGTCAGTAAGAACTGACCTTTTTTTGTTTGTAATGAAATTACATTTTGTATTTAAAGCCAACATACCAATACTGACTATCCCAAGATCTATATACACCAGAAGCTGTATATGTTCCTGTCTCACCATTATTTGTTCCACCTGGTAAGAATGGAGGTTGTTTGTCAGTTAGGTTGTCAACACCTACCCATGCCTGAAGACCATCAGTGAACTGATATCTAAGCTGTAAGTCTACATAGAGGTAATTGCCTACTTGCCAATCAGCAAGCTCACAAGTTAACCATGATATGTCATTACATGTAGCATTATCAGTATTTCCACCACCGTGATTAAAGCTTAAGTCATCAACCACATCTCCAATATATGTAGTATCAACTGAGAAAGTTAGATCATTGTTTGTATATAAGAATCTAAGTTTCGCTTTATCTTCAGGGTGACCGATTTCACCTACGTAATCAGTTCCAGCATCTTCATCGTTAGCTCTATAAGTATGAGTATCTAAACGAGTCCATACTAGTGAAGTGCTTAAAGAACCTGGAACAGGACCTAAGTCATCAAATGAATAATCAATAGCCAAGTCCATTCCTTCATTCTTATAGAAAGACTGGTTAATTACATATGAACTCCAGCTTTCTAAGTGACCGCTTGGGAATCTAGTGTGCTGATCACAAAAAGCATTTGGGAAATCAGACGGAGCAGCTTCGAAACATTTTCTGATAGCAACAGATGCGCTTAATTGAGAAATCACATCTTCTATTTCTATCTCATATGAATCTAAAGTTACACTCAAGTTAGGAGCAAATGTTGGAGTCCAAACTACACCAATTGTTGTTGTATCGGCTGTTTCTTCACCTACATTTTTATTACCACCTACCATACCGTAGATATTCTGAGTGTTTAACTGAGAATAAGCTAAACCTGGAACAGTAGCACCTAATTCAGCATCAAAGCTACCATTTGCTATAGCGTTTGCAACAGAAGCAACGGAGTTACAGTTTGCTATAACATTAGGATTAGTAGATCCGCCTTGAGCAGTTCCTAAACCGGCGCACGGATCAGGAATACTTGTCCAAGTTTGAGAAGAGCCAGCGAATAAGTCACTGATACTAGGAGCTCTAACAGCTTCACCAACAACGCTTCTTATTCTCCACTCATCATTTATAGTCCAAAGTAATCCTACTTTTTGAGCATTAGTTTTTCCTATTGTTGAATAATCGTCTTGCCTGAAAGCAGTTTCCATAACAAGAGAGTCAACAAATGGTACACCTTCTATAAGAGGGAACAACAACTCTAAATACATTCCAGTGGAGTCTTGATTTCCTATCTCAGCAGGTATTTGGTTACCACCATGTAAACCTTTTTGTTGTAATCCGTCAGGTAACTCAAAAGAACTTTCTTCTTTTCTCTCGATACCGGCAGCTGCACTAAATGTATAGTCACCGATCGAAATATCACCAGTAGTGTCAAAAGCAGCTACATGCAGCTTATTGTTAGAGAAAGTCATTGGATTATAAATAATCCAATTTGACATCTCTGGAGTAATAGAACCAATTCCAAATACGTTGATTGGAACACAACCAAAAGCATCAGCTGTTACGTCTTTACAAGAATAAGTTCCATCAGCGTTTTGTCTAGCATCAAGTGCAAACTTGAAATTAGCTGCATTAAATTGTCTTGTAGAAACCTGAGCTCTTTGAGTTTCACCATATTGATAATATGCAGTGTATTCCCATCCAGTATTTCCAAGATCACCTTCAGCTCCAAACGCCAATCTAATAGTGTCTCTTTTATTCTTAGCACCACCAGCATGGACATCGATTAGCCTCTTGATGAAGTGAATGTGAGTAGTATCTTCGTTTATGTAAGCATCTCTAAATGCTTGCGGGATGAAAGGGTTGTCCACCGGGACACCCACTGAAGAGTCAAGATAAACATCACTAACACTGTTCATTGGGAAAGGCTCTAGACCTGTAGTTGCAGAAGATTCGTTGTAGTTAATCTCAGCAAATAAAGTTGTTCCATTATCAAGGTTATAGTTAGCTTTAGCGAAAGCACTGTATCTGTGAACAGGAACTTCTATGTACCTGAAGTAGTTTCTGTTGAATCCACAATCAGCTGAGCTTCCATAATTTTGCCATACATCTGATTTGACAACTGCATAACCTCCAGCGGCACCGATTCCATTTCTTCTATCACAACTAGTTGTTTTGTAGCCACCTTGTGGTCCGTCAGCGTCATACAATTGGAATCTTCCTTGAGGGGGGTAAGAAGAGAAGCCAGGATCTAAAAGACCACTCGCTCCGTAATACCCATACCAGAAAACATCTCTGTCAGTTTTATCTCTGTTTCTAGCCCAAACGCCGCCTTGTTCATCATATCTTAGATTGAAAACAGCGTTTCCTTTTCCTTCATCAAAGTCTGAACCTAAAGTCATGCTGAAACCTGTTGTTTCACCATCACCTTCGTCATAAGCACCTTGAGTAAGCTCAATGCCAAGTCCAGCATAGTCTTCTCTGAGGATAATGTTAATAACACCAGCGATCGCATCAGATCCGTAAACAGCTGAAGCACCACCAGTTATTACTTCTATTCTCTCAATAAGATCAGTTGGAATAGAGTTTAAGTCCACGATAGGAGTACCAGGTATACCTGGAACCCATCTTCTTCCGTTAACAAGTACTAGTGTTCTAGCCGCACCAAGACCCCTAAGGTTAATTGCTTGCACACCACCAGTACCAACGCTGAAGTTAGTAGTTCCTCGAGAGTAAGAAGCATAACCGTTCGCAGGTATCTCAGATAAGATATCAAAGACGTTAACTTCACCAGTCAACTCGATTTGCTCTTCACCTAATGTAAGTAAAGGAACAGGAGAGTCAAGGTTAGACCTTTTAATCCTAGAACCTGTTACAACGACCTCTTCTACATCATCAGCACCCTCTTCATCAGCAAATGCTGAAAAAGGAGTTAGCGAGAGAAGGGAAACAAAAAACAATCCTAGGAAGGATTTTGTCCAAAATTTTATGGTAGTTTTCATAAATTTCACCCCAAAATAATAATAATATGCCCTCTTAAGAAGGCTCTGTAACGCTACAATAATCAATAAATACATATTTAGCAACAAATATGTCTTATTTGTAACAAGTCTAAGAATATCTTTTTTAGGACATTTTCTTAAATAAAACTAAAATACCGGTATGAATTTACTTAAAAATAAAAATATCCTCATTGTAGGGGTGGCAAACAAACACTCTATAGCTTCAGGAATAGCTGAATCTATGGCTGAAAATGGCGCTAATATTGCTCTTACGTATCAAAATGACCGATTGAAAGAAAATGTGATTAAATTAGGCGAAAGTTGGGGAGTTGATACTTTTATACCTTGTGATGTGGCTTCAGATAATGAAATTAAGGATGCCTTTAACGCTCTTTCAGGTTCATGGGATGGTGTGGATGCTGTAATTCATGCGGTCGGTTTTGCTCCAAGAGAGGAGCTCGATGGTGATTTTTTGGATGCTACTTCTAGAGAGGGATTTTCTATAGCGCATGATATAAGTAGTTACAGCTTTATAGGTCTAGCTAAAGCTGCCAAGCCTTTTATGGCCGGAAGACAAGGGTCTTTACTGACCCTATCTTATCTTGGGTCTCAAATGACTATGCCCAATTACAATGTTATGGGGCTAGCCAAGGCAAGCCTTGAAGCTAGTGTTAGGTATCTGGCTGTATCTATGGGAAAACATGGGCATCGAGTAAATGCCATTTCTGCTGGCCCTATAAAGACACTAGCTGCTTCTGGTGTTAAAAATTTTAGAAAAATGCTTAGCTACAACGCCTCTAGGACTCCTATAGAGAGAAATATCACTACTAGAGAAGTTGGCGATGCTGCAACATTCCTATCATCTGATATGGCTAGTGGTATCAGCGGAGAAATCCTTTATGTAGATGGAGGTTTCAATACTACTGCGATGGGATCTCTAGAAGAAGAAACCTAATTCATCCTGACTATATTGATAGAATCTTGCAAGGCTAGTTGAAGTTCCCCTATTTCTGTGATGTTTCTTTGTTGATTTAAGAAATTGGATATATTTGATATTTCCTCATCACCTAATTCACTATTTCCTTCTTTAACTGCATCCAATCTAAACAATAAGTAGTCACCATTTGATGACTGAGAAGTGTCAAATACATTTCCAGCAGAAGACCTTGAGAGTGCAAAAATTCGATCTATAGATTCTCCAGGTAGTAAGGAACTATCTCTCTTCAATCCTTGGTATGTTTCTAAAGATACACCTTCTTCGGTTGCAATATCAGTTATTGATTTTCCCTCTTCTAGAGAGGTCAGTAAATTTTGCATATAAGATATAGAAACATTCCTAATTTCGGAAGCGATGTAATCTTGTTCTATTTCTTCTTGAATTTGTTCATAAGGTATTTGTTTTTCCTCAATAACATCTTTCAATTGAAGCAGGCTAAAAGATAGTGGCGAAGTTTCAATTATTTCTGGATAGTTAATCTCTAAACTATCTCCGTAAAGATAATCCTCAATAAAGCTATTATTCAAATCAGCTGGCATAGCGTCTCTAGAAAAATAAGTACTTGTTTTATAGGGAATCGAAGCTGCTTCAGATATATCTTTTATTTCGGCCATTGAAAAAGACATTTCAGAAATTTTATCCAAAACTTCTACATACTTCTCTTCGGCTTTTCTAGAGACTAAAGATAATCTGATGTCATCAGCTCTTTCACTCAAGGATTCAGGTTGTGGCTCAATTAAAGAAACAAGCTTGATCAAATGTACGGTGTCTTCCAGTACAATCGGTCCAAAAACATCTCCTTCATTCATTGAATTTAAAGGTATATCAAATTCAGGTGGTAGAAGCGTCCCGTCAGTAACACCAAGATCGCCCTTTATTTCTTTAGTACCCTCGTCCTCAGAAACTTCTAAAACCAGATCTTCAAATCTCTCGCCATTTTCAATCCGAGTTTTTACAATACTGAGCTCATCAAATGCAGTTTGAGAATTTCTATCGGAATTTATGTTAAGCATTATGTGTGAAACTTGTTTTCTAACGGTACTGTCAAAGTCCAGCAGATATTCTTTATGCTCATCTTCTATTTCTGACTCTGAAATTTCGATATCCTTTTCAAGGTCTTTTGAGCTAAGGTTTAAATAATCTACTTTAAACTTCTGAGGTTCTATATAAGAATTTAAATTACCATTATAGAAGTCATTTAACTCTTGTTCGGTATAACTTAATGTATTCTCAAATTTTGACCGAGGAAGCCTAATAAAAGATATGTCTCTTTCCTGTTCAGCTAAACTTATGGATTCTTGAACTTCTGAATCAGTTAAGAAGGAGGAATTAATGAGCGTTAATCTCCATATATTGGACATTAAATCTTGTTTTATCCTATTTAGGTAGTCTGAAGGTATAAAGCCATTGCTTCTAGCAAAAGAATCAAAACGAAGTTGACTAAAGCTCCCATTTTCAAGAAATTGTTCTTCATTAGCTAATTGCTTAAGAACAAATTCATCGGTTAGATTTATTCCTTTTCTTTCAAGGAAATCCAAAGTAGAAAACTTACCTATAAGAGAATCGGTTGAAAAATTTACTAGAAATTCATCTTCAAAAGTTTGGTTGGGAAATCTCTGATTTAGCAAGGCCTGCTGTGAGCTAACCTCAAAGCCTAAGTCAACAGTAGTGATTTTCTTTGATCCAACTTGAGCAACAACATTTGCGTTACCTTGTGAAAAGAAGCCTGCCCATCCCACAGAACCAATAAAAGTAATTATTATGGCTACAACTATTACTTTAGTAATATTACCCGTTAAGCCATTTCTTATAGATTGTATACCTGACATTTTTAATTAATTATAAAAAAGCGCGCCTATTGGCGCGCTCTTTAGAAACTGTTTAAGTTTAAAGGCTTTCTTTAAGTGCCTTACCTGCTTTAAATCCAACTGACTTAGAAGCAGCAATTTGAATCGTAGCGCCTGTCTGAGGATTTCTACCAGTTCTTGCAGCTCTGTGCCTTACGTTGAAAGTTCCGAAACCTACTAGTGAAACACTATCTCCACCAGCTAAGCTTCCAGCTATTGCATTTAAAGTTGCTTCTACCGCTCTTCCGGCTTCAGCTTTTGATGTATCAGTTGCTGCAGCTACAGCGTCTGTTAATTGGGCTTTATTCACATTAATCTCCTAGAGTCTTGTTAAGCCAACTTGTCGCTATGCAAGTCAGTCATAATGATTAAAACCCTAGCTAAAAGCCTTGTCAAGCTTGAATTTAATTTAATTAATGGGCTTTTACAGAGGTCTTCTTTGGTTTGGATTTCTTGGTGGGTACTTTTCCTTCCTCATCATCCTTTTCCCAAGGTATAGGTTGTCTAGTAAGAACAATGTCGAGCACTTCGTCTATCCACCTAACAGGTTTTATATCTAGGTCAGCCTTAATATTATCAGGTATTTCTTTCAGATCTCTGACATTACCTTCTGGTATCAAAACAACCTTGATACCTCCTCTTCTTGCCGCCAATAGCTTTTCTTTAAGACCACCAATCTTTAGCACTTCACCTCTGAGAGTAATTTCTCCTGTCATTGCCACATCGGAACGCACAGGTATCTGAGAAAGTACTGAAGTTAAAGCAGTTGCCATAGCAGCACCTGCACTTGGACCATCTTTTGGAGTAGCTCCTTCAGGGACGTGTATATGAATATCTTGTTCTTCATAGAATTTTGGATCTATTCCCAAAGATTCGGATCTTGAACGAACTACAGATAAAGCGGCTTGAATTGACTCTTGCATTACATCCCCAAGAGAACCTGTTTTTATAATCTTACCTTTTCCTAAGAAACTTGAAGCTTCAATTGTAAGTAGCTCACCTCCAACTTGAGTCCAGGCTAGTCCGGTAACTTGACCTATACGGTCATTCTCCTCTGCTTCACCAAACTCGAACTTTCTGACTCCACAGTAATCTTCTAAAGTTTTTGGGTTAATCGATATCTTCTTAGGCTTGTCTAAAGAAGCATTCTTTTTAACAACTTTTCGACATATTTTTGCAATCTCTCTTTCTAAAGACCTAACTCCAGCTTCTCTAGTAAAGTATCTAATTAAATCTTTAATGGTATTTTTGGTTATAGAAAGCTCATTATCTTTAAGGCCATTATTTTTCTTTTGTTTTTCGATTAGATACTTCTCGGCTATATTGACCTTTTCATCTTCTGTGTATCCTGGCAAAGTTATAATCTCCATTCTATCCAATAGAGCCGAAGGAATATTCATGCTATTGGCTGTGCACACAAACATAATATCCGATAAGTCGTAGTCCACTTCTAGGTAGTGATCATTGAATGTGTGGTTTTGTTCGGGATCAAGGACTTCCAATAAAGCAGATGCAGGATCTCCTCTAAAGTCCATACCCATTTTGTCTATTTCATCTAAAAGAAATAAAGGATTTTTTACACCAGTTTTAGAGAGCTTCTGTAGAATCCTGCCAGGCATCGAGCCTATATAAGTCCTTCGATGGCCCCTAATTTCAGCTTCATCGCGAACTCCACCTAAAGACATTCTTACGAACTTTCTATTTGTAGCTCTGGCTATAGATTCTCCTAAGGAAGTCTTACCTACACCTGGAGGTCCGACCAAACAAAGTACTGGGCCTTTAAGTTTTTTAACTCTCTTTTGAACAGCCAGATATTCTAATATTCTTTCTTTAACTTCTTCTAATCCAAAGTGGTCTTCATTCAGAACTTCGCTGGCTTTATTTAAGTCTGATCTAATTTTACTCTTCTTTTTCCAGGGAATACTGAGCATCCAATCTATATAACCACGAACAACAGAAGCTTCAGCGGACATTGGAGACATCATTTTATATTTTTGGAGTTCTGTAAGAGCTTTTTCTTGAGCTTCTTTGGTCATTCCAGCTTCATTTATTTTGGCTTCTAGTTGTTCTGCTTCTTCAGCTTCGTCTATTTCGCCCAATTCTTTTTTGAGGGCTTTCATTTGTTCGTTAAGATAGTACTCTTTTTGGCTTTTTTCCATTTGACTCTTAACTCTACCTCTAATCTTCTTTTCAACCTTAGAAAGGTCTAGCTGTGAATCTAAATGTTCTAAAATTCTATTTGCTCTATCAGTCAAACTGATCATTTCAAGAATTTCCTGCTTCTGACTAATGTCTATTGAAAGGTGCCCTACAAGAGTGTCTGTAAGTCTTGATAGTGAATCGATTGCATTCACGGTATTAAGAACCTCCGGGGTTGCTTTGCGAGTGAGTTTTACATACTCTTGAAACTGCTTTTTAAGGGTCGGTAAAAAGTGTCTTAAATCTTCAGAATCAGCCTCCTCTTCTATGGAAGAGACTTGAACTGACATAAAATCATCGGATGACTGAAGAGACTCAATTGATGCTCTCTTATTCCCCTCAACTAAAACTTTAAGGGTCCCATCTGGTAGTTTAATGAGCTGCAGGATTGTAGATAAAGTACCTATTGGGTAAAGATCACCTAATTTAGGATCATCTTGTTGAGCACTCTTCTGAGCTACCAACATGATTTGTTTATCTCCAGCCATAGCTGCTTGAAGAGCAGTAATTGATTTTTCTCTACCGACAAAAAGAGGTGTAACTACTGAAGGAAAAATAACTACATCTCTTAGAGGCAGTAAGGGTATATTTTGATTTTTCTTAGACATAATTTAATTGGTTATATGTCTAATAATGGGGTTTTAGTTCAAAAAAACAAGCCCTATCCAGTTTTTGTTTTGGAAGTTTTTTCGTAAACCATTAATGGTTCTGATTCTCCCTTTACAACTGAAGCATCTAAAACAACTTTATTCAAAGAATCTTCAGAGGGTACCTTGTACATGGTCTCCATCAATATGCTTTCAAGAATTGAACGAAGACCTCTAGCACCTGTTTTTCTTTCTATGGCTTTTTTTGCAATTTCTAAAAGAGCATCTTCTCTAATATCCAGCTCAACCTCTTCCATCTCAAAAAGTTTTGAGAATTGTTTTGTAAGACTATTCTTTGGCTCAGTCAGGATCGTGATTAAGGCCTCTTCATCCAATTGTTCAAGAGTAGTTATAACAGGCAGTCTCCCTACAAATTCTGGTATCAAGCCAAATTTTATAAGGTCTTCAGGTCGAACTTGACCTATTAGCTTATCAGTCTCATTTTCAGATTTAATAGATGTGACGTTGGCACCGAATCCTATTCCAGTTTCTTCGCACCTTTGTTGAATAACAGATTCAAGCCCAGAAAATGCGCCACCACAAATGAATAAAATGTTCGAAGTATCAACCTGCAAGAATTCTTGCTGAGGATGCTTCCTGCCCCCTTGCGGAGGTACAGAGGCAACTGTTCCCTCTATAAGTTTTAGAAGAGCTTGCTGAACGCCCTCCCCTGAAACATCTCTAGTGATAGAGGGATTATCAGATTTACGAGCTATTTTATCGATTTCATCTATATATACGATTCCTAGTTGTGCTTTTTCAATATCGTAATCACATTTTTGAAGTAGTTTTTGAATTATATTTTCAACGTCTTCACCAACATAACCTGCCTCAGTGAGAGTTGTCGCGTCAGCTATAGTGAAAGGAACATCAAGTAATCTAGCAAGTGTTTGGGCCAATAGAGTTTTGCCGGACCCTGTGGGGCCTAGGAGCAGAATATTACTCTTAGTTAGCTCAACTTCATCTTTAGATTCTAATTTCTTAGCACCCTTTAACCTTTTGTAGTGATTATAAACAGCAACGGATAAGTTCTTTTTAGCTTCTTCTTGACCTATTACGTATTCGTCAAGGGTAGCTTTGATTTCCATAGGAACTGGAAATTCGTCGTCATCGTCTTCTGAGGCTTCTGAAATTTCTTCTTTAATTATGTCGTTACATAAATCTATACACTCGTTGCATATATATACTGAAGGCCCTGCAATTAATTTTCTAACTTCGTTTTGATTCTTTCCACAAAAAGAACAATAAAGAAGTTTATCTTCGCTATTTTCTGTATTGTCATTATCAGACATCTGAACTCCTGTTACTTTTCGACTGAGCGACTGTCTACTACTGCATCAATTAAACCATACTTAACAGCCTGATCGGGAGACATAAAATT
>MDTE01101798.1_pt1 | contig 10575 bp, 11 predicted proteins | sample 811231 | NCBI WGS metagenome assembly MDTE01 (sample SAMN05326651, study PRJNA326480) | marine metagenome | isolation source: seawater | place: Indian Ocean: Red Sea | collected 2010 | reverse complement strand
TAGATGTAGTTTGACCATTGCTCCATAAGTAATTAAAAGGTGGATTTCCACCGCTAGAAATATTTATGTCAGCTGTTCCATCATTACCATCATAGCAGTTTAAATCTTGTGTTGATGTGTTAAATATTAATTGATCTGGTTCAAAAATTTCAACAGTATCTGATACAGTACATCCATTTAAATCTGTAACAGTGTATGAGTAAATTCCTTGAGATAAATTTGTTGTTGACGTAACATCCCAATTTTCATTATATGGATTTGTTCCTCCAGAAATAAACAAGTTGATAGATCCAGTTGAATCATTATAGCATGTTACATGGCTTGTATTTTCATTAACTATTAATTCACTTGGTTGAGAAATAAATACGTTAATGCTATCTGAACATTGAGGCCAGTTACTATCAGATATAATACAGTAAAAACTATCTGCTGCTAGATTAGATGTTATATTTGTAGTATCTCCGTTACTCCATAAGTAATTGTATTGCCCACTACCATTTTGAATAGATACTATTTCAGCATAACCGTCACTATTGTTAAAACAACTTACATTTGATGAATATACACTGTCAACTTGAAAGATTGAACAATCAACTAACTCTATTTGAGTAGAGTCATTGTCTAAATTTTGAATAAAGTCCCCATTATTATCTAGTTCATTGGTTTTCCAACTAGCATAATAAGTACCATAGTTGGCAGAAGGTTTAAATCTAACTCTGATAATTATTTGCTGCGTAGATCCTTGAGAAATTACTATACCCATTGTGTCTGCAGCTCCTCCAGCACTCCAAAATCCAACTGCATGTCCATTTGCATCAATATAGTATGTTAACGAAGGCCAGTTTCCTAAAATTGGATTGTACCACTTTAAATCAAAATCATTTGATGAAATTGCTGAATTTTCATGATATATATCAAATTCAGGACTCACTCTGATATCACAGTTACTTGTGTTTACTAATGATAATGTGTCATATGACCATTGCCATGGACCGTAAAGTGGATTAGGGTTGAATCCCTTTAACGACTGTTCAATACTTTTATTACAAGGCGCTTCAGATGAAATTATTACCCCTTTCATTCCCATATTTGCATGTGGTTGGCAAACATAGTAGTACGTTTTAATGCTATCAAGAACTAGTTCTCCCCCTCCAAAAGGGATATTAAACCCTCCATTAGATGTGCTATCGTTATTTAAAAAAGTAGTCTCATCTACCTCAACAGCGTTATGTGAACTACTTAAATTAAATGTAATGGTGTCACCTAAATAAGCATAGATAGTATCAGGAGAGAAGTTGTTTCCATTAGTACTAATAGATTGAGAAAAACTTTTAAAAGTAATTAGAATAAATAATAAAACAAGAACTTTTTTCATTTGTAAAGTTAGTTTTAAAGTCACTTGCAAATATACGAATTTACTACTACTAAGTTCTATTTTTTTTGTAGTTATTGATTTACTTTAAGTATTTTGTTACATATTTTATATTAAGTTTGTGATGATTTATAAATTTTTTAAATTATGAAATGTAAATTAAGTTTTGTTTTGTTTTTTCTATATCATTTAGTTACTAATGCGCAGATTACAATTAATAGTAATGATTTAGTAGATGTTGGAGATAAAATATATCAATCTTATGATGATAATGTTTCTCTAATTAATTTAGGTCAGCCAGCATTAAATCAGTACTGGGACTTTTCTTTTTTACAAGTTAATGAAATAGATACCCTAAACTTTGTTGATCCTAATACTACATCTTATTCAAATTTATACAATAATGTTAATATATGTTTAGAACAAAATGGATCAGTTAGTTATTTTCATAAGTCAATTGATGGAATGTATCTTCATGGAATTAGTGACACTGTTTTTGATCTTCCTGCTCTATTTTATCCACTACCCCTAACATACGGATTATCTGTTTCTGATGGACCCGTTTTAGTAATTGATGAAGTAATTACAGGTCAATTTTTAGAATTAGCTCTTCCATCGTCTACAGTTAGTGTTTTAACGAATGGCTTGGCTAACAAAGCTGATACAGCTATAATAAAGATTTTAAATACAAGTGATTTTGTTGTAGATGGCTCCGGTACTATTTCTCTTCCAATGGGCTCATTCGAAGCTTTGCGAATGAAAAGTATTAAATATACAACTTCTGAACTAGATATATATTGTTCAGATACTATAACTGGAATAGGAACTTGGATAAATAACGTTCCTTTTTCATCTATTCCTTTCTTATCGGGATCTGAAAATAATTTAGTAGAGTACAAGTATGAATGGATAACAAATGACTCTAATGTTCATTTTTTACTTGCAGAAGTATATGTTGATTCTTTAGATAACATTCTTGATGGAATTAGTTTTCAAGTTGAAAATACCATATCAGAAATTAAAAACCTATCAATAGATCTTTTAGAAGTATTTCCTGTTCCAACAACAAATCAATTAAGAATAAAATATAAAGCTGATAATGATGTTAAATATGATATATTAGACAATAATGGAAAACTTATTAAATCTGGATTTTTTAGAAATAATATAGTTGTATCATTTGATGATTTAGCATTAGGAGTATATTTTTTAAAGATAACAGTTGATAATAATGTATTTTTTAAAAAATTAGTAAAAGAATAATTGATCTTAAAAAGTCATTTTTGTGTTTAGTAAAGTTTATCTGATATTCCTATTTTTTTTATTTACGTTTTGTAATTCGACTGACTCTAATCAGATAAAATTAGTTTCGAATGATATGCTCCAAAAAAATTATACTGGATTTGGTAAATATGTACATGAAAACAATGATGAATACGTAGGAAAATTTTTAAATGGAAAAGCGCATGGCCAAGGAAAATTTGTTTCATTTGATGGAAAGTATTCAGAATCTGGGACTTATAAAAATGGAGTCCTTGTTAAGGGAGTTGTCAAATTTCCAAATGGAATTACTCAGGAGGGCAATTTTTCAAAAAATGGATTAGAAGGAATTGGTAAGACAATTTTTCCTGAACAAACGAAACAGTTGTATATTCCTACTGAAGAAGGAGTTTATGTAAATGGATTTTTAGTTAATGGAGTTCGTACTTATTCTGACGGGGCAAGATATGAGGGAGAATTTAGAGACAGTGTCCGTCACGGATACGGAAAACTTTATTTAGGAGATAGTTTAATTTTCGAAGGAAAATGGGAATCTGACTATTTCGTTGAGGATTAATTTTTTTTTAGATAGTCATATAAATGCTCAAATTCCTCTTCTGTAAATGAAAAGCTTTGCATTGGTGTTCGATTGTATTCTTCCCATATTTTAATTGCTTCTTTATCACCAGATTCTATAAGGCCTTGAGAATTTGAGATGAATTTTTTTAGCCATTCTTTGTCTCTTTTTTTTGTTATTCCAGTTAAGTCTGGACCAATTAAATCCTTCCCCATTATATGACAAGCGTTACAATTACTTTTGAAAATTTCTTTTCCTTGAATTTCCTTTTTGACAAATTTATTTTTAATCTGTTCATTTTTAGAGCAACTAATTAAAGTTAAAAATTTTAGAATTAAAATAAAATACTTCATTGCACCAATTTGAACAGCAAAAATAAATTATAATTAGTTAGTATTCTATCAAAATTTAAATAATAATAAATTTTGTATAATTGCATAATACCAAATTTTATTTGATGAAATCACATATTAATACAATTCTTATTGCACTTGCAATAATTGCTACTGCTCTTATAGGTTCAGATGCTTTTAAAAGTCGAAATACTAATAAAAATTCTATTTCAGTAACCGGTCTAGGTAGTGAAAGCTTTGTTTCTGATTTAATTGTTTGGTCAGGTTCATTTGCTAAGAGAAATTATAGTTTGAAACAGGCATATTATGAGCTAGAAAAAGATAAACAAGTGATTCAAGATTATATGATTGACGAAGGTTTAAAAAGAAGTAATCTGATTTTTTCAGCTGTTGATATTAATAAAGAATTTAAAAATATTTACGACGAAAAAGGAAATTATAAGGGGCAAGAGTTTGTTGGTTATCGATTAACTCAAGAAGTCGAAATAGAATCTAAACAAGTAGAAAAAGTTGAGGGAATATCACGAAATATTAGTGAACTAATAAACAGAGGTATTGAGTTTGATTCTAAAAGTCCAAGATATTATTATACTGGATTAGCAGAATTGAAGTTAAAAATGATTTCTGCTGCTACTAAAGATGCGAATAATAGAGCGAAGAACATTGCTAAAAATGCAGAGAGCAAAGTCGGGAAGTTAAAAAGTGCTAAGATGGGTGTTTTTCAAATTGTTGGTCAAAATTCATCTGAATCTTACTCATGGGGCGGGTCATTTAATACGTCTTCAAAAAGAAAAACAGCTTCAATTACTATGAAGCTAGAATATGAAACAGAGTAGTTTTTAAGTTCTATGAAACAAGGATTTTTTCTTATATTTTTATTTCCATGGTTTTTGTTTGCACAAAATCCAAATTATAGCGAAGATATTGCACCGATTTTGTATGATAAATGTTTACAATGTCATAACTCCAATGGTATAGCTCCCCTTACTTTAGAAAATTACGCTCAAGTTGTTTCTAGTGCTGGTTTAATAGAGCATGTAGCATCTAGCGGAGAAATGCCACCTTGGCCTCCAGATACACTTTATCAAAGTTATTCTTATGAAAATACACTTACCAGTGACGAAATAAACAAAATAGTTGATTGGGTAATGGGAGGTGTGCCCTTAGGTGATACATCATTACTTCCCCCTATGCCAAATTTTTCTTCTTCATCTAATCTTGGTCCTGCAGATCTTACCCTACAAATACCTACATACACTAGTACCGCAACAAGTTCAGATGATTATGTATGCTTTTCAATTCCTACTAATTTAACTCAAAATAGAACAGTTCGTGCTATTGAAGTAGTACCAGGAAATCTTCAAACAGTGCATCATGTACTTGTTTCAATTGATCAATTTCCAAATAATTCAGTCATTACTACTCCTAATTGTATGGGGCCTGAGGGAGATATGATTTATAGTTATGCTCCGGGTTCTAAACCACTAATTTTTCCCGATACAAATAATATGTCATTTGGTGTTGAGTTACTTGCAAATAGTAGCATAACATTAGCAATGCATTATCCTGAAGGAAGTGCAGGAGAAATTGATAGTACAAAAGTTAAATTTTATTTTTATCCTCAGAATACCTCAATTAGAGAGATTTCTAATGACTTTTTAATTAATGAGGGATTGTTTGGAACTCCTTTCTTTCTACCCCCTAACCAAATTACTGAAATAACAGGATCATTTGGGCCGACTGTTCAAGATTATTCTCTAATGTCTGTATTTCCTCATATGCATTTGTTAGGAAAAAACATGGAGATATTTGCCGTCACTTCGACCAACGATACAATTAATTTAATTAAAATAAATAAATGGGATTTTGAATGGCAAGGAGCATATTTTTTTAAGAAATTTATTAAACTTCCTTCTGGCAGTATGATCTATGCTAAAGGAACTTTTGATAACACTGCTAGTTTGTCAAATCCAAATCCTGTCCTTGTTCAATCTGGATTTAATACTGAGGATGAAATGTTTATTGGTGGATTTCAATATTTACCTTATCAAAATGGCGATGAAAATATTTCTCTTGAAAGTAATTCTGTAATTACTAATTTTTTAAATACATCTACATCTAGTAACAAAAATCTTATATCTGTATATAATTTTTTAGGTCAAAAAAGTTACATTAAAAGAAATGTTCCTCTCATATACATGTACGACGATCATTCATTGATTAAAAAAGTTATTGTAAAATAAAAATCCTTGCTATTTTTGCAGCAATGATCAAATTATACCTTTGCGGATTATGTATTTTAGTTACAGCAATTTTGTTAAATATATTTGCTTTAAAAGTAGGTCTTGATACTTGGTATAGTTTTGGATCAAATTTTTTTAATAAAGGATTTAGCTGCTTAAATCAAGTTAAAGTACAAGATTTATTTTGGTTGTTCTTTTTGTATCCTTTATTGTTATCTTGTGGTTATCTTTTAGGAATTTATATATATAATTTAATTTAATATGCTTGATCAAAAAAAATGCGTGCCATGTCAGGGTGGAATTCCTCCTCTTAGCACAGAAGAAATCAAATCTTATTTACTAAAATTAGATGAAGAATGGAAGGTTGAAAATGATAAGAAAATTTTTAAATGCTATCAATTTAAATCTTACAGAGAAGCTCAAATATTTGTTAATTCTATAGCTGATCTTGCTGAAAATGAAGGTCATCATCCTTACATACATTTTAATTTTAAAAATGTTATAGTGTTTCTTTTTACACATAAGATTGATGGCTTACATGAAAATGATTTTATTATGGCCGCAAAGTGTGATATCATATATTCAAATATGAAATAGACGCCTTTATTTTAAATAGAAATTAAGCCAAATGAAAAATTTTGTTGTTTTTACTGGTGCAGGAATAAGCGCAGAAAGTGGCTTAAAGACATTTAGAGATTCTGGTGGTCTTTGGGAGAATTATAAAGTTGAAGATGTTGCAACTCCAGAAGCTTTTTTTAAAAATCCTAAATTAGTTCTGAATTTTTATAACTTGAGGAGAAAACAACTTTTAGAGTCTGTGCCTAATGTTGCTCATTTTTCAATTAACAATTTATCTGCAAAATATAATGTATCAATCATAACTCAAAATGTTGATGATTTACACGAGAGAAGTGGTAGTAAGAATATTTTGCATTTACATGGGAATTTAACAGAGGCAAGAAGCACAATCGATCATAAGATATATGATATTAAGGGGTCTGAACTTAACTTAGGAGATTTATGTCCAAATGGAGGGCAGCTCCGGCCTAATGTGGTGTGGTTTGGGGAAGAGGTACTATTGATGCATCATGCTATTTCGATAGCTAAACAAGCAGATTTTTTACTAATCATTGGAACATCATTGAATATTTACCCAGCAGCTAGCATTGTTAACTATGCTTCAAATGCAAAAAAAATTATAATAGTTGACCCTAATTTTCATGATACGTTTCATGATGAAAGAATCGAGATTGTAAAAAATATTGCAACTAAAGCTGTGCCCAAAATCGTAGAAAAATATTTAAGTTTGTAATTGAAGATATTAAAAGCTAAAAACATGAAATATATTTTATTTATTTTTTTTCTTCCTCTTTGTTTAATTAGTCAAACACACTACATAGATCAACATAATATGTATATGTATGGAGATGTAATTGAAAATGATATTAGTATCAATACCTATTATAATTCACTTGATAGTTGTGATATATCATGGTCAATAATTAAAGATTCTATGCCTTCACAGTGGGAGTTTTCGATTTGTTTCCCTGATTGTTATCCTATTGGAGTAGTGAATCAGCAAAATTTATTCATGCCTAATGAAAACAACTATTTAAATTGTCATATATATCCTAATGGACAAGTTGGTAATGGAATTGTTCAAATGCAAATAGTAACTAATAATTCATACATTGATACAGTAACTTGGAACGGAGTAATTAGTAGTACTGCAAATATTGATTTAATTAACGATTCTTCTGTAAGATCAAAACAACTGATAGAAGTTTATAGTATTTTAGGTAAACCCTCTAAAATTGTAAAAAATAAAATGCTTTATTTTATGTATGAAGACGGTAGAGTAGAGAAAAAAATGATATTTTAGTTTATGCATAATTATTCAGATTATTTAAGTTATACTAGAAAAATATATGATGTTTATATGTCAATGAGTGTGCTTAATTGGGATATGGAAACTCATATGCCAAAAAATGGTAATAGATTTCGATCTCAACAATTATCAACATTGGCAAAAATTGCATATGAAATGTCAACTGATCCAAAATATGGTGATTTATTAGATAAATTATCAAATGATAGTTCATTAGATTTCGATCAAAAAAGAAATATTTATTTATCAAATAAAGATTTTCTTAAAAAGAAAAAATATTCAAGTAATTTTATTCAAAAACAATCTCAGTTAATTTCTAAAGCATTTTCTGATTGGAGGATTGCTAAAGAAAAGAATGATTTTTGCATCTTCCAAGAATCCTTAGAAAAAATAGTTGATTTAAGAATACAAGAAACCGAATTGTTAGGATTTAAGGATCATCCATATGATGCTTTGTTAGATAAGTATGAAGCAAATTTAACAACAATAGATGTGGATGGAATTTTTAAAGATGTAAAAGATAATTTAGTTCCGTTTATTAATAGAATAAATAAAAGTGGAAAAAATGATGATAGTTTCTTTTATCAGTATTTTGATAAATCTAAACAGTGGGAATTTGGAATTCAACTTTTAGAGCAAATGGGATATGATTTTGACTCTGGACGTCAAGATATCTCAGCACATCCATTTTCATCACATTTTTCTCCTCAAGATGCTAGAGTGACAACAAGAATTGATGAAAATAATCTTTCCGAAATGATTTGGAGCTGTATACATGAAGGAGGACATGCATTGTATGAACAAGGTATTTTGGTTGAGAATTATGCTTTGCCATTAGGAAATTCAATTTCATTAGGGATTCATGAATCTCAATCTAGACTATGGGAAAATCATGTTGGTAGAAGTCTGCCTTATTGGAAAAAAAATTTCCCTTTGTTAAGATCTTTTTTTCCAAATGAATTAAAAGAAATTGATTACTTAAAGTTTTATAATGCTTCAAACAACGTCAAATCATCCCTTATTAGAACTAATGCTGATGAATTAACTTATCATTTACATGTTCTGATTAGGTATGAAATTGAAAAAGCATTGATAGAAAAAGAAATTAAAGTAAAAGATCTACCACAAGTTTGGAATGATTTATATAAAAAATATTTAAATATTAATGTGCCATCAGATGCTAAAGGTGTTTTACAAGATATTCATTGGTCTCACGGAAGTTTTGGTTATTTTCCAACTTATACGATAGGAAGTTTTTATGCCGCGCAATTTTATAATAAAGCCTCACAAGAAATTTCAAATATTGAGGATAAAATAAGTAAAGGTGATATGAACGATTTACTTAAATGGCTAAGAAAAAATATTCATGTTCATGGAAAGAGATATGATGCAAAGGATTTATGTAAAAAAATTACTGGAGAAGAATTAAATTTCAAGTATTTTATGAACTATGCTAAAGAGAAATACTCTGAAATTTATGATTTATCTTAATTAATTTATACTAATTTATGAGTGTATCTCATGATCCTTATGCAGCACTAAGATTTAAAGAATTTAATTTTTTTTTAATCATTAGATTTCTACTTGTTTTTGGTTGGTCAATGCAATTTATAATCATTGAGTGGGAAGTTTATAATATCACTCAAGATCCACTTGCTTTAGGGTTTATAGGTCTTGTAGAAATTATTCCCGCAATTTCAATGGCTTTATTTGCAGGTCATATAGTTGATCAAAAAGAAAAGAAAACATTATTTGTGTATGCAATTATTTCATTTCTTCTGGTTTCCTTCGGATTTTATCTCGTAACCACAGATTATTTTTACTCAAATTTTTCTTCAAATTCAGTTCTGATAGCAATATACATTCTTGTTTTTATTGGCGGATTTATTAGAGCCTTTTTTGGACCAATTATATTTTCATTAGTAGCTTTAATTGTTCCAAAAAAATCATATCCTAATGCCGCATCATGGAGTAGCTCAACTTGGCAGTTAGCTGCTGTGCTTGGACCTGCTCTTGCAGGATTTTCAATTGCTATTTATGGTGTTAATGTTTCTATGCTTTTTGTACTTATTTCTGTTTGTATAGGACTTAGTTTAACATATTTTATAGAAAAAAAACCAATTTTAAATCCCAAAATTGGAGAACCAATAATGGATAGTTTAAAGGCTGGCTTATCTTTTGTTTTTAAAACTAAAGCTATTCTTGTCTCAATAACATTAGATATGGTTGCCGTTTTATTTGGAGGAGCAATTGCTTTGTTACCTATTTATGCTCAAGATATCTTAAATGTTGGCTCAGAAGGATTTGGAATGTTAAGAGCTGCTCCAGCTGTTGGTGCTTTAATTATTATGTTCTCATCCGCTTATATCCCGGTAACAAAAAATGCTGGAAAAAAATTGTTAATAGCTATTTTTAGTTTCGGAATTTCAATCATTGTTTTTGGTCTGTCATCATTGTTTTACTTATCACTATTTGCTCTATTCGTTTATGGATTAACAGACGGAATTTCAATGATAATTCGACAAACTATACTTCAAATAAAAACACCACATGAAGTTCGTGGAAGAGTAGCATCTGTAAATTCTATTTTTATCGGATCATCAAATGAATTAGGTGCATTTGAAAGTGGATTAACTGCTAAATTAATGGGGACAGTTCCAGCTGTTGTTTTTGGTGGAATAATGACTATATTGTCTGTTGGATTTACCAACTTGAAATTTCCTGATTTTAAAAATTTAGATTTATCAGAAAATTTCAAAGAATCTTGTGGAAACTAGTTATACAAAAAGACCCCAATTAAGGGGTCTTTTATCTGAGTAGCGGGGACAGGACTCGAACCTGCGACCTTTGGGTTATGAGCCCAACGAGCTACCAACTGCTCC
>MDTE01031466.1_pt1 | contig 10575 bp, 6 predicted proteins | sample 811231 | NCBI WGS metagenome assembly MDTE01 (sample SAMN05326651, study PRJNA326480) | marine metagenome | isolation source: seawater | place: Indian Ocean: Red Sea | collected 2010 | reverse complement strand
GTATCCGCTCCAACCTGGTCGTGTTCCTCTTCGCTGTCTTCGTGCGCGCGCTTCTCGTCGTCGCTCTCGACGCGTCATCCTCTACATCCTCGGGCGCCCCTCTGCTTCAAGCGGGGGTGCCCACCTCATTTTCTCGCGGGAGTTCCAAATATCTCGCCGCGGTCCTCGGCGCGCCCAACGCGGCGGGGCAGCGCCGCGAGGGCGTGGAGCGTGCGCCCTCCATTCTCCGCGCGGCCGGCATCGTCAATGACATCCGCGCGCTCGGATGGGACGCCCGAGATCTCGGCGACGCGCACGAGCCAAAGCCGCCCGTGCCCTCGCCCCCGCACGGCCCCCCGGGCCCACCAACGGTGTCCCGCGTCCGGAAAACAAACGCGTGGAGAGACGCGGACGCCGCGGCGCTCCACGAGATGGTCGCCCGACGCGTCCACGACGCCAAGACGTCCGGCGCGGTTCCCCTGATTCTCGGGGGCGACCACAGCGTTGCCATCGGCTCCATCGCCGGCGCGCTCCGCGACGATCCCGCGCTCTCCGTCATCTGGATCGACGCGCACGCGGACGTCAACACGCCGCAAGTCTCGGAGACGGGCAACCTCCACGGCATGTCGCTCGCGATGGTCGCCGGGCTCGCCGATCGCGCGTCCTGGCCAGACGGCGCGTACGACTGGCTCCTCAAGGACGACGACGACTTTCACGACGACCGCGTTCGACGCGTTCAACCCAGGCTCGACCTGCGCCGGCTGGTGTACGTCGGCCTCCGCGACGTGGACCCGCCCGAGGCTGATCGCATCGCCAACCTCGGGATCAAGGCGTTCACCGCCGAACGCGTGAGGTCCCTGGGCGCCCAACGCGTCGCCCGGCTCGCCCTCGACCACTTGCGCGTCGCGAACGGCGGCGACGCACTCACCTCGCTGCACGTGTCCCTCGACGTGGACTCGCTCGACCCGACGCGCATGAACGCAACCGGCACGCCGGTGCCCGACGGGTTGGAGTTGGCGGACGTCGTCGACTTCCTTCGGGAGACGAGGCGCGGCGCGGCGATCACGTCCGCGGACCTCGTCGAGCTCAACGTCGAGGTGGTGGACGAGGCGACGCGGGGTGGGTACGTCGACACGGCCAAGGGGCTCGCGCGGGCGCTGCTGGGAGAGGCTGGGTGCGCAGAGCCCGCGCGTGATAATAAAGCGGTGACGGGCTGGGGAGTTACGCGAGAAAAAAGTTCGTAACGCACGGTGTCCCAAATGTTGTGACTGGCGACCGTGGGGTTGCCGAGCTGCCTTCTCCCATTTCCAAGCAGAAAATCATCCGTCCGAGCATACACTTAATAATAAAGATTCCTTTTTTGATATCTCTGGGGCGTGTTTGGCGTAACCGAGTCGCTCGTCGCTCGTCGCTTCACACCGCGAGCATCCACACGCAGAAAACATGGTCAAGGTCGGCATCAATGGTGCGTGCGTTCGAAACCCCCGAGCGCCTCGCGCCGGCGCGCGACGCCTTCCGGTCCCCGAAAATCTCGCGCCTCCACCCCGATCGCGATAACGAACCTCCCCCAACCCCACTGATGCGAATTCACCTGACGATCGCCCGTCGTCCCCTCGCTCCCAGGTTTCGGACGCATCGGACGCCTCGCGTTCCGCCTCGCGTACGACCACCCCGAGCTGGAGTTTGTTCACATAAACGAGTTCCCCGGCGCGGGCGAGTCGTCCGCCTACCTCGCCAAGTACGATTCCGTCCACGGGCAGTGGCCCAAGGATTGCGCCTTCGTCGACGGGAACATCGTCGTCGACGGCAAGCCAATCTCTTACTCCACCCACTCCACCCCGGGCGACGTCCCGTGGGACGAGCACGGCGTGGAGCTCGTCCTCGAGTGCAGCGGCGAGTTTCTCACCCGCGACAAGCTCAACCCTTACTTCGCGAGGGGCGTCAAGAAGGTGCTGGTGTCCGCGCCCGTCAAGGAGAAGGAAGACCCGGTGCTCAACGTCGTGTACGGCGTGAACCACGAGGACTACGACCACGACAAGGACCACATCGTCACCGCCGCGTCGTGCACCACCAACTGCCTCGCCCCCGTCGTCGCCGTCGTCCAGAAGAACCTCGGCATCGTCCGCGGCTCCATCACCACCATTCACAACGTCACCAACACGCAGACCATCGTGGATGCGCCAAACGCGAAAAAATCCGATCTCCGCCGCGCGCGCTCGGGACTCACGAACCTCGCGCCGACCTCGACCGGGTCCGCCACCGCCATCGCGCTCATCTTCCCGGAGCTGAAGGGCAAGCTCAACGGCATGGCGGTCCGGGTGCCCCTGCTCAACGGGTCCCTCACCGACTGCGTCTTCGAGGTGGCGAGGGAGACTACCGTCGAGGAGGTCAACGCGCTGATGAAGGAGGCGTCGCAGGGGTGGCTCAAGGGGGTACTGGGGTACGAGGAGCAGCCGCTGGTGAGCACCGACTACATCAACGACGAGCGAAGCGGCATCGTCGACGCGCTGAGCACCATGGTGATCGACAAGACGCACCTGAAGATGTACGTCTGGTACGATAACGAGTACGGATACTCCGCGAGGATGGTGGACATCGCCCGCATGATCGCCGGTAAGATGTGAGGGTGGCTGCGATGCGAGTTATCGTTCGACGGCGAATAACTAGCTAGAGACGCGCGCGTGTTGATATTACGTATTACGGTTAATATTATATAATCCAAAGTACATTCGTGACGTCTGTTCTCACCTCCTACGCCGGGGTGGGGCCGCAGTCGCAGGACTCCAGAGCCATGCACTTCGGCTTCTCCAGCCTCGACGGCTCCTCTCCATCCGCCGCCATCAAAAGTTCCACGCACGGCAGCTTCGTCGCGCCTCCCAGCTCCAGCGCCTTCAACACGGTCCCCCCGCCGGTGAAAAGGTAATAGCTCGGACACTCCAGCGCCGTCATGTACAGCCCGGGGCTCAGGGATTTGAACTCCTGCAGGGTGTCGCCGCCTCCAAAGTACTTTCGCGCATCGACGTTACTCGCGATTGCCGCGTCCAGAGCGGCGGTTCCCTCGTGGAAACCCGCGGGCGTGAGGCCCATCACGGCGTTGACGAAGATGGTCTTCGCGCCGGCGATGACCTCGGCGACGCTCGCGTCCCTGAACGACTCGGCGGATACGTCCAGAAAGTATCCGGTTGTTTCCCCGGGTTTCAAATCGGCGAGACGTCGGGCGCGGACGCCATCGCCGTCGCCGCTGCCGCACTTTCCCGCGACGGGCACGCAGCCGCACCCGTCGAAGCTGTCGCTCTCGATGACCGTCGACAGCGGCACCAGCTTGCTCTCAACCTCCGGGACCAACAGCTGTGATTTGGCAATCTCCACGTCGTGGGGATCGACGCCGGCGATCGTCACCCCAAACTTGGCGGCTATGTAGGCGTTGTACAGCTGGCCGCCCAGCATGACGTGATCGGCCTTTTTCGCGATCGCCTCGACGCACCCCATCTTGGTGTCGAGCTTGCTCCCGGCGATGACCGCCAGGAACGGCCTTTTCGGTTCGGTCAGCGCGGAGAGCGCTTCGACCTCCTTCTGCATGAGGAGACCGGCGTAGGAGGGCAGCAGCTTGGCGACGTGGGAGGTGCTGACGTGCGGCTGCCAGGAGCCGAAGGCGTCGTTGACGAACACGTCCGCGAGGCCCGCCAGCTGTGTCGCGAACCTCTCGCGCGCTGCGACGGCGTCAGCCGCGGCGAGCCCCTCCTCGCCCTCGAACCATCGTGTGTTGGGAAGGTAGACGCCGCCCACTCTGCGGTGCTTCAGATCTTCAATGAGCCAGTTGACGCTGGTGTCGACGTCGAGGATACCGCGCCCTGGTTCGACCCGGAACGTCGGCACCGCGAACACCACCCCGAGCTTATGCTGGAGGTACCTGACGACGGCCGTGACGGAGTCCTCGTCCCTGCACGAGATCTGCTTGCGTTTCTTGTCGAAGGGGCGGTTGACGTGGGTCATGAGGATGGGACGGCCACCGCGTTCGACGATGTTGTACAGGGTGGCGATGGACTGGTCGACCCTGAAGGTGTCGTGAATGACGCCATCCTTGACGCAGTTGTGGTCCACGCGGACGAGCACGACCTTATCTCTGAGGTCGGCGTCCTGCACGCGACGCAACGATCGCGCGGTCATCTCGCGGCTGCTCCCTCGCTGTTGGACGGTTTTTCCTCGGCGGCGTCGACTTGCTGCGCTCGCGAGGGCCTGTGCGATGGTTCCCGCACGTGTCGACGCGGCTGGAGACGTCTATCGTCAGTTGTCGAGTGTGGCTCTCGCGTATCGACGCACGCGTCCCTTCCGCGCGGGGCTGAAGAGTGAGAAGGCGAAGTAACTACCCTTCACCAAAAGGAATATTTTAAGAGTATTCTTCCAAGACGAAGCTTCACGAAAACTCGTCAGCTCGGCACCCTCCCTGCCCTTTCACAGAGATGGCCACGTGGGTGGCGCGGGCCCCGGTGGCGGTGGGGCATCGGCCGGGGGACCGGGTCGGCCCCCCATCGCGCCGCCGACATGATCGCCCCGAGACGCGTCGGCGGTGCGACACGAGCGGCGCGCTCGATCTCGCCGCGGCCGCCGCGCGCGCGCGCCCCGCGGTGGACCTGTACGACCTCAGCGACACCCTCACCGAGTACTCCACGGCGTGGGAGTGGCAGCGCGCCATCCTCGACCTCCGGCTCCGGCACCTCGCTCGAGACGATGCCGACGACGCGATGCTCGAGGAGGCGAACGACGACGACGATGCGCCGCTGGGATCGAGGGACGTGGTGCTCATGGTCCAGCATCCGCCGGTGGTCACCCTCGGCACCGGATCCACCTCGGCAAACCTGAAGTTCGACCCCGACGCCCCGGGCGCGCCGTTCCCGGTGCACCGCACCGAACGAGGCGGCGAGGCCACGTACCACGGCCCGGGGCAGCTCGTGATCTACCCCATCGTCAACCTTCAGGACGGGCACCACCGCCCGGACCTTCACTGGTACATGCGATCCCTCGAGGACGTGGCCGTGGCGACGATGGAGTCGCTCGGCGTGGCGAAACCCGGCCGCGTCGACGGGCTCACCGGCGCGTGGGCCAACGTGAATGTGTCTCCACCCGGCGCCGACGATCGCGAAAGTCATCGCCTCGGCACCCCGGACGGCACCTCGGCACCCGGGGACATCGCCGGGCGCGAGCACAAGCTGGCGGCGATCGGGGTGCGCGCCAGGCGATGGGTCACCTACCACGGGATGGCGCTCAACGTCGACCCGAACCTCTCGCACTTTCGCGCCATCGTGCCGTGCGGCATCGGCGACAGGCCGGTGGGGTCCGTGGCGCAGATGCTGGGGGGACGCGCGGGGGTCGTGAGCGCGTTGGACGACGGCGTGACTTTTCATCGTGATGGGGGAGAATCGATCGATGGATTCGATTGGCCCGGCGCGGACGAGGCGCTGATGCGGGCGGCGAGGGTGGCGGCGATGGATGCGTTTGAGCGAGTCTTTCGCGTCCGCCTGCGTCTGAGGCGCGGTGCTCCGGACGTCACAGCTGTCGCGGGCGACGGTTCGGGGCGGTGACACAGCTGTCGGGGGACGAGGCCGGCGGGGAGGGACGAGCGGGACGGGGAAGGCCGAGCTCGCGGCGTAGGCGAAAGCGCGGGGCGCAGACGGGAGGGAGAGACGAAGCTTCAGTGTGAGGCTCGGTGGTGGCGATCGTTCGGGCGGGTGGTGACTCAGCACTCGCCGGAAAGGTCGCGGAACACGTTGTTAGGTTTATCCGCACACACGTCGGCGGTGTCCACGCATCTGATGATCCTCCTTCTCGCGATCCTCGCGCTCCTGTGCACCGATGCGGTCGCCGCCGCCAAGATCCCCGGCCCGTCCCCGTACGCCGCGGTGGACGCGCGCAACGCGGGCGCCGAGTTCGACAACCTGCCGGGATTCACCCGATCGCGGTACGCGCGCGATCACGCGCTCATCACGCCGGAGTCCCGCGTGTACACCGGTCTCTTCGGATGGCGGGAGACCAACGCCGCGTGGTTCGTCACCCCGGCGATGGCCGGCGGGCCGACCTTCAGCATGTACCAGGCGCTCATGCGCCCCGGCGCGAGCAGCGGGATGCCCGAGCCCGGCACCTGGCGCTTCGTCTTCGTCATGGATGGCAAGATCTCGGTGCAGGACGACCTCGAGCTCACCGACGGCGGCGGCGCGGCGAGCGGCAGGTACAACGACCTCACCCACGGCCACTTCGCCTACTTTCCCGCCGATCACAGGCACAAGATCACGTCCTCGGAGGGCGCGTCGCTGCTCATCTACGAGAAGAAGTACGTGCCCCCAACCGGCGGCGTTGCCGAGGCCATCGGACCCAACCCGCCGACTCCCAGGTTCCTGGTCGGATACACCGACGACCTGCCCAACATCGAGACCCCGGGCGAGGTGTTCGGCCTGAAGAAGCTCCTGCCGCAGTCTCTCGAATGGGACGTCAACTTTCACGTCATGGACTTCAACCCCGGCGAGCACCTCTACGTGAAGGAGATCCACTACAACCAGCACGGACTCATGCTGCTTGAAGGTAAGGGGGTGTACCGGCTGGGAGACGATTGGTACTCGGTGCAGGCCGGAGACGTCATCTGGATGGCGCCTTACGTCACGCAGTGGTACGCGGCGCTGGGTTACAAGCGAAGCAGGTACATCATCTTGAAGGACACCAACCGGGACCCCATCAACACGAACACTCCATAGAGTCGCTGAACGTCTGCGTTGTACCTTCTAAGTGTTAGAGCGTAAACCCGGGTCGGTCCACTCGCGAATCACCATATATCCACCCGCGTCTCGTCCGTCCTGAACAGTCCGTCGCCCTCCTTGACGTCAAACGATGCGATGAACTCAGGCATGTTGGACACCGTGCCGTTGACCCTGACCTCGGGCGGCGCGTGGGGGTCGACGGCGATGTACTTGGCCGCGAGTTTGGCGGTGATGTTCTGCCTCCATATCGTCGCCCAGCTGAAGAAGAACCGTTTCGCGGAATCCTTCGGGAAGTTATCCGGCGCGGCGGCGCCGTCGGCTCCGTTTGTTTTGACGTATTCGCCCCACGCCCTGTACGCCAGTCTGAGGCCGCCGAGGTCGGCGATGTTCTCTCCCTGCGTCAGCTCGCCGTTGACGTTGCGACACGTGCAGTCCTTGGCGACGACCGACCTGACGCCGAACTTGGACAGCGAAAACGGCCCGGCTTTCCGTTCCTCGCACTCCTCGTCCTGGGTGTGCACGACGGTGTCGTTGGCCTGCTTGACGATGACCGCGGCGCGGGCGTTGAACTGCTCGGCGTCCGCCGCCTGCCACCAGTCGTTCATGTTCCCGGAGGCGTCGTACTTGCGCCCCTGGTCGTCGAACCCGTGCGTGATCTCGTGCCCGATGACCGCGCCGATGGCGCCGAAGTTGACGGCGGGATCTGCGGCGGGGTCGAAAAACGGGGGCTGAAGAATCGCCGCCGGGAAGACGATCTCGTTCAGCATCGGGTGGTAGTAAGCGTTGACCTGCTGCGGCGCCATGAACCAGCGCTCGCGGTCAACCGGGGCGTCGATGCGCGCCAGCATGCGTTTGTGCTCGTACATCTGCGCGGCGCGGGCGTTGGAATAGTACGGCGCGTCCGCGGCGAGCTCCAAGGCGGCGTAGTCTTTCCACTCGTCCGGGTATCCAATCTTAACCCGAAAACCGGACATCTTCTCCAACGCCTTTTCCTTCGTGGCGTCCGACATCCACGGAAGCTCGCGGAGCCTGTCCTCCACCGCGCCCTTGACGCACTTCACCAGACGAACCGCCGCATCCTTGGCGTACTTTGGAAAATGCCGCTCCACGTACTTTTTACCGACGAGCTCCCCGATGGCGCCGTTCGCCTGCGACACCACCCGCTTCCACCGCGGCTTCAGCTCCTTCTGGCCGTTCAGCTCCACGCCGAAGAACGAGAAGTCCTCGTTCACGAAGTCGTCGGACAGGTACGACGCCGCCGAGCTGGCGCAGTGGAACGTCGCGTACGCCAGCACCGCTTTCAATCGATTTTGAGGTCCCGAGTTCGAACCCCCGACCGGTGAACCAACGAGTGCGTCCGTCGCGGCGACCAACGCGGCCGGCCACGAGACGTTGAGCTCCCCGGGTTCCGGCTTCCCCAGCGCCTCGAAGTACGCGCGCCACGGGAATTTATCGCCGTTCGGCAGGACGTCGCACGAGGCGAACTTGTTGTACGTTCGCTCGGCGTCTCGTCGCTCCGCGGGTGAGAGGTGCGATTTCGCGATGGACGTCTCGATCGCGACGACGTCGTCGGCGGCCGTCTCCGCGGCGTTTGCGTCTGCGTACTCGCCGCCGACGAGCGCGAGCATCGCGGCGACGTGCGCGCGGTACTTCTCGCGCGTCTCCACCCGGTCTTTCTCTTCCGAGAGGTAGTAGTCGCGGTCGGGTAGGCCGAGGCCGCCCTGCGCGAGCGCCGCGATGGAGTGCGATGAGTTCTTCTTGTCGGGCATATCGCCGACGGAGAAGGCGCATTCGACCCCGGACGCGTGAAGGAGCGCGACGGCGCGCGCGACGGCGGTCGCATCGCCGTCGGGGCCCTGGGGATGGAGGTCGAGTCGGGTACGTTGTTAATATTGAGGGGGTTACGGTCTCGAGATTCCGGCGAGCGGTTCCTCACCGACGCTTCAGAGAGCTGCTTCGCGATCGCGAGGGTGGGCGCGAGGGCCGCGTGGGAGTCCTGTGACGCCGCGTTCATGCCGCTGACCATCCACGCGCCCGCCTTGTCCTCGGGGCCCAGCTCCTCCAACAGTGTCCGGGTCTTGATCAGCGCATCGTCGTTGAGAATCTCGAAGGTGCCCCATCGGCCGTACTCGGCAGGGACGGGGTTGGCGGCGAGCCACTCGGCGTTGACGTGGCGGTACAGATCATCCTGCGCGCGCGGCGGTGCGGGGTTGCCCTCGGATCCGGATCCCATGGCTGCGATGGTGTACCACTACGCGAGTGTTATGTAGACTAAAGATATCAACGCGGTGGTTTCTCGAGCAGTCGAGGTTGTGCGGTCTGGCGGTCGGAGAAGGGACGGTGCGTTCAACATGCACCAAGTGGGACCTTATTTGGCGCAAAAAAACCGCCGCTGAACTCAACTCGTGACCGACAACGCGACGCGTCGACCACCGCGTTCGGCACTTCACGAGACATGCCTCCTCGCATGATGTCTCCTCGAGTGGGCACCGGCGAAGCCGATCCCGAGGAGGACAAGTCCGAGGAGGAGAAGAAGGACGGCATTCTCATCCCGCTGCTCACGTTTTTCGGATTCGTTTTCATCTTCATTCCAATCACGGTCATGCTCATGGGCGCCTTCTTCGGCGCTATCCTCGCCGAGGTGGAGGGATGGAAGATCAAGGACGGCTTCTACTACATCATTTCCATGCTCTGCGGCCTGCCCACGCCCCTGACCGAGGTTGATCCCGACACGGACGAAGGCAAACTCGTCGACGTGATTGTCGCGCTGTGGGCGCTCGCGCTCGCGGGCACGATAATCGGCGTGGTCGGCGGTCTGTCCGTCATCAACCGCCTCGTCGATGCGGCGGAGAGCTTCGGCCAGAGGTTCAAGAGGGCCGCGAAGAAGGCCGTGACCGGATCAGACGAGGAGGCTCCGGCCGCCGCCGGTGAGGACGGCGAGGAGAAGCCGGTCAGCCTCGCGCTCAACATCCTCACGTTCCTGGTCTTCATCTTCATCGTCATCCCCATCGTCATCATCCTCGTCGCCGTCATCTTTGGTTTCATCCTCGCCGAGGTGGAGGGATGGAAGATCAAGGACGGCTTCTACTACATCATCTCGATGCTCTGCGGCCTGCCCAACGCGCTCACCGACGTTACGCCAGACTCGGACGAAGGCAAGATTGTGGACATCATCATCGCGCTGTGGGCCCTCTCCCTCGCCGGTACCATCATCGGCATCGTCGGGGGCATGTCCGTGATCAACACGCTCGTCGAAAGCGCGGAGGCCCTGGGCGAGAAGTTCGGTAAGAAGAAGGAGGACTGAGCCCGGTTGAGCAGGTCACGGCGCGCCGTGTAAGCGTTCTCTCGAGCGCGTTGAGCAATTCATTGTATTCTTTTAAAGCCCTTGGTCCAACGTGGCGCCGAGGGAACGCACGAACCGCATCACGCGACCCAGCCTTCTCGCGTCCTCTCCGACGCTCGCGCGCACCGCCGACGCGTTCGTGCCGTCCAGGTACGCCCCGCCGCTGCCCCTCCTCGCCCGGTTCAAGTCCCCTCGCGTCAGCGGCAGCGCCACGACAAAGTCCTCCTCGACGCGAAACACGAGCACCCTCCGCGCGTCTCCGTCCCGTTCCTCGCCCGGTGCCCCTGCCCCTCCCATCGCCAGCTCGATCGTCGACACCCCGGGAAACGCGGCGAGCGCGGCGTCCGCCACCGCCGCCGCCGCCTCCATCGTCGCGTCCAGCCGCGTCCCCTCCTCGCCCCCGCGCGTCCGTCCCGCGTCCAGCCGGCACGCCAGCCGGCACCCGCCGCCGCCGCCGCCGACGACGACGACCGGCTCGATGCGTCCACCTCCGCCTCCTCCCCCACC
>MDTE01160518.1_pt1 | contig 10577 bp, 27 predicted proteins | sample 811231 | NCBI WGS metagenome assembly MDTE01 (sample SAMN05326651, study PRJNA326480) | marine metagenome | isolation source: seawater | place: Indian Ocean: Red Sea | collected 2010 | reverse complement strand
TTTCCTTGTCAAGCATAATCGTCAAGTCATTACAGCACATCACGATATCTTGTGGTAGGGATCGACCCCACCACAAGATAGTGGCTTGACCCGCCCTCCGTTCGCGCCACAGTTGCTCCCCTCTCTCGTGATTCCTAATTGTATCATATGCATAAAGGACTTAACCTTTCTTAAAACTTCATATTGTTTGTGGCAGAGCCACATTTAATTGGAAGTTTCTGGTTCAGAAAGGTTGCAAGTTTTCCACCCTTTTTGGATAGGATTTCTGAAGTGGAAAATCCTTTACACATATGAGACAAAGGAATCATAACGAGAGAGTATAAGACTGTCTTGATAATTAATATAAGGAGTTATTATGTCTAAAAAGACTATTAAATTTAGAAACGAAGAATTACATCTACAATTTGGTAGATATAAAGATACAAATATGGTTGCATTACAACTATATGATTCTAATGGTTTTCCATATATGACTGCTTCATTTAATCCAGTAGAAGTACCAGATATATCAGAATCAAATATATCATATAAAGATACTAATAGAATGATAGCAATTAAAAATTGGTCTGAAAATGAAGGTATTGAAAAAGCATTATTAGATAATAATGTTTTAGAGGAATATATTTCAAGAGTACCAACTGGTTATGTAAGTGGTAATGCTTATACAGTTAATAAAGAGTTTCTTGGTAAAGCATAAGTAAGTATCGCGTTGGGCAAATGGCCCAACACGATACAACTTATACTAAATTATCAAGATTTAGACACATTTATTAGATAATGTGTTTATGTTAATCACTAAAAAAAGGAGGTCATATGACTGATAGTGATATAGATACAGCTTATCCAAATAAGGATATGTTGCAAGACGAAATATTACAATATGCTTATCTTGTTAGAGCAGAATTAGAAACTTATACAAAGTGGATGGACACTAGTAATAAGTTTTTAAAATACAATGCTCAAAAACAAGTAGAAAAACAGTTAAATAGTAATTACTATCTAACTAAATATCTACAAAAGCAAATTGATAATTGTAAGAACCAATTTGATAAATTAAGTGAAAAACTTGGTAGTAATGTTCATCAATCATACGAAAAAGGAACATTATCTGAAGTTATGCAATCTCAATATGAAAAGATATTGGGTTTTAATAATGGATATCAATTTAGTTTCTCACTAGCTCAAAGTGCATATAATTTATGTAATAGCTGGTGGAAAATAATGTTTGATGAAGATTTTTTACCTAAAGAGCATAGAGAAACTAGACAACAAGTTTCTACTCAAATGAATCATTTGAAACAGATTAAGCAGTTTAATCAAAAACAAATGAATTTTAATTTTAAACCAGTAGAAGCGTAACTGGTTTTAATCCTAGAGGGATTTATTTCCCTCTAGGATATTTTTTTTTTAAAAAAAAAGGTGGGATAATACCGAACGGAAAGGAAATAATATGAATCATTTATGTGCAACATTATTATTATTTTGTTCATCATTTAATATGTTTTTTGATGATGACAGAAATGATTTCGTAGAAATGATAGGTAGATGTGCAGTGGAGTATAATGCTTATTATACCGAAAACCAAAACAGAATACCAATACACTTGGTTGTTGCAGTTGCCTCACACGAAAGTGGCTGGGGAACGAGTAGGTTCGCAATAGAGGGTAATAACTATTTTGGTATCAAATCACTAAGTGATGATCCTGACGAATATATGATACCGAAAGAAAATAAAGAAGTTAAGATTCAGAAATATTTAGTGCCATGTGATTCGGTCTATGATTTTATGGACTTGATATCAATGAGCAAAAAATATGAGGGATTTCAACATGAATTATTTAATCAATGGTTTGATGATATGATTAATTTGGAATCATTAGTATACAGTCTACCTAGATATTCAAAAGATAAGAACTGGGAAAAGAATGTATTAAGAATAATAAAACAACTGGAGGTAAAATGAAAGTTAAAGAATTAAAAGAAATACTACATAAAATTCCTGACAATTTAGATATATTTTTGTCTACATATGAAAATAGACAAAGAACATTAAAGTTAGGTTCAGTAGCACAAGAATTAAATTATGGTTTTAATGATGTGTTTGATGTCAAAGAAATAAGACAAAAAGAAATAGTAATTCTAAGACAAACGCCATTTCATATAGTTGAAGATGAAGATTAAGACAAGAATAAGAAGGTTAAGAAAAAGACTAGGGAAAAAGGCGTTAAGAGAACCGAAAACTAAATCACAGATACGAGATAGAATAAATTATGATCGAGTATCTACAATATGGAGGAGAAGATATGAGTGAGATTAATATTACTAATGCATTGACAAGAGCTTCTGAACATCGAAAGAATCAACTTAAAGATAAAAATGAAAGGTGGATTACAGTCGGTATGATTAGTAACACACATAAAATGTTAAAAACAATGTCAAATTTTTATGGTTTATCATTAGCAGAAACTTTAAAGATAATAGTCAAAAATGCGTTTAATGAATTTAGTCTTAAAAATTTAGATAAGAAAGGAGTATAATATGGTTATAGGTAAAACAATGAGAGGTACAACTTATTTTGCATCTGTTTTATTTAATAGTGCAATTTACAAGTATGCTAAAAAAAGAGGTCTTTGGTATTATAGACTTTTATTATCACAGCAATTTTCTGATGTGATTAATGATGTCTATGAAATGAATAGACTAGAAAAGAAACTTAATCCTGATCCATTTTCATCCGTACAGAAAAAAGTATTTTCTGTAGATGAACAAGGGAATATTTATGATGATAAAACAGGAGAAGTTTTCGGTAATACAAAAGAACATATTAATAATAAGTTTGATATGGATAATGAAGCTGACGCAGAAATGCAAGAGGAGGAGGTTGTAAAACCAAAACGAGGCAGACCTAGAAAATCATAATGCTGCCACTATTCCCTGACATGATAGTATTAGCTTTATTAGGAGCTATAATAATAATTTATTACGGAAGGAGGTAAAAATGGGAAAAGTAAAAAAATGGTATGAAGATGAAATGCAAGATCAAGTTAATAAAGCAACAAAGATTTTAAATGATTTAATTCCGAAAAATTATAATCATAATAATCTTCAGCAAATTAGAGATGATGTTGTTAAAGTATTTACAGAACAACACTCAGACTTGTTATATGCATTTACGGAATCTTCTACTGGAGTAGAACAAGTAGATAAAGAGAACGCAGAAAATGCTTTATCAGATGTTGTAGATGATATGGTTAAAGAATATGCTGAAAGTTTAAGATAGGAGATAAAATGATTAAGAAAATATTTACAAGTAAAGATGATAAAGAACACCATAAACTTCATAAGATGATGATGGATTCTATTACTATGTTATTTAATGCCATGAAAGGAATGAATAACAGAATTGTAAAATTAGAACAAAAAGAACCTGATTGGGGTGGTTCTTATGGTGGAACTATCAGTGATGATGACATAAAGGAGAAAAAATGACTATGACAACAATGAATGATTTAATGAATCTTTGTCAAATGATTAAACTTGAAAATAGAGCAAATACTAAAATTAAATTTGTTGGTGAACAATATATTTTAGATAGCGATAAAGAAAAAGATTATATGAATTTAGACGCAAGTAAAATTAAGTCTATAAAATTAGTATTCGGAAGTAATTATGATGGTGTTAGAAATTGTTATGATACTTTAGAAATAGAAATCGGGTAGAGAAAATTTTAGGAGGAAAACTCTACCCGATATACAAGGAGTAAAAAACGAAATATTATTTACTAAAGGAGTAAAATATGGAAAATTATTTAGATTGTCAATTACCGATTGCAAAAGAATGTGATATCGAAATTGATAAAGAACCACTTCATGTATTCCGAAACAATACAAGTGAGGAAATACCTGATAAATTAGCCATTTATAACGCAACAGATGGCAATTACTTATCTACAGTAAGTAAAAGAAGTGCAGAAAATTTACGAACTTATGGTGAATTTTCGGCTATGTTATCTGACGGATTATTTACTGCATCTAATGTATTAAATCCCGAAGATGTTAAAGTAACTGACCAGCTATGGAATAAAGGAGCTAGATTTAGCAGAATAATAGAATTTCCAAAAGCATACTTTGATTTTAATAATGATAAATATAATTTAGTATTATGGTCATGGACAGCTTACGATCTATATTGGGCAGAACAATTTATTTTTGCACCAATGTGTATTCAATGTTTAAATGGAATGTTTCATGCTGATTGGAAAATTAAAGGATTAAGTAAAAAGAATTGGAATAACAAAGCATCTATTGATTCTGTAGATATTGTTAATGCAGTTTCTGCTTTTGAACAATTTCCTGAACAGCTAGAACAAATGGCTATCAGCCAAGTTGCTGAATGGCAAGTAAAAGCATTATTTGAAAATACATTAGCAAAAATTAAAGACCCAATTCATTCAAGAGTATCAGACTATAGAATGAGGCAATTATCATCTCTATGGGATACATATAAAAGAAAATATGGTTTAAATTTATATGCTATATATCAAACTGCTACTGACTGGGCATCTAAACCAGAAGGTAAAGGAATGAAGATGAATATGCTTCGTACCCGTTCAGGTCAAGTAGCTGATATGATAAAGAGTGATGATTGGTTAGTTTTAATAACAAATAATCAAATTGCTCAAGCAGTTTAAAGAACACTATCGGAGATCTATTCATGGGATATCCTCTGAATACTTCAAAGATAGGATAGAAAAGAGTGTTAGTCCTTACTCGAGTTGAATACAGATATAATAGGTTGGTGCTGTCTTTCACTCTTTTCGTTAAAAAACATTCTACTGAATAATGAGGTAGCTTCTCATGGGTATTATACTGCCTACAAAAAGAAAGTATATAGTAGAACTAGGGAAGTAGCTGCGAAACGCTGGGTCTTTGTGCCTGTATATATTAGTAGCTCTACTTCCCCCAATGGTTTAAATTCGTAGTCTTGACAAATACGACATTATTTGCACATAACTAACACATGAATAATAAGAAAGAACTTGGTATTTTTTTTGATACAGTTATTCCTCAATTTGTTAAGCAACGAAAGAAATTAGGACTATCACAAAACACAGTTGATGACCTCATTGGCTGTGCTAGAGGACTTGTATCAAAATGGGAAGTAGGCATGAGAAAACCAAGTGGCTTTCTATTTTGTTGTTGGGCAGATACTCTTAAATGCGATATAAAACTAAAAGAACGAAAAAAAGGATAGTAACTATTCCAGCATTTGAAGGTTTAAATCTACTTCAAATAGCAGATTATAAAGATAAACATAGACCTGATGGTTGTGAAAAATGCGAGGAATATCCTTGTTATTCTAATGATAATTGTCGGACATGGTTCTGCCATAATTGTCGTTTAAATCAATGGAGGACTGATGGCTAAAGATTATAAAATTTTATATAAGGAATTAGAAAAGGAAAATAAAAAATTAAAACAAGATGTTAGAGAACTACAAGAAACGAATACTATATTAAATATATTGGATACACAAAAAATAAAAAAAATAATTGTTATGCAACATTTAATACATGAGTTGAGAGGAGGTCAAGTTGTTAGAAAAGGAAGATATAGAAAAAATACCAAAAACACCAATTAATAGACAAGTTGGTGGTATTCATTATGTTAAGTTACCGATACAACCAATAGAATATATTACAAAAAATAAATTAGAATGGTGTGAAGGTAACATAGTTAAATATATTACAAGGCACTCTATTAAAGGAGGAAAAGAAGATGTGAAAAAGGTGATTCATTATGCTGAACTTCTTTTGCAATTAAAATACGGAGGTGATTAATGCAAAAGAAATTAGGTAATATTTTATATAAAATGTTAGGCATAAAGAAAGAGCCTTTAGAATGGATACAAGGTAGACGAAAAAAAAAAGAATTTATAATGAGTTTAGCTTTAAAATATTTAAAACCTGATATGTATATGTTCTTTATAGAAAAATATACAAGTAATAGAACAGCCGATAATATAGAAGCAAAACCTATAGCTGATTATATAAAGAGGAGGTTTGATTATGAGCAGCATAAAAGGAGTTTGGAGCGAGATAAATCCAATGTACATAGACGACGACAAGTTAATGAAAGGAGTAAAAACTAAATGGGAAAGCGAACTAAAATCAATAGACCACACGGATTGGGAGGTACTGATGCAGTACGTCTTGTCAATGGCAACTGGAAAGAGCTTTGGCTTGAGAAAACTGGACAAACAGAACGAGAAGATTTATCAGATGTATTGCCAGTTCAACTTGGAATCTTTACCGAAAAATTTAACAAACAGTGGTATCAAAAGATTACTGGCGAAAGGGTTGTTAGTGTAGAAACAATCCATCATCCTGAACATAATTATTTGTATGGTAATTTAGATGGTGTTTGTAAAGGTAAAGTATGGGAAGGAAAACATACTAATGCTTTTGCTAAAGATGATACTGTCATTGAAAAATACTATCCTCAATTACAACATTATATGATGGTTACAGGATTCAAAAAAGCCATATTATCTGTCATTTTTGGTAATATGAAATATAAAAAATGGGAGGTAGAAAAAGATGAGAAGTTTATCGAAACTCTACTTAAAACAGAAACTTTATTCTGGTATCATGTGGAAAATAATATTGTTCCACCTGACTATATGGAATTTAAAACAATGGAGAATGTAAATGACTTCAAAGATATTATCCAAACCTTCGGATTTGAAGTATCCGATGTCGCCGGGTTACAAGGAACATTCCACTAGCAAGGAGGCAGCAACGAAAGTTGCATCACGATCAAGAATGTTGAGAGAGAAAACTCTTGATACAATAAAACGAAAAGGCTCATACGGAGCTACACCTGAAGAAGTAGCTGAGATACTAAATGAAAGTATCTTATCTATTAGACCACGATTTACTGAATTAAAAATTATGAAATTAATAATTGATTCAGGAGAACGTAGAAGAAACTCTTTTAATAGTAATACAAAAGTATGGAGGTATAATGACTGAAGATAAAACAAAAGAGAATAGAATATTTTGGGATCAATTAAGAGAAACAAATCCTAAAATGACACAACAAATTAATAAAGGATTTGGTAACTTAACAAGTATCGATCCTCATTGGCAGATAATGAGAATGACAGAAGTATTCGGACCAGTTGGAAAAGGTTGGTCATATGATGTTAAATATCATTATACAGATACATATGTTGCAGCAGAAGTAACTATTCGTTGGAACATAAATAATAACTGGTTACATTATGGTCCGATTGCATCTGTACAGAAATTAACGAGAGGTAAATCAAATACTTTTGATGATGAATGTACAAAGAAAGCAATGACAGACGCATTAACAAAAGGAATAAGTCATCTTGGCTTATGTGCTGATGTATTCATGGGAAAATTTGATGATAGTAAATACGTTCAAAAACTAGAAGAAAAATATTCCAATGTAGACAAAGGTAAAGTTAAAGATGTCACATAGTCGCTAGTAGAGAGAACAGGTGAGCAAGGTTTCTCTACTGGCTAGGTTCTTCAGCCTTGCTTACCATAAAAGGAGGATTAATATGGCAAAGAAAAAATCATTAAGTTCTATGAGTGTATCTGAATTACAAACTATGATTGATGACCAGATATATAGACATTTACCGATTGATAAACTAACTGATATAGTAGTTCAGAAAGTTGATGAAGCATTAAATAAATTGAAAAAATCAGAAAGGAAAAAAGCATGATTAATCAAGTAACATTATTAGGTAGAGTAGGTTCTAAACCTGAAATAAAAATCTCTACCAGAGAAAACAAGTTTGCTAGATTTAGTTTAGCAACTTCAGAAAAATTTAAAAACAAACAAGGCGAGTGGCAAGAGAAAACTCAATGGCATAAGATTTGTTGTTTTAATTCTAGGTTTGCTGAAACACTTGAAAAATATATAGACAAAGGTCGTATGTTATTTATTCAAGGTCAAATTGAAACAAGAGAATATGATGATAATGGCACAACTAAATATATTACAGAAATTGTAATTCCAACATTTGGTGGAGCTATGAGAATCATAGATTCTAAAGGAGGATCAGGTGGTAGTAATAAGTCTACGCAAGGAACGAAAGAAACGCAAAGTAGCGAAGAAGAAGATATACCCTTTTAAGAAATGTGTTAGTTGTTCTATTACTTATAATACAGAGAATATGATACCACATAATATAACAAATTATGTATATCATAAAGATACTACCGATTGGTATTGTATTAGATGTTTCAATAAGAGATTCTCATGAGATAGAGTATCTACCTCTCATTAGTAGAATTATTAATGATGTTATGTTACAGATACTCAAACAAGGGGTTTAAATGGCTAAATGCGTTTAAACCCCCTTTTTTTGCCCGTCAGGGCATTTTTTTTATTTTAATGATAGATATGATACCGAAAGGTACTTTTAGCTATTTTCTTTCCATTTTTGAGCTATTTTTTCGCCACTTCGCCCAGCAATATAGCCTCCCACCCCAATAGTAAGTAGATTCCACATAGGATCAGGGATACTAAGTGCTAAACTCGTACCAAATACAGAATTAAGAACAGGAGCAAGAATATAATTGTTCGCAATAACAATTATACAAATCCACATCAGAGCTGGTCGCCAAGTAGCAGTAAGCCAATGCTTTGATTCAGCTTCAGCTTGAATAATTCTGCTCTTTGCAATAAGCTCCTCATGTTCTCCGTTTATAAGTTGCGTATTAAGTTCGTGTTTAAGTTTCTCTTTTAAGTCTTTATCAGGTATTGCTTTATCAACAATACCACCAACCATTTTAGCAATCGGACCGATAGTACTTAATAATGGTAAAGGCATTATAGAAACCAGTTATTTATAATTACCCATAAAATGATAGCAGCTACAGCACAAATAAATATTTTGCCTTTCTTACTTAAATCATTCCACATAGTTTTAATTCTTTCCATATTCTCTCTCCAATCTATCCATTGAAACAAATTTTGTTTCTTGGATATGGTTATCCCAAATGCCTAGCTCAGTTATACACCAAGACCAACCATTCATATTAAGTTTAGCATACTCCTCAATGTGACCGTATGGCAACGCACAACCAACATTGACTATGCGTACCCACTTATTATAACCTATTTTCACAGATTTCCAATCCCTAGCTTTATGAGAATGTCCAAAAACAAGGTCATGTATAGAATCATTACCTATCTGAACTTCAGCGTTTTTCCCACTATATTCCCTTCCCATAATATTTAAGGGAGCATGGACAAAAGCAACTCCAGCAATAAATTTAAATTCGCCATATTCACTATATGACCAGCCAAAATCTTTAAAGCAATTATATAGAGAATTTTTCATCATCCCTTGAATTTCAGGGATTTTTTCTTCAAATTTATGAACACGCATTTCGTGATTTCCAATACAAATATGACGAGGATAATCTTTAACATATTTATCAAGAATTTTTAATGCCGAACGCATTGATTCTATATCAACCATAAAAGCATCTTTTAATTTACCAGCTTGAGTATCGTTCTTTTGAAAATAACTTAAAGAATCAAAAGAACTAAAATCTCCAATATGAATAATATAATCAGGTTTAATTTTACGGATATGTTTTCCTATCCACTCAAAACGATCTTGAGGAATATGAGGACTATCATGTGTATCCCCAATAACGAGGACTTTGTGTCCTTTAAATTTCATACGTAATTATAGACTATTTAATTAAGAGTTGTCTAGGAAGCGATACTATTAAAAGCTTTTATAGGAAAAGATTCAAACTCTATACAATGAGCATTAGTAACAACGCCTGATTTATAATCATCTGATTTACTTTCATAAATATTTAAATAATTTGTTAATGCTTCCATACATTCATGTTCAGTTTTATAAGCTATAGCTTGATATTTTACTGAAGGCATATTTGGTGATGACATAAACATTACCATTAACCATATTTTAATCATACGAATAAGATGATGAACCAGAAGTATTATTTTGTAGTAACTCAAATATTTCTTCATGCTGTTTCATTATCTTTTTATCTTTACTTCTAGCTTTAGATAATTCTTTTTGTATAGAATCAACATCTTCTATTAAAGTTTCAATAGCTAGTTTCATACGCACTTGGTTTTCTACAACTTCTGCATCTGAATCTACTTCATATTTTTCGTATAAAATATTTACTCGACTATCAATCTTTGAAACATACCACACTAAAGCTACTGCTTGTAAGACTATAGCAAAAATTAATGCAGCATTAAATTTCATACCATTCATTTATCTCTCCATATAAATTCTTGTTTAACAGTTATTCCCATTGATTGTTTTTCTTGGTCTTTATCACTATCCCCTTTATCAATATCACTCATACTTGTTGTTGTAGACACAGTAGTCTTATGAGGTTTCATAGACATACCATCATAAATTCCACAGCCATACATATTACTAGCTAATAACATTACATAACCTAACATAATTATCTTTCCCATTTCTCTTTACTCTTTAAAGTCCAATCTTCTAACTGTTTTGTTGTTACTTTTTTATCT
>MDTE01120796.1_pt1 | contig 10578 bp, 9 predicted proteins | sample 811231 | NCBI WGS metagenome assembly MDTE01 (sample SAMN05326651, study PRJNA326480) | marine metagenome | isolation source: seawater | place: Indian Ocean: Red Sea | collected 2010 | reverse complement strand
TTTTTATAAACATTTTTTTTTATAGACTTGCTGAGTACGGGACAGATAGATTGGGATCAATATTAATAATTTTAGCTTTTATAATTTTATTACTTATCATTAATCAAAACTCTAGATTTTCACAATTAAATAATGAACTTATCAAATTTTTTATAATCATTGGTTGTATTACAATTTCAATGAAGTCTTTTTATTTGATTTATATCTCACTTTTGTTTTTTCTTATATATTATTCTCACTTAAATAATTTTTTTTTCAAATTCCTAAAATCTAAATTATTTGTTCTTGTTTTCTTTTTTATTTTCTTTTCATTCTTTTTTAATTTTATAAATTCGAGTTGTTTTGTATTTCCTGCACAATTTACTTGTTATGATAAATTGTCTTGGTCTATTTCAAAAAATGAGGTTGAAAATGTAAAAATTTGGTACGAACTTTGGGCTAAAGGTGGAGCAACGCCAAACTTTGTTGTTGAGAATAGAGTTGATTACATAAGTAATTTTAATTGGGTAAAAAATTGGTTAAATGTCTATTTTTTCAATAAGATTTCTGACTATATATTAAGTATCATACTACTTGTTGTGATTTTTTATTTTACTTTCTTTTCAAAAGTAAAAAGTAATTTCAAAAAAAGAAAATACTATATTATTATATTCTTTTTGATCGTATATTTGATTGAATGGTTTTTATTTCATCCTAGTTTGAGATACGGTGGATATCATATTTTTATACTAATAGTTTCCATACCATTAATAATTAGCATTGAAAAATTTGAATTATCATGGACCTCATTTAGAAAAAAAGCAATTATATTTGTGATGATTACGCTCGTGATTTTTCTTGGAAGAAATATTCTTAGACTTAACAAAGAATATAATGTTTATAATTATAATATTTTTAAAAATATGAATTATAAATTTATAGGTGGAGATCGAGATTATTACTTTCGATATGAAAAACTGATAAATGATAAAAATTTTAATTATGAATATAAAGTTTTTTTAGGAAAAAAAATTCTAGTAATTAAGAATTAAGAATGAAAAAAATTTGTTATTGGGCACCTTGTTTAGATAAAGTTGGAACTTACAAAGCGGTAATCAACTCAGCATTATCTTTAAGTAAGTATTCAAAAAAATCCTATCAGGTTTATATTATTAATGCTTGTGGTGAGTGGGATGATAATAAAATTTTTTTTATGAAAAATAATATTAAAATTGTAAATTTAAATTTTAGTTATTTCAATTATTTGCCAAAAATAGGTTATCTCAATAGTAGAATTTCTTATTCATTAATATTCATACTTTCAATAATTCCATTATTCAAGTTTTTAACAAAAATTAAACCTGATTTTTTTATTGGACATTTAGTGACTGCTCTACCAATTTTTTTGTTTAATTTTTTTGATTTTAAAACAAAATTCATTTTAAGAATTTCAGGTTTTCCAAAACTTAACTTTTTGAGAAAAAATTTTTGGAAAAGATTTTCTAAAAAAATTTTTAGAATAACTTGCCCGTCAGAAGATTTAAAAAAACAAATAATCGATAAAAACATATTTACAAAAAATAAACTCTTATTTCTTCCTGATCCAATTATCAATTTGAATAGATTTAGATATCAATTAAAACAACAAAATGAAAAAGAGATTAAAAACCAAAATGAATATTTTCTAGCAGCTGGAAGACTTACTAAACAAAAGAACTTTATATATTTGATTGAAGAATTTAATAGTTTTTTAAAAGATTATCCTAAATATAATCTTTTAATCTTTGGTGAGGGTGAACAAAGAAAAAAATTAGAAAAAAAGATAGAGTCTTTAAACCTAAATAAAAAAGTGCTTTTAATGGGCTTCAATAAGAATATTTTCCCTTATATGAAGAAAGCCAAAGCATTTATATTATCCTCTTTGTGGGAAGATCCTGGCTTTGTAATAATTGAAGCTGCACTTTCTAATCTTTTTGTAATATCAAGTGATTGCAAGAATGGTCCTAATGAGTTTTTATTAAATGGAAAAGCTGGTTTACTATATTCAAGTAGTAAGAAAAAAAAATTGAGTGAGTCATTAAACATTTTCAAAAAAATGAGTCAAAATCAAATAAGTTCAATGAAATTAATAGCAAAAAAAAATTGTACAAAATACACTTTGTTTAGACATCATATTTTTTTGAAAAAAATTTTGAACTCTAGTAAATCTACATAATATTATTTATAAGCTTATCATATTTATTTAAATTTTTTTTGTAATCGTATTTTTTTAAATTTTTAAAACACAGATTAACTTTTTTTTTCATCTTTTTTTTATTTTTATCTATATATCTAATCTTATCAGCTAGTTCTTGATAGTCTCCAATCTTAAAAAAAACACCCCCTTTCCCATTTAGCAATATTTCTTTTGGTCCGGTAGGACATTTTGTTGACAAAATTATTTTTTTTAAACTTGCTGCTTCGAGAAGAACATTTGGTAATCCCTCATATTTAGATGATAAAATAAAGATATCACTTTGACTAATTACCTTGTAAGGGTTTTTAATAAAATTTTTTAATTTAATGTGTTTTTGAAGGTTATTGTCATATATAAATCTTTGCATTTTATTTTTTTCAATTCCTCTACCAAAGATTAATAATCTAAAATTGACTAAACCTTTTAAAATTTTACACGCTTTTAAAATCGTAATTTGATCTTTTTGATCAGTAAATCTCCCCAAATTTAACAGTTTTAAACATTTTTTTTTGTGAAAAAAAGGATCTGGTCTTCCTAAATTTGATTTTTTTCTTATATTTTTTAAATCGAGTGGATTAAAGATACAATTTACTTTTATCTTAAATTTTCTCTCCATTTGTTTTTTAAATTCAATACTATTTACAATGACAGAATCTGCTTTTGATATTAAGTATTTATAAATTATCTTTTTTATAGTGTTGTGGTACCATCCTGATGGTGATGAATTACTTCTTACGATAATATTTACATTTAATAACTTACAAAGAATAATACAATATATATTTGCTTGAAATGAAAGCACTGTAGAATTTTTATTTTTAATAAGAAATTTAAATAAAATAACTAAACATATTAAATATTTAAGTCTGATATGAAGTTTTTCATAAAAATTTTTACTGGGACCTAAATATTTAATTTTTTTATTTAAATTTAACAATTTATCACGTGAGAGAGTACAAATTTTAACTTTTTTAAATTTTGCAGATAAATGATTTGCAATTATGTATAGGTTTTTTTCAACACCCCCACCACCAATGAATGGCATGAATAATATTAAATCCCTGTTATATATCATCTAAAATATTTAATTTCTTATTTTGTTATTGAGATTTAAAATGATAAATAAATTATAATTAATAATGAATCAATTAATAAAAGATAAAAAGTATATATTTTCAAAATTAAATTACATTTTAATTACAATTTTGCCAGTTACACTTTTAGCGGGATCCATGGTTAGTAATATCACAGTTGTTTTGATTAGTTTATTTTTTATTATAGATTCAATAATTAGAAAAAATAATTTTTTTTTGAAGGATAAAAATTTTTATTTCTTAATAATCATTTATTTATATTTAATTTTCAACTCAATCTTTATATCAAATCATCCAGAAGCATTATTTAAAGCTATAGCATTTATAAGATTTATATTGTTAGCGTATGCAATTAATTTTTATTTTAAACTTTACAATAATTCTTTTTTAAAAATATGGACTTTGATATTTCTTGTAGTGAGTTTTGATATATTATTTGAGTTTTTTGTAGGTAAAAATATCTTGGGGTTTGAATCTAATTACGGAGGAAGAATAGCAAGTTTTACAGGTGATGAGTTAAAAATTGGTGGTTTTTATTTTGGTTTTTTATTTATCTGTTTGGCTCTTTTTGAAGATAAAAAAAAAATATTAGGACTATTATTAATTGTTTTTTTTATAATTGCTTTAGTTATTGGAGAAAGATCAAATTTTTTAAAAATTTTAATTATGTATCTTATGTATTTGTTCTTTTTTATCAATATTTCTTATCTTAAAAAATTAGCAATATTTTTTCTAATCCCAGTTGTGGCTATTTTAATCCTTAATATTTCAAATCTCGAAAATAAATATATTTTTTTAAAAAATTTCAATTTAGAAGAAATTTTAAATCAATCTAAAAAAAATAATAATTTTATTGAAGTAATCAAAAAAGATCGGCATTTAACACATTATTATATTTCTTTAAAAATATTTAAAGAAAATATTTTATTTGGGAAAGGATTTAAGACCTTTAGAATGGAAAGTTATAACAAAAAATATTATGACGATAATTTTAAGATTTCTAATGGTAAAGGCTCCACTAATTTAGGTGCTACTCATCCTCATCAGTTACATTTTGAATTACTTTCTGAATTTGGTATCATTGGATATCTATTAATTATATCTAATTTTTTGTTTGTCTTAATTAGAAGTATTTATGGTAAAAAAGAATTTTTAATGAAAAGTAGTTTTTTATTTATAATTGCAACTTTAGTTCCATTTCTACCATCTGGTAGTTTTTTCACTAGTTATGGTGCTACTATCTTTTTTATTAATTATTCTTTTTTAATGAAAACAAATAATGTAATTAGGGCAGATTAATTGTGAATAAATTAACATTATTAATTCCTGCCAATAAAGAAGCTGAGTCGCTGCCTTTTTTTTTGAAAGAATTGGGAGATTATAATTTTAACAAATTAGTTGTTTTGCAAAGTGAAGATGTTGAAACCATAGAATCTATTTCTGATTTTAAAGATATTAAAATTTATAAACAAAAAAATAATGGTTATGGAAACGCATTGAAAGAAGGGTTAAATCAAATAAACACCGAGTTTTTCTGCATAATTAATGCCGATGGATCTATGGATCCAAAATATTTAGATGAAATGTTAAAACTTTGTAAAAATAAAGACTTAGTATTTGCTTCCAGATATTTAAAAGGAGGAGGGAGCGACGATGATGATATAATTACTTTTATTGGAAATAAATGTTTTTCTTTTATTGGAAATTTTTTATTTAACTTAAAATTATCAGATATTTTGTACACTTATATAGTTGGAAAGACAAACTCTGCAAAAAAATTATCATTAAAATATAATGATTTTAGAATTTGTGTTGAAATACCTATTATCGCTAAGATCAAAAATTTAGACTGTATTTCTTTACCCAGCAAAGAAAGAAAAAGAATTGGTGGTGAAAAAAAAGTTAGTGCTTTAAAAGATGGTTTTTTGATTTTAACTGCAATAGTGAAATTATTTGTTAAAAAATTATTTAAATTAAGCTAATCTATTTTTTAATAAGAATACATTGACCCATATAATTTTTAAAAAAATAAAAATCTTTATTATATCTATTTTCTATTTTATAGATAAATTTCTTAATCCCATCTACTCCCCAAATACCAAAATCGTCAAAAATAATAATACCACCTGATATCATCTTATTTCGTATAAAATTAAAAACATTTTTGGTATCTTCATAGGTGTTAACATCTATATGGCAAAGCTTAATTTTCTTTATGGTCATATTTATATTTTTTGGGAAATAAGCTTTAAAAACTTGAGTATTAGTTAATCTAAGACTTTTAATACTTTTTTTTACAAAATTAATATCATCATAATAAAATATATTTTTTTTATGAATACCGTCATCCTTTTTGAAACCAGAAAAACTATCAAATAAATAGGTTTTACCTTTTAAATTTTTTTTTGACATTATGAACCCTGAACCACCTAATAAACAACCTATATCCAATACCAGCCCATTGAGTTCCCTCACGTTTTTAGAAGATTGCCAAAGTGTATATGCTCTTGGTAAATCTAAAAGTGTATAACTTTTAATTAAATCGTAAAAATCTAAAAATTCTTTATCTTTTTTCCAAGGAGCGTGTGTTGCAGGCGATATTATTATTTCATCGTTTTTATCGAGTTTGCAAAAAACACCCACAAAAAATCTTATTATATTTTGAATAATTTTTTTAGTTGATTTTAATATCAAACTTTTAGTATTTCCATATGGGTGATTAATTTTTTTCATCAAACACCTCATTATCACAAATTAAACACTTATAATTTTTTTTTTTCAAAGTCAGAAAACTTTTATTACAATTATTGCAGTCAATTTCAAAATTATAAGTTTTATTAGTTTCATAAAATTTTTGTGTAATAAAAGTGTCTTTAATTTTGATTGAAAGCAAATCAAAAAAACTTATTAAAATTTGAAGTTTAGGAATTTTCGATTTTCCTTTATTTCTATCCTTAAAGTGTATCGGAGTTTCAATTAAATTCGCATTAAGTTTTTTCATTAACCATACTAATTTAACTCCTAAGCTATATCCTTGTGCATTTAATTCATCAAAAGGTAATTTTTTTAATAATTTTACGCTATAAACTCTAAAATAAGTTGTGATCTCATTTAATTCAATTTTTAGTAATTTTTTTGCAAAAAAATTACCACAAACAGATATAACTTTTCTTGGCCCTTGGTAATCACTTTTGGCTCCTTCACAAAATCTTGATCCTATCACAAAATTATTTGCTCCTGATAATTTCAGTAGATCCGGAATATGAGCAGGATCATGAGAAAAATCTGCATCCAATGTAAGTAAATAATCAAAATTATTTTTTATTGCGTAAAAAATAGAAAGTTTATGTGCTGTACCCAAGCCAAGTTTTTTTGGTCTTTCAATATATATTAAATTTTGATCATTAATTTTTTCAATTAATTTTTTAGTATTATCTTCGGAAAAATCGTTAATTATTAAGATTTTTGTAGTTGAATACTTTTTTCTAATTTTATTAATAAGGTTTACAATATTTTCGGCTTCTTTAAAAGTTGCTATAGATATTAATATATTTGAATTATTCATAAACTAAGTAACATTAGTGTACACAATAATATAATAAATAGTTGTGACTTTTACTGAAAATTTGATGATATTAAAAAAAGAATGATTATAAATAAAAAAATAGGCATTTATATTGTATTAATAATTAGTTTACTAATTGGGTATTATTTTGAAGAAAATTCAAGTGGGGGGGCAAAAATTGATTTTGGAATTTTATATCCTTATATTGAAAATTTAAGAATTGATCTAAGAGAAGGATTTGACATTTATGCAAAAAATCCAGCAATTTTACTTCATTCACCTTTTTTCAATTTAATAATAAGTATTTTATTAAAAATTCATAATGATTTAACATTTATCAATATTGGATATTTATTTGTATGCTCAATTTTACCTTTTATTTTTTATTTAATACTCAAGAGTAAAATTAAAATTTCTAATGATTATATTTTTTATATTTCAATTGTAATTTTTTTTTCTCCTTATTTCAGGTCTACAAGTATTTGGTTATTAGGAGATAATTTAGCTATAATATTTTTTTCTTTATCAACTTTATTTTTCATAAAATCTGTTAATGATGCGGAAAACTTAAAAAATTATTTTTTGTGTTTATTTTTTTTAATATTGTGTAGTTATGTTAGATATTATTATTGTATATATTCTTTATATTTTTTGGCTAATTTTTATCAAAATTTAAGTAAGAAAAATTTTTGTTTATTATTGATTTTCTCTTTAATTTTTTCATTACCAGCAATTGGATATTTTTATTATATTATAGAAAATTATAATTTTTTTGGCGTTTTATCTAATTATGGAAAACTAAACGTCTACAGTAACATTTTGATTATACTGTCTATATTTCTATTTTATCTAATCCCAATTATAATTTTTAATCTAAAATCAATTTTTATACATTTCAAAGAAAATTTTTTGTTTTTTTTGTTAATACTAATATCATTAATGATTATCTATTCTATAGATAGATTTACTTATCTTGAAGTGATTTCTTTTTCACAAAGAGGTGGAGGAGTTTTTTTAAAATTCTTTAAGTTATTAAATTTTGATGTTAAGTTTTTTATGTTATTAGTTTCTTTTTTTTCATTAATTATTTTGGATTTCTTATTTCAAAAAGAGAGACTAAATAATTATCTTTTATTGATAATAATTATTTTTTCACTTCCATTATATACATTATTTCAAAAATATTTAGATCCTCTTATTTTTTTTATTGTTTTTGGTTTATTTAAATCTAAAGTTTTATCTGAAATGCTTATCAAACAAAATATTAATATAAGATTTTTCATTTTTTATTTTTTTTCATTTTATACATTTTCTATTTTTTATTATACTAACATACTCTAGAAATTATAATTTATGGACCTTGTAAGCATTATTATACCTTATTACAAAAAAAAAGATTTTATATCGTTGACAATCGAATCTATATTAAAACAATCTTATAAAAATTTTGAAATTATAATTATTAATGATGAACAAACCGATGAAAGCAATGATATATTAGAAAATATTAAAAAGATTGACTCAAGAATATCAATAATTAAAAATAAATCTAATATTGGAGCAGGATATTCTAGAAACAAAGGTATAGAAAATGCTAATGGAAAATTTTTAGCCTTTTGTGATTCCGACGACCTTTGGAAAATGAATAAACTTGAAAATCAATTAAAATTCATGAAAAAAATGGATATAAATTTTAGCTTTACTTCTTATGATGTGATTAATGTTTTAGGAAATAAAGTTGGAAATAGAAAGGCTAAGGAAAAAATTAGTTATAAACAATTATTAATGTCATGCGATATAGGATTGTCTACTGTGATTTTAGAAAAAAAAATAATTAATGATTTAAATATATTATTTCCAAATATAAAGACTAAAGAAGACTATGTTGTCTGGCTTAATTTATCAAAAAGAGGAATAAAAATGATAGGACTTGATGAAAGCCTAACAAGTTGGAGAAAATTAAATAATTCTTTATCATCCTCAACAATTCAAAAAATTTTTGATGGTTATAAAGTTTATAGAATTTATTTAAAATTCAATTTATTAAAATCTTTATTCTATTTATTTTTGCTTTCAGTCAATTTTTTATTAAAAAAAAAAAATTAATATGAATTTTTTTCTTTACATACTTTTTTTATTATTTCTGATGATTTTAGTGAATAATTACTTTTTAAAAACAGAGTATTTACTAAGCGAGACAGGGGATAACCATCAAAAATTCACTTCAAAGGTGAAAATTCCTTTGACTGGAGGAATATTTATTTTTCTTAGTATTCAATTTTTTTATGATGAATTGGGTATAAATTTTTTATTTTTCTCATTATTAATTTTAATTTTAGGAATTATTTCTGATCTAAAACTTATGAAATCTGCAAAAAAGCGTCTTATTTTTCAATTTATTATTGTTTTAATTTTCATAATTTCAAATGATATACAAATTGTTAATACAAGAGTTAATTTATTGGAAAAACTTATAAGTAATAATTATATCAATTATATCTTTGTTTGTTTTTGTGTTCTTATAATAATAAATGGATCAAATTTTTTTGATGGTCTAAATACCTTAAGCACAGGTTATTATTTATTAATTACATCAATTATGATTTATCTAAATTTTATGAATGTTACAGTTTTTCAATATTTATTTTTAGATAATTTATTATTTATTTTGATCATTATTTACATTTACAATCTTTTAAATAAAGTTTTTATTGGAGACTCTGGCTCCTACATTCTTGGATTTATTTTTTCAATTTTTTTGATAAAATTTTATATTGATAACCAACAATTATCCCCATTTTACATAATTTTATTATTGTGGTACCCAGCTTTTGAAACCCTATTCTCAATGATTAGAAAAAATATTCTAAATAGATCATCCATGATACCTGATACTAATCATTTTCATCAGCTTGTTTTTTATTATATTAGAAAAAAATACTTTAAAAAAGTTTTAACAGCCAATTTAATTTCTGCTAATATCATCAATTCCTATAATTTGATTATTTTTTCGATAGCAACTCAATTTTTATTTAATACTCAGGCTCAAATAATTTTAATTTTATTGAATTTAATGATTTATACAGTTATTTACTTCAAGTTATTTTTATATAGATATAATAAATAATTATGAAAAAAAAAATTGCCTTGATTTTTGGTGTTACTGGCCAAGATGGGGCTTATTTATCAGAATTTTTGTTAAAAAAAGGTTACTATGTCCATGGGGTAAAAAGAAGATCGTCCTCATTCAATACTGGAAGAATAGATCATATTTATCAAGATCCTTTTGAAAATAAACGAAATTTTTTCTTACATTATGGTGACGTTACTGATGCAATTTCTGTTTCAAGTTTAATTAAAAAAATTAAACCAAATGAAATTTATAATTTAGCAGCCCAATCACATGTCTCAGTATCCTTTGAAGTTCCAGAGTATACTGCTAACGCTGATGCGATTGGTGCTCTTAGAATTTTAGAAGCTATTAAATTTCATGGATATGAAAAGATAACAAAATTTTATCAAGCCGGAACTTCAGAAATGTTTGGAAAAGTGAGAGAAATTCCACAGAATGAAAAAACTCCATTTTATCCCAGAAGTCCATATGGAGTTGCAAAAGTTTATGCTCATTGGATAACAGTAAATTACAGAGAAGCATATAATATTTTTGCTTGTAATGGAATTTTATTTAATCATGAAAGCCCAGT
>MDTE01075150.1_pt1 | contig 10578 bp, 10 predicted proteins | sample 811231 | NCBI WGS metagenome assembly MDTE01 (sample SAMN05326651, study PRJNA326480) | marine metagenome | isolation source: seawater | place: Indian Ocean: Red Sea | collected 2010 | reverse complement strand
TCAGATATAACTTTAAATGATTCTTTACCATAGTAATCATCCCCATTTATGACAACAAACGGTTCATGAACCAAATGATTAGCAGAAAGAATTGCATGTTCTGAAAATCCAACAAGATATAGAGACATCGAACACGCACGCAAATTGGTTGGGTTCGTACCCAATGACAGCGCTGCCGACCACGGTTACTAAACCAAACTACATTTTATCCGCTATGACAGGGCGACAATATGCCTATAAACCCTAAAAACGATCCTCCGACCGAATTCACACCTCCGCCTAACCTTAAACGGACTAAAAAAGGACTAGTAATCATTAACACCGGAGACGGCAAAGGAAAAACAACTGCAGGTTTTGGGATGATGATCAGAGCTTGGGGACGCGATATGAGAACTATGGCTATCCAGTTCATAAAAAATGAAAAGTCAAAATACGGTGAGCAGTTAGCGGCTGAAAGAATCGGCATAGAAATGATTCCAGCTGGACGGGGATTCAGCTGGACTTCCAAAGATCTTTCAGAAGATGAAGCTCTAGCTCAGAACGGATGGCGAATTGCAAAAGAAAAGATAATCTCTGGCGACTACGACGTAATCATGCTTGATGAAATTACTTATCCAATCACCTGGGGATGGATTGACATAGATGAAGTACTAGAAATGATCGCATCGAAACCAAAAATGTTAAATCTCATAATCACTGGTAGGGATGCCCACGAAAAGCTTGTGGAGGTCGCAGATCTTGTAACCGAAATGAAAGAAATCAAACACCCCTATACGGATCAAGGAATCCCTGCCCAAAAAGGTGTTGAATTTTAACTAAGACTAAATTGTCCTTCGTACGCATTTCGGAAATAAAGAGGAAGCAAAAATCAGGTAAACGAACTACTTTTATCGGATCATACTGACTCAACGACCGAATCGATGGTTAAATCTCATAGGGCAATAATCCAATAATTCTTTATTGCATTACCTGACCTCCATCACACTGGATGGTCTGACCCGTAATGTTGCGAGCCTCATCGGAAGCAAGAAAAGTGACCAATGCTCCTATGTCTTCAGGGGTCTGAGGCCGTCCCATTGGTATGACCTCTTTCAACGCGCCCATAAATACTTCGTATTTATCCTGACCGACAACCGCCTCATCTCCTAAAGCTTCGCGTTCTTTCATCCAGTCCTGATGAAACTGAGTCCAAATGCGACCCGGAGCAACAGCATTAACATTGATATTTTCAAGCGCAAATTCCCGAGCAAGAGCTTGAGTATAAGCAACAACTGCCATCTTCGTTGTAGCGTAGTAAGCAGTCTGATACTTCGCAGCTTTAGCCGCAACAGACGAAATGTTAATAATCTTCCCGGATCTGCGCGCCCTCATTTGAGGCAATACCGCTTCAGTGACGTCAGATAACCCTTTAACGTTAATCTGCCAGGTAAATTCCCAGTCCACGTCTCGAAATCCAGTTCCAGTTGAACCCGGTGCTCCGGCAACACCAGCGTTATTCACAAGGATGTTTATTCCACCTGACTCTTCAGTGAGTTTCTCTACAGCTTGAATTACTGAATCTTTATCAGCAACATCCATACCCGCTGTATATGCCTTACGACCAAGAGCTGAAACTCGTTTTGCGGTTTCAACAGCATTTTCATGGTTTAAATCAGCTATCGCAATGTCAGCACCCTGACCGGCCAATTTCATCACAATACCCAAACCAAGTCCCTGACCGCCACCAGTCACCAACGCTACTTTTCCGCTCAAATCTGCAAACATAATTTCATTTCTTTCTGTTTTTAAAAATAGGTGCTGGTTTCCAAAGCTAAAATTCTTAACCATTGAAAAATTATTAGAAACAAATCTATCAAGAATTTTGCATAATTCGTGATGTCGATAAAACTTTGTTTAAAGCTTATTGACCAAGGATATTTTGTTATAACTAAACGACTCCCAAATTATCTGGTACAGCGGTAATATGCTCTTGAATTCATCCACCAAAAACAGGTGCAAATAAAGTAAATCAATGACAACACTCGTAACCTCAAACACCGTATTCGAACCAGTGCCCGGCTGGGCTAAAGTGCCACATGGTCTATGGTTACGCGAAGCATGTGCTGTGGCTGTCGATAACCAAGACAATGTTTTCGTATTTAATCGAGGAAATCAGCCAATATTAGTGTTTGATCCAGATGGAAACGTTATTGACATGTGGGGGAACGATAATCCACCAGATGCTGTAAGGATTATCCGTGACCCTTATGGCAACTCAATGCAATTTTATGACACATGGTTCACACGACCGCATGCCATAACAATCGATCATGAACAAAACGTCTGGCTAGTAGACGACACTGGTCATCAAATCAACAAGATGAGCAAATCCGGAAATTACCTAATGCAGATTGGTGATGGAACGCCTGCTGAACCGCAAAGTGGTGAAATGTTCAACAAACCCACAGATGTTGCTATTTCAAAAACGACGGGAGATATTTTCATATCGGATGGTTATGGAAACTCAAGAATCCATCGCTTGGATAAAGATGGTAATCACATCTTGTCTTGGGGATCCCCTGGTACTGATCCTGGTGAATTCAACTTGCCGCATAACCTCGCGTTAATAGACGACGCGGAAGTAATCGTATGCGACCGTGAAAGCCACCGTGTACAAGTATTCACAGTGGATGGTGAATTTGTTAGAGAATGGAATGCGCATAAAGCCGTCGCTGTAGAAGTAACAGGTACAGGTGATGATGTTCGCATTTACGTTGCAGAACAAGGTCCAACTAACGGTTCACCAACTAGAGGAAACGCAAACACCGGGAACCGTATAGCTATTTACGACCGCGAAGGAAATCGATTCACACGGTTCGGATCCACAACCTTCGGAAATAAACCAGATCAATTCCTATGGCCACATAGCATGGCAATCGACTCTAAAGGCAATGTATATGTTGCGGAAGTATCCTATGTCGAATGGGGTAGACATCAGAATCCAAGACAAGAACAGGCATCACTACGAAAATGGATAATGGCTTAGTTTTATCACTGAAATAAGGACATAAATCATAAATATTTATCCTCCACAGATAAGTCGATTGGCTAGAAAATTGTGACGGATGCATACCGACAATTACCCGTTAATTGTTAAATCGAATCCAAAGGATCACCATACACAGTGTTTACAAGTACAATTTCTCCAACTGAGTAATCGTGTCCGTAATAAAATTCCAAACAAACCGTATAAAAGCCCTATGAGGCAGATCTACTAATGACCAAAGTAACAATTCGAGACATCAAAACAATCCTCACCGAACCTGACAACATCAGGCTCGTGATCGTAAAGATCGAAACTTCAGAACCAGGCTTATATGGAGTTGGATGCGCTACATTCACTCAGCGCCCAACCGCTGTGGCCGCTGCAATTAACGACTACCTTCGGCCTTTCCTAAAAGGCCGTAATGTCGCAGATATAGAAGACATCTGGCAGTCTTCATATGTTTCCTCTTATTGGCGCAACGGTCCGGTTTTAAATAACGCCCTGTCTGGCGTCGATCAAGCTCTGTGGGACATCAAAGGCAAAATGGCAAATATGCCGGTCTATGATCTGTTAGGCGGTAGAGCACGAGTTGCGGCACCAGTTTATGTCCACGCTTCTGGTGAGACTCACGAAGAGGTAGGAGATAAAGTTCAATCTTTTGTAGAGCAAGGATTCCATCACATACGAATTCAAATGTCCACCCCGGGCTATGCAAGCTACGGAAACAGAGGAGCAGCTACTGGATCTGGCACTGCCGGTAATGCTGATACCACTAAAGGCCCTATTGCCAACACAGAGTGGTTGCGAGATTACTCCGACGACAAGCTCTACGCACATCCTGGAGGTGTATTCGAACCAAAACCATATATGCAATCAGCACTTGGACTTTTCGAATATATGCGCAACAGGTTTGGGTATGGGCTCGAGTTCCTTCATGACGTTCATGAGAGAATTCCACCAATTCTCGGCGTCTGGTTCGCTAAGGAAGTTGAAAAATATCAACTTTTCTTTCTGGAAGACCTGTTCAGCCCTGAAGATCAAGCTTACTTCAAAATGGTAAGAGAGCAGTGTGCAACTCCCATCGCCATGGGAGAACTACACAACAGTCCACACGAAATAATTCCTATGATCCAGAATAGACTTATGGATTTCATTCGCATCCACATGTCACAAATAGGTGGAATCACACCTGCCAAAAAGATAGCAGCAATGGGAGAATTATATAACGTCAGAACTGCATGGCATGGACCAGGAGACACTTCCCCTGTCGGGCACGCAGCAAACTTAATGCTGGACTTAAACGCCTATAACTTCGGAATTCAAGAAGCTGCAATCGCTCCTCCACGTACTCGTGAAATGTTTCCAGGAACTCCCACGCTTAAGGACGGGATGATGTGGTCTAACGGTAAACCTGGACTCGGTATAGACGTTGATGAAGAAATGGCAAAGAAATTCCCGTTCAAAGAACGTGAGTTCGGAGGTGCTTGGGACACCGTACGGCGAGCTGACGGCTCCATGGTAAAACCGTAACTCAATAACATTAGGCAGTCACGCCCTCATCTATTGTTCAACTTGGTTCAATAGATGAGTGCAGACACGCATCTATGTGTGGATAACTTCTAACGTTTTTGTGATCTCAATGCTGGAGTGAATACTCTTATAAACGGGGCATGAGTTAGGATGCAGCTCGAACGCTCGCTGTATTGCCGATTCTTTCTCAGTAAAAATATTTATATCAACTCTCAAGATGTAATTCACATGAATCCTCTTAATTACGAGAACGCCACCTTCTTTTTCAAGCTCTCCAATAGAATCACTACAAAGCAAGCCGTCACTGGCTGAAATTCCGCGGACCTCAAGGGCACCACCAAACGTTCCGGTCATTCAGCCAGCTGCAGAAGCGACTAAATAATCAAGAGTGGTGGTATACGGTTCGAATATCTTGTTGTCCACTCCATAGTGTTCGGCAACTTCGGAATGAACACCGAGCATAACGGGACCATCATGTGAAGGAACATATGCCTTACGAATAGGGCCTTTGATACGCTCGATTCTTACTTTGGATCGATACGCGACCTTATCTATAGATTGGTCAGAATTAACCATTCAACATCCTCTTTTTTCTGCGCAAACACTTTCTAGTTTAGATGCTAATGTGAGATCTACCACTTATCTGTCTTGGGTCCCTTGGTAACCCAAGCCTGTTTTCGTGGTTCATTAATCATTTGCAATAGACCTGTAATATACCCATAACAGAAGGCAAAAGCAGTTCCCTGAGGATCATCGCCGCTAATCCAAGGTACATGGTCTGGCATCAACATGTACTTGTAACCGACTTCTTGGTAAACCTTAATAATCTCTGAAAAGTCGATACTGCCCTCGTCAGGAAAAGCTTCCATAAAATCAAGCTTATGCCCTCTAATATTCCTAAAATGAACGTTAAAAATCTTGTCGCGTGTTCCGAACCACCGAATTACATCAGCGATCTCTTCCCCAGGGTCATCGAGCATTTCAGTGACTGTACCCTGACAAAAGTTTAATCCGTGGTAGGGACTCTCATGCATCTGTACGAACTTCTTCAGACCATCAACCGTACCCAAAACACGAGTTACACCCATGTATCCATCTGGCGTGTATGGATCATGGGGATGACAGGCAAGACGAACCTTGGCATCCTCGGCAGCTGGCACAACACGCTCTAAAAAGTAATCAATCCTGTCCCAGAACTCGTCAACGCTAACTTCACCAGCAATCGTAGGTGGATCATCAGGATTCATTTTCGACCACCTAAAGGTCGAATTGGAGGATCCACCACGGCCTTCTTCACGTTCAGAACGCGGTATACCGATGATGTTCATATTGTATTTGACTGCAGGGATTCCAACCTCACTACACATCCGGATAATATTCTGAATAGATTCAATCTCTCGATCTCGTTCAGGACTAATGCCCTGCATGATGTGTGGAGATTGCGACTTATCTAAAACTGAAGATGAAAGTGGAATCTGGACCATATCAAGCTCTATTCCATAAGAATTAACTTTTTCGCGGTGACGCTTGAGGTCGTCAAGAGTCCAGTCATGTGGATTTCCTGGAGGATCCGAGCATACATTTACTACACCGAGTTGAGCCCATTGTTCAAAATCTGCGTCGTTTCGTGCAGATACTTGTGTTCCAACGTACATTTATTGATCCTCCACAAAAAACTTTCATCCGTCTGTAAACATGCGGAAGGGTAGCACCTTAGTACAAAATAGGTGAATATTTCAGCCCACATAATCTTGAACTTTTAACCTATAGAACCATAAATCATCGGCATTACACGCTTAAAGGATCCTAGTCTCCACCTGGCGAACCGCTTCTAACCAACCGGAATATAACGACATACGCTCAGATTCACTCATAACAGGTTCGTAAACTGCCGAAGCTTTCCAAAGACTAGCTATTTCTTTTTCAGACTGCCAAAGCCCAACGGAACGACCTGCAAGGAACGCTACTCCCAGTGCTGTAGTTTCAGTCACACCAGCGACTTCAACAACACGATCGAGAATGTCTGCCTGAAACTGCATCACGAACGGATTATCACTCTGTCCACCATCAGCCTTTAGGGATTGTGTAGACCTATGGCGTCCCGCTTCCATTGAATCTACGACATCCTTCACCTGATATGCGGTAGATTCCAGCGCTGCTCGAACAATGTGGTTACGATCCGTTCCTCGTGTTAAACCTGTAATCATTCCAGTCGCATCAGGTCGCCAGTGAGGGGCACCCAAACCAACAAAAGCAGGGACGAAATAAACTCCTTCATTAGAACCTGCAGATTGAGCCATATTACCTGTTTCGGATGCGTTAGAAATGACACCTAAACCGTCTCGCAACCACTGAACAGTCGCTCCGGTCACAAATACAGACCCTTCTATCGCATAAGTCTTTTTACTCCCCACGGTATAACCAAGAGTTGCCAACAAGCCTGCTTCATTTAATCGCGAGGAGCGAGATGGCACAGACGAGCCTCTGTTTGCTAAGACAAATGCGCCTGTACCATAAGTACACTTAAGGTCTCCATTTTTGAAGCACACTTGCCCATATAAGGCTGCATGTTGATCTCCAGCCATTGCAGTTATCGGTATCTCAGCACCAAATATTGACTTATCTGTGACTCCAAAATCACCGGCACTAGGCTTCACTTCAGGAAGCATATTTTCTGGAACATTAAACAATCGCAACATTTCACGATCCCATTGGAGATCGTGAAGATTCAATAGCATAGTCCGAGAAGCATTGGATGAATCCGTGGCATGCAGGCCTCCAGAAGTAAGATTCCAAAGTAACCATGAATCTATCGTCCCAAAACACAACTCCCCATTCTCTGCACGAAGTTGTCCATTTGGAATCGTGTTAAGTATCCACATCAACTTTGTAGCTGAGAAATATGGATCTACCAATAAGCCTGTGATTTTTCGAATGTTTTCCGAGTGTTCAGTTTTGCGGATATCGCTACATATTTCGGATGTACGTCTATCCTGCCAGACAATTGCGTTTGCAACTGGACGTCCAGTATCTCGTTCCCACACCAATGTAGTCTCACGTTGATTGGTTATACCGATAGCAGCAACATCTTCGGGGGCAATTTGTGCGCGACTAATTGCCTGCCTAACAACATTTACGACTGCTTCGGCAATTTCTACAGGGTCATGTTCAACCCAGCCTCGCTGAGGAAAATACTGATTTAACTCGACTTGCGCGGAGGACACCGAATTTGCATAAGAATCGAAAAGTATGGCGCGAGTAGAAGTAGTGCCCTGATCAATAGCAAGTACATGATCTGGCATGAATTGACTGCCTACCTTTTCGACAAAATAGGGGCTGTGGCATTTAAGAGGTCATAATAAAATCAAATAATCTCATTGCAAATTATATAGAGAGTATTCCATCCAACTGTACCATCTCGCCGACCGTAAGTTCCCATCCGGATGCACGTGCGTTCTGTTGGACCTGTTGAGGTGTACTAGCACCCGCAATCACTGATCCCACCGAAGCCCTTCCCAAAAGCCATGCAAAAGCCAATTCAACCATCGAACGACCGCTATTCTGAACAAACAATTCAAGTCTGTCCAAAATGTCAAAGTTCTTCTCTGACAACCGCCTCTTCTGAGCATATGGGGTCAACGCTAGCCGGGTATTTGGTGGGACCATTGCATCTCTTCGATATTTACCAGTAAGAAATCCATGAGCAAGAGGAAAATACGGCAGCGTTCCAAGTCCAAATTTCTCAGACACCGGCAGCACAGAGCGCTCCACGCCTCTCTCTAACATCGAATACTCAGGCTGTGATGAAATAAATTGAGTAAAACCGTTATGTACAGCTGTCCAATGAGCATCCGCTATTCGCCAAGAATCAAAATTAGAAAGCCCGATATATCGTACTTTGCCTTGACGAACTACATCGTCTAGAGCTCTGAGGGTTTCGTCTATAGGAGTTTCAGGATCTTGTTGATGCATCTGGTAAAGATCAATGTGGTCGGTCTGCAATCGCCTGAGTGACCCCTCCAACGAATCCATAATATGCTTACGCGATCCGCCTTTACCATGTGGCCCTTCTTCCCACAACATTCCAAACTTAGTTGCGATCAATACTTCGTCTCTTCTATCGACCAGAGAACGCCCAATGATCTCTTCAGAATTTCCATGTGAATATATGTTCGCAGTATCAATAAAATTTATACCTTCATCGAGAGCCGTAAATATGACCTCGCGAGCCTCCTTAAACTCCATTCGCCCACCAAAATTATTAGTGCCAAGACCAATAACACTAACTTCAAGGCCAGAGTTGCCAAGGTGACGATATTGCATGTCCTTGCCCCCATTCATTAGAAATTTTTACGGCATTTATCCTGTAACTAAATGATTATATTAGTCACGCATAAAGAGCGATAAATCAACTATCGTACCTACAACTAATTCCCGTCAGGTGTTTAAAACATATACTGGCATTTCTAGCCATGACCACTGAACAAATCGTTATAGGATTAATCAGAGTCGCAGGATCTCTTCCGGTCCTACGTTGGGCCTTCGCAGGTGCTTTGATAGCAATTGTGGTCGATTTCTCCGACCTTTTCTGGATGGGTGTACTAGATTTGGGAGGCTTGAGGAACTATCAGAGTTTCGATAAATTCGCCGACCTCATCTACATGTTTACATTCCTGTGGGTAGCGAATAAGTGGACAAATACTGATCGATCAATAGCAATCTCATTATTCACTATACGCATGATCGGGTTCATTGCATTCGAAATTACACAAACTCGATCAATTTTACTTATATTCCCGAACGTATTTGAGTTTTGGTTTGTGTTCGTCGCGATTAGAAAACACTACTGGCCAAACTATGAAATGACAAAGAAACTAGTAGCCCGATGGTTGATAATCTTGCTATTACTAAAACTCGGACAAGAATGGATATTACATGGCGGTAAATATCTTGACAGTTTCACTTTTTTTGAAGCACTCGAAACGATTTGGAATTTCGTTAGATTCTGGGTTTAAACCGTGAAAACAATATCGTAAAAGTAAACACTGGAATCAATACCCTATGCCTACCAGACCATTGCATCTCCCTCTCGCCTAGGGTCGGAGGCAGCGAACAAAGTACCATTCTCAATGTCGACCTGTATAGCTCCTTCACTACCAGCTCCACCCCAATCACCCATCAATTCAATACTATGACCTTTAGCCTTAACTGATTCAATTACATCCTCTCCTGCCCTATCTTCAATTTGAAGCGAATCGAAAGTTGGTCTCGGCTCCGCAGACGACATCCCTGCCTGAATGTGGGTCCAACGCGGACCATCAATCGCTTCTGCAACATTTAGTCCGTAGTCAAAAACACTGGTTACGACTTGAAAATTAGTTTGAACCTGTGTGTCTGCTCCTGGAGTGCCGCACACAAGCTCTAGTTGACCGCCTTCTTCTACTGGCTTTGAAAACACCATCACTGGATTCATTGTGTGTCTAACTCGCTGTCCAGGGTTGAGAAAATCAATGTGATCGGGATCCAAGTGCCAGTAAGTCATGCGATTATTCATAAGAATACCTGTTGTGCCAGCAATTTCACATGACCCGAACATAGTCTGAATACTCTGAAGTTCTCCAACTGCATTTCCCCACCGATCTACGATACAGAAGTGAGTGGTATCGGTTCCACCTGCATGCAATCTGCCACCTATCCGATGCTTTTTAGTTGAGTCTGGAAGACGATTCATAAAAACCCACGGATTGCCTTCGATCACATCTTGCGCAGAACGATCAATGCCAATCAAAGAAGCCCTCTCGGAAATATACTCAGAATTAAGCATCCCCTCTATCGGAACATCTACGAAATTGGGATCAGCAAGATAGGCTTCACGATCAGCAAATGCAAGTTTCTTGGCCTCAACCATCAGATGTATAGATTCTGGCGTCATATAACGATAATGATCAGGGTCAAAGTGTTCGAACATCGCCAACTCTTGCAACAATACATGACCACTAGAATTTGGCGGAGCTTCATAAACG
>MDTE01107051.1_pt1 | contig 10579 bp, 10 predicted proteins | sample 811231 | NCBI WGS metagenome assembly MDTE01 (sample SAMN05326651, study PRJNA326480) | marine metagenome | isolation source: seawater | place: Indian Ocean: Red Sea | collected 2010 | reverse complement strand
TACAAATTATTCATATGCTGAGTAAAAATCAATTAGGTTTTTTGTACATGTTTATGTCTATTTGTGCATTTTCATTAATGGATATAATAGTTAAATGGTCAGTAGATTATCCGTTAGGGCAGGTTTTGTTTTTTAGAGGTTTTTTTGGAATAATTTTTTATTTTTTTGTAATACCAAGAGATAGAATTAATGATTTTTATAAAACTAAAAGACCAGGTCTACATGCTTTAAGATGTATTTCAGGATTAATTGCACTAGTTGCAATATTTATAGCTTTAAGAAAATTACCTTTAGCTACAGTTGTAAGTATTTCTTTTGCAGCTCCTATATTTACAACTATTTTTTCTATTTTCTTATTAAGTGAGAGAGTAGGAATTTTTAGATGGCTAGCAGTTATTATTGGGTTCATAGGTATTTTAATTATAACTGAACCTGGAATCTCTCAGTTAAATATTTATTATATTTTTCCAATAATATTTTGTTTAGGTCTTTCATATGTTGCTATAGCGATCAGACAACTATCTTCTACCGAACCTGTTTGGTTAATTTCTTTTTATTTCTCATTATCTATAATGTTATTAAGCTTTTTAACAATTCCCCAGGGCTGGGTAATGCCGAGCTTAGACCATTTTATAATATTGTCATTTGTAGGTATTTTTGGGGGAGTTGCAAATTTGTGGTTAAGTCAATCTTATAAATATTCTGAGGTTTCTCTTGTAACTCCTTTAAAATATTTAGCTTTAGTGTTCGCTATAATTTTTGGGTATTTTATTTGGGATGAAATACCTACAATTAAAACATTAATAGGATCTTTTTTAGTGATCCTATCTACATTAATTATCTTTAGGAGAGAAATTTATAATAAAAAGATTATTACCTCAAAAACAATTAATGACTAAAGTACCAAAATATTGGAATAAAGCTAAAATATATCTATCTAAAAAAGACAAAATAATATCAAGATTGATCAAACTTTATAAAAGTCCATCAGAAAAAATTTTAACATCGAGAAGAGATATTTTTTTTTCATTATGCAAAAGTATAATTGGTCAACAAATAAGTGTTGCTGCTGCAAATTCTGTTTTTTTAAAATTTAAAAGGAAATGTAAAAATAAAATAAATGCAAAAACAGTTTCAAAATTAACATCCTCTGAAATAAAAAAGTGTGGTTTAAGTCGGCAAAAAGTTTTAGGAATTAAAAGTTTAGCAAAACAATTTAAAAGTAAATCTTTTAATCCAAGATTAATCTCTAATATGAATGATGAAGAGGCTATAATTTACCTTTCAAGCTTAAGACAAATTGGGAGATGGTCAGCAGAAATGATATTATTATTTACTTATAATCGATCAAATATTTGGCCAATTCAAGATATAGGCCTTCTTAGAGCAATTTCTAAAAATTATAAGAAAAAATACTTACCTCCTAAACAATTTGTTGAATTATTAAAAAAAAGATTTTCACCTTATTGTTCTGTAGCCACATGGTATTTGTGGAGAAGTATAGATCCAGAACCTATTCAGTACTAAATCCTTCAATTACTTGCATATGTCTTTCAGTTGTATTTTTTGCCAAAGACCACCCTGCTTGATATTCTTTTGAATTATGACATTCCATTGCCTTGCTATAACTAGGAAATTCCCAAATTACTGTTCTAACAAAACTATTACCTTCAAAAGTTTCATATTTTCCTCCCCTTATTAGAGGTATACCACCAAAACTTTTAATTATTGGTGTAACAGTTTCTGCGTATTTTTTTAAATTTTCTTTATTTTCAATTTTTGTATATAAGCTTATCCAATATCCTTTTTTCATTTAATCAATCCATTTTTTATATTTCTTTTTATTATCTATAATGTATTCAGGTAATTTTTTTAAGTTATACTTCTGTAATTTACTCCCTTGCCCAATTTTTTGAGATCTTTTATCTAATCTCAAATCATAAATTGCTATTCTGTTCTTAATCAATTTTTCTATTTGATTTTTTGTAACAGGATTTACTTCAAATTCTCGATGATGTAGATAGGATTTTAATTTATATCTAATTTGCTCTGCAGTTTTAATATTAGTAAAATGCCATCCACCATTTTCTATAATTTCTACATTTGAGAATTTTTTATCCGAAAAAAACGTATCTAGTCTATAAAATGGATACTTTCTATCCTTGATATTTCTAAGCCATTGAGGATTTTTCAAATATTTTTTTTTACATGATTTAGTTCCTATCCAATTATAATTTGGTAATTTTAAATTGAACTTGTAATAAAACATCTCTTGATTGAAAAAAATGAGTTTATTTTTTAATTTTTTAAAATTTACTTTTTTTAAATTTGGAATTTCATCTACATCTGAAATTAGAATTATATCATCATCTTTTGCTTTGCTTAGACCTTTTAAAATATAATTTCTTTGACTATTTTCTCTAAATATAGCATTGAAAATATATTTTGTATTTATCTCATTTTCACTATCATTTTTTTTTATCTTTTTTATTTCATTGGGTACTTGATTGTGGATTAAATAAATAATTTTATTATTAAATTTTTTGAATTTTTTAATATTAAATTTTAATTTTCTTTTCTCACCTTTGTGGTTATAAATACTTTCTACAATTACAAAATAATCTATAAATTTGTTTAGGGTATTAAGTCTTAGATCTAAAATTAAATCTTCATCAAAATACATGAAGCAATCAAAAATTTTCATATAGAACTCTTATTTTTTATTTCATCTAAACGAAATAATGCTATTTTCATTACTTGAGTTTTTGCTTCTTTAAATTCAGTATTATAATTATTATGAATTCTCTTTCTAAAATTTTTAAGTATTTCATTTTTATTTTTTCCTCTTACAGCGATAATAAATGGGAATTTAAATCTTTTTTCATATTCTAAATTAAGTTTTTCAAATTCTAATAATTCTTCTTTTGAGCATGAATTTAAATCAGCTCCAATTTGTTCTCTAGAAGAAAAATTAGTTAGTTTTTTTTCTATTGCCAATTTTGGATGTAAATTAAAAATTTTCACAACTTTTTCTTTAGAACAATTATTATAAATATTAATCATTTTATCCTTTAAATCCTCAGAATTTTTAAAAGGTTTTTGTTTAAAAACCTCATTTGCTATCCATTCAGACTTTTCAAATACTGTTCCATAAATAGATATGAAATCAGTTTCGGATAGGGAGTTTAGTTTTTCTGTAAATTTCATTAAGTCTCTTAGCAAATGTTTTAATATATTTATTATGTAATTTTTGTATAGTAGATAAAATAAGTTATGACCAAATTAACAACTCATGTTCTAGACATTTATTCTGGAAAACCAGGAAAAGGAATCAAAGTTGATCTATTTTTTTTTAATGGAGAAAATAAAGAAAAAATTAATACAATAGTTTTAAATAATGATGGAAGATCAGATAAACCATTAGCAGAGAACGACAAATTTAAATCAGGAAAATATGAATTGGTTTTTCACATTGGGAATTATTTTCAAAGCACAGTAAAAAATAACGGATTACCATTTCTTGATGATGTGGTTATAAGATTTGGCATTTCAAATAATGATGAAAGTTATCACGTACCCTTGCTAGTCTCACCTTGGAGTTATTCTACTTATAGAGGTAGTTAAGTGATATCTAGCTCTGTTAAATTTTTATTGAACAATAAAATTTTAGAAATCAATAATCCTGATCCTAATCAAACAATACTTGATTACATTCGAACAGATTTAAAAAAAACAGGCACAAAAGAAGGATGTGCCGAAGGTGGTTGTGGTGCATGTACTGTTGTAGTTGGTGAATTGGTTAAAGGTAAAATAAAGTATAGTGCTATAAATTCTTGTATTTCATTTGTTCCATCTTTGAATGGAAAGCTACTTTTGATTGTTGAAGATTTAGTCTCTAAAGAAGGAAAACTCCACCCAGTACAGGAAGCAATGGTAAAATTTCATGGTTCGCAGTGTGGTTTTTGTACCCCAGGTTTTGTAATGTCTCTATTTTCAATGTTTAAAAATTATAAGAGTTACGAAACTGAATTAATAAAAGACTCTATTTCAGGAAATTTATGTCGATGTACAGGATATAGACCAATAATAGATGCGGCTAAAAGTTTAAACAAAGTGGAGAAAAAAGATGAATTCAGTAAAAATAAAAGCAAAGTTATTAAGCTTTTAAAAAAAATTAACCCAAAAAATATTTTTATAAATTCAGAAAATAAAAAGTTTTTTTCTCCCAAAACGATAAAAGATTTAAAAGGTATAATTAAAAAAAATTCAAATTCAAATTTCCTTGCTGGTGGTACAGATTTGTCATTAAAGGTAACGAAAGAAAGAAAAGAAATTTCATGTATAGTAAATTTAAAAGAAATAAGAGAATTAGATTTTATAAGAATAAATAAAAATTATATTGAAGTTGGTGCGGCTACTTCTTTAATACAATTTGAAAATGAAATTAAAAAATATTATCCAGATTTTTATAATGTATTAAAAAGATACGGATCTATTCAGATAAGAAACGTAGGTACTATAGGTGGTAATATTGCTACTGCCTCACCGATTGGTGATACATTGCCTATTTTATTATCTCTAAATGCAGAGATAGTAATAGAAAGTCCTAATAAAAGGAAGTTACTTCCAATTAATAATTTCTTTGTTGGTTATAGAAAAACTAAACTTAAAAAAAATGAATTTATTCGTTCAATTAAAATTCCATTATTCAAGAAAAATGTTTTCAAAGCTTTTAAAATATCAAAGAGATTTGATGACGATATCTCATCAATATGTGGATCATTCAATTTTGAAATTAAAAATAATAAAATAAAACAAGTATATATTGCATATGGAGGAATGGCGGGAGTACCAAAAAGAGCAAAAGCTTGTGAGAAAATTCTTAAAAATAAACCTTTAATAATTAATACATTTATTAAAGCTAAAGATTATTTAGAAAAAGATTTTACACCCATTGGTGATATGAGAGCTAGTAAAGAATATAGGCTTGAGGTAGCTAAAAATTTATTAATTAAATGTTTTATTGAGATAAATACAAAAAAATTAACCAGAGTTATTTAAATGAGTAAAGAACAGTATGTTGAACAAATTAGACCACATGATAGTGCCTATAAACATGTTAGTGGCTATGCTGAATACACAGATGATATCAAGGAACCAATAGGCACTTTATTCGGAGCAATTGGTTTGAGTAAAAAAGCACACGCAATAATTAAAAAAATCGATTTAAGTGAAGTTTATAAAAGCAAAGGCGTTATCTCAGTTATCAGTCACAAAGATATTCCTGGAAGAAATGATGCTGGACCAGTTTTTGATGGAGATCCTATATTTCCAAAAAATAAAGTAGAGTTTTATGGTCAACCATTATTTGCTGTGGCTGCTACTTCTACAGAGTTAGCAAGGAAAGCAGTATTAAAAGCTAAGATTTTATATAATGATTTAAAACCAATAATTACTATTAAAGAAGCTTTAAATAAAAATCAATTTTTATTTAAGCCAAGAAAGATTAAAAAAGGAAATCCATCAAGAAAGATAAAATTTTCAAAAAATAATTTAACAGGATATTTCACAACTGGAAGCCAAGAACATTTTTATTTAGAGGGACAAGTAGCTTTTGTGATCCCTAAAGAGGATGATAATTTTTTAGTTTATAGCTCGACACAACATCCATCAGAAACTCAACAATTAATTGCAAAAATGTTTAACCAAAAGAGCAATTCTATAAATGTTGAAGTTAGAAGAATTGGAGGGGGATTTGGAGGAAAAGAAACAAACTTCATGACAGCTTGCATTTGTGCTTTATTGGCAAAAAAAACAAATAAGCCAATTAAATTAAGATTACATAGAGATGATGACATAATTTTAACTGGCAAAAGACATGAGTTTTTTTCTGAATATGAGGTTGGTTTTAATGATGATGGGGTTATCCAAGGTTTAAAAATAAATTTGTCTTCAAATTGTGGAATGTCACCTGATTTGTCGGTTGCTATCAATGAACGAGCTTTGCTTCATTTAGACAATGCATATTATATTTCAGACATAGAGGTAAATAATTATTTATGTAAGACTAATATTCCTACTTCAACAGCATTTAGAGGATTCGGTGGAAATCAAGGAATGATGGCTATTGAAAATATCATAGATAACATTTCAAGATATTTAAAAAAAAATCCAGCTGAAGTTAGAAAAAAAAATTTTTATCAAAATAATAAAAAAAATATAACTCATTATGGAATGACTATCCAAGATAATGTTATTAATGAAATATTTAAAAAATTAGAAAAAACATCTAATTATAAAAAAAGATATTTAGAAATTAAAAAATATAACAAAAAAAATAAGTATAAAAAAAAAGGTATAGCAATAACACCAGTAAAATTTGGAATTTCATTTACTACAATCCATTTAAATCAAGCTGGGGCACTAGTTCATATTTATACTGATGGAAGTGTACATTTAAATCATGGTGGAATAGAAATGGGTCAAGGAACCCACACTAAAATAGCACAACTTGTAGCTAATTCCTTTGGATTACCTTACGATTTAGTTCATATTTCATCGACAAATACTTCTAAAGTTCCAAATACCTCAGCAAGTGCAGCTTCTTCAACGACTGACCTAAATGGAGCCGCAGCACTAAATGCTGTATCAAAAATTAAACATAATTTAGAAAATTTTATCAAAAAAAAATATAAAATTTACAATCATCAAGCTGAGTATAAAGACAAACATATAATATTTGGTAATCGAAATTTTGAATTTAAAACAATAATTCAAGAGGCTTATTTAAATAGAATATCTCTCTCTTCCTCAGGTTTTTATTCAACTCCAAAAATAAATTTTGATAAAAAAAAATTTAAAGGGAGACCTTTTTTATACTTTTGTTATGGTGCTGCTGTTTCTGAAGTTACAATTGATACTTTAACAGGTGAAAATGTACTAGAAAGAGTTGATATTTTACATGACGCAGGAAAACCAATAAATCCAGCTCTTGAATTAGGACAGATTGAGGGAGGCTTTATTCAAGGTCAGGGTTGGTTAACAATTGAAGAATTAAATTGGAAATCAAATGGTCAGATTACAACTTTTTCTCCCTCTACATATAAAATACCAGCGGTTAGTGATATGCCTAAAAAATTTAATGTAGAAATTTTTAAACAAGGATTAAATAAAGAAAAAGTTGTAAATAAAGCAAAGACAACTGGGGAGCCTCCTTTAATGTTAGCTATGAGTGTTTTTTATGCGATAAAAGATGCTATAGCCTCAGTAGGAAATTATAAAGTTTCTACATTTATTAATGCTCCAGCGACTCCAGAAAGAATATTGATGAGTATTAATAGAATTAAAAATAAATTAGAAAACAAAAATGGAAGATAAAAACATATTCATGGCTAGAGCCATAGAACTATCTATAGCAAGTGCAAGTACTATTGGTGGTCCATTTGGTAGTGTTGTAGTTAAAGATAATAAAATTATATCTGAGGGATCTAATAAAGTTACTTCTTTAAATGATCCTACTGCACATGCTGAGATAGTAGCAATTAGAAATGCTTGTCAAAAATTAAAAACATTTAATCTTTCCGGATGTGAAATTTACACTACATGTGAACCTTGCCCCATGTGCCTATCGGCAATTTATTGGGCACGAATAGATAAAATTTATTATGCGAATACTAGAGAGGATGCAAAAAATATAGATTTTGACGATTCATTTATTTATTTAGAAGTTGCAAAAAAAATTGATAAAAGAAAAATAAAAATGAAACAAATGAATAGAGAAGATGCACTTGAGGCATTTGAAATTTGGAAAAATAAAGAAGATAAAATTAAATATTAATGGAAGCTTTTAATTACGCACTTAAATGGTCAGAGGCAATATTAAGATGGGGACATGTGTTATTTGCAATACTGTGGATTGGAAATAGTTTTTTATTTAATTATTTAGATAATAAATTGAACAAAAAAATTAGTTCAAAAGATATTGATGGTGAAGGATATTTAATGCACTCAGGTTTTTTTTACAAACTTTCAAGATTAAAAACTGCACCTGACAGAACTTATCTAAATCAACTTGTAATTTTTAAATGGCAAAGTTATTTAACGTTTATTACCGGAATTCTTTTATTGGTTGTCATTTATTATTATAATTCAGGAATATTAATGGTGGATAAAAGAGTTTTATTAATATCTCCATTAGCAGCAATTTTATATTCTATTTTATCCTTAGTTATCTCATGGATTGTCTATGATTTTTTGTGCAAATCTAATCTTATAAAAAATAACTTTTTATTTTTATCTACTATGCTTATTTTATTAGGCTTTTTATCTTTTGGATTAACAAAAATTTTTGGAGCAAAATTTGCGTTTTTAAGTGTAGGTTTAATTATTGGAACAAATATGTTTGCAAATGTTTTTACTATCATAATTCCAAACCAGATGAATATAATTAATAGTAGTAAGAAAAATAAAAAATTTGATATGAGCCTATCTTTGGCAGCTAAACAAAGATCAATACACAATAACTATTCTACATTCTTAGTGTTATTTATCATGTTATCTGGTCATTATAGTTTTTTAGTATATCATAAATACAACTGGTTAATTTTGTGCTTGATTGGAATTATTTCTGTATTAGCACGACATTATTTTAACTTAAGAGGTAGAAAAATTAATAATCTAAGTATTTTATTTACTTCAATATTTGCTTTGATAATACTGGCTACTGTAATATTTGTATTCAAAAATTGATTAATAAAAAATGTCAGAAAAATTAATTGTAAATTGGGATGAATATAATAGCACCGTAGAAAAATTAGCAATCCTTGTAGAGGAAAGTAATTATAAACCTACAATATTAATTGGAATTATGAGGGGAGCCGCTCCCATGATAGATGTATTAAGTAGAATTTTTAAATTGAAATGTGCTTATCTTGCGGTTGAATCATATAGTGGAAAAGGCGTGGAAGATGAACAAGGAAACATAGTATTTTCAAGAGAAATGAGTTCAATAGCCCCTAATATGGGTGGAAGAATTTTATTATGTGATGATTTGTCTGATACAGGAATTACTTTTAATAAAAGTATCGACTGGTTAAAAAAATATGAACCGATAAAAGGAAAAATAGAAGATATAAAAACCGCAACTCTCTGGAAGAAAAAAAAATCTACATTTGAACCTGACTTCTGTGCAGTAAGATTAGAAGCTAACCCTTGGATTGTTCAACCCTTTGAAATTTACGAAGAGATTAGAATAGAAGAAATAAAAAAAAAACATTTAAAATAAAAAAAAGGGCGACTAAAAAGTCGCCCTTTTTTTTTAATTATTTTACGATACCAAGAAACTGACTACACTTAGTGCAGCAATAACCCATATTGCAGGACTAGTTTCACCAAATTTACCAGTACAAATCTTAATTAAAGCATAAGATACAAATGCCAAAGCTATTCCATTTGAGATAGAATAAGTAAATGGCATTGCTATCATTGCAAGAACTGCGGGACCTGCTTCAGCAGCATCATCCCAACTAATATCTGTAACATTTCTTACAAATAAAGTTGCAATATAAATTAATGCAGCGGCATCGACCTCTTTTGGAAGTGATGTTGCTAGTGGACTGAAAAATAAACATGCTAAGAAAAGAACTCCTATCACAAGTGATGTCATTCCTGTTCTTCCACCAGCTTTTACTCCTGCAGCACTCTCTACATATGTTGTAACTGTTGATGTACCCATCACAGCTCCAGCAACAGTAGAAACACTGTCTGATAGCATAGCTTTATCAATATCTTTAATTTTTCCGTCAGGCCCAACTTTTCCAGCTACGTTTGCAACACTTGTTAATGTTCCAGCGGTATCAAAAAAGTCAATAAAGAATAACGTAAAAATTACTGTTACCATCGATGCACTTAATGCAGCACCTAAATCAAAAGTAAATAGATGTGTCATTGGTGGTGGAGAAGAAACAATTCCATTAAAGTTTCCTAGTCCTGTGATCCACGCAATTGCACTAAATACAATTATTCCAATTATTATATTTCCTTTAATATTCATTTTTTCCATTACAATCATTGAAATAAATGCACCTGCACCCAGTAATAACATAGGGTTAGAAACATCCCCAAGCTTAACAAGAACAACAGGATCATCTGCGGTTAGCCCCATAAGTTGAAAACCGATGATTGCAAGAAAAAGACCAATACCAGCTCCAATTCCAAGTTTTAAACTTTTTGGAATAGAGTTTATTAGCCAAGCTCTAAGCGGCGTTAATGAAATTATTAAGAAAACTACACCCGCAACCAATACAGCACCGAGTGCTTCTGCTGGTGTATATTCCATTCCTAAACAGACACCATAAGCGATAAAAGCATTTATCCCCATTCCTGGTGCAAGTCCAACTGGCCAAGTTTTAGCATAAAATGCAGCAATAAAACAAGCTAATGCTGCCGCAAGAGCTGTTGCTGTAAAAACACCACCAAAATCAAAACCACCGTCGGATAGTATGACAGGATTTAAAAACATTATGTAAGCCATTGTCAAAAAGGTCGACACTCCCGCAATGACTTCAGTTTTAAAATCTGT
>MDTE01005404.1_pt1 | contig 10579 bp, 12 predicted proteins | sample 811231 | NCBI WGS metagenome assembly MDTE01 (sample SAMN05326651, study PRJNA326480) | marine metagenome | isolation source: seawater | place: Indian Ocean: Red Sea | collected 2010 | reverse complement strand
TCAACATATATTCTAGAAACCTTCTTGCCTTTCTCACCTGTTTGTTTAGTTATTAAATTATTATTTAGCATAGCGTTTGCTAAATATTTAACCTCATCTTTTGTATAGGCAATTTGAATACCACCCTTATTATTTACTGAAGATGCAAAATAACCAGCTCCTCGCCCCCCTGCATGTATTTGAGATTTAACAACCCATGGAGGTCCTTTTAAAAAATCTACACCTTGATCTATATCTTTCAAATTATTTTGAAAAAATTTTCCTGAAGGAATTGGTAAATCAAATTTTCTCAGGAGTTCTTTAGCCTGATATTCGTGAAGATTCATCTCTATTTTTTAATAAGTTTAGAGGCTAAGTTTGTTAAGTTTTTAACTGCATTAACTGACTTGGTAAATTGTGTTTTTTCTTTTTTGGATAATTTTAATTCAATAATTTTTTCTACTCCTCTTTTGCCTATAATTACAGGCACTCCAACATAAAATCCTTTTACACTATATTCGCCATTAAGAAAGGCGGCGCAGGGTAATACTCTTTTTTTGTCCTTTAAAAAAGACTCAGCCATCTCTATTGCAGCTGAGGCTGGCGCATAATAAGCAGAAGTGTTCATTAATTTAACAATTTCGGCTCCCCCTTTTCTTGTTCTTTCAATAATAGAATTTACTTTTTTTTGTGTGATACGTTTTAATTTAATTAATTCAGGTATTGGAACTCCTGATACAGTTGAGTATCTGATCAGAGGTACCATTGTGTCGCCGTGGCCTCCTAAAACAACAGCGCTTACATCTTGTTGGGAAACATTAAGCTCATTAGATAAAAAATATCTTAATCTTGCACTATCTAACACACCAGCCATTCCAACACACATACTAGGCTTAAGAGAAGCTGATTTTTGTAACACACTTACCATTGCATCAAGAGGGTTTGTGATACAAATTACAAAAGCTTTAGGACAGTTTTTTTTTATTGAAATTCCAACAGATTTAATTATTTTTGAATTTTTTTCAACTAAATCATCTCTAGACATTCCTGGCTTTCTTGGAAATCCAGCTGTAACAATTACTACATCAGAATTTTTAATATCTTTGTAATTTGAAGTGCCAGTGATTTTTGAACTAAACAATTCAATAGATGATGATTGAGCAAGATCTAGAGCTTTTCCTTTTGGAGATCCTTCGCTAATATCTACCAAAACTATATCACCAAGCTCTTTTAATGCTATTAAATGTGCAAGTGTTCCACCTATGTTACCTGCCCCAATTAGAGATATTTTTTTTCTCATTTAAGTTCTATATAAGAATTATAATTCTGTAACAATAGCCTTCTTCAAATCTGCTATTTCTTTTGCTGGGTTTAATCCTTTAGGACAAGAACGAGTACAATTCATAATTGAATGACATCGATATAGTTTTAAAGAATCATTTAATTCAGATAATCTATTTTTTCTTTCGGTGTCCCTAGAGTCATTAACCCATCTAGCTGCTTGCAGCAAAACAGCAGGACCTAAATATTCATCGCTATTCCACCAATAACTAGGGCAAGCAGTGGTACAACAAAAACAAAGAACACACTCCCATTTACCTTCAAGTTTTTCTCTTTCTTGAGGAGATTGATTCATTGATTGTTTTGAGCTTATAGAGTTATTTTTATCTTTATTTTTTCTTTGTATCCAAGGTTTAATAGAAGCAAGTTGTTCATATGCTTTCGATAAATCAGGAACTAAATCTTTTATTACTCTCATATGGGGTAACGGGTAAACTTTTATATCACCTTTAACTTCACTAATTGGCTTGATACAAGCAAGGGTATTAACACCATCAATATTCATTGCACAAGAACCACAAACACCTTCTCGGCATGATCGTCTAAAAGTTAGTGTAGAATCAATTTCATTTTTTATTTTAATTAAAGCATCTAAAACCATAGGGCCACAACTAGATTTATCTATTTCATAAGAGTCAATTCTTGGATTGTTATTTTCTTCTGGATCCCAGCGATAAACTTTTAAATTTATAGAAATTTGATTATTATGTTTTTTTTTGTAAACTAGTCCTTTGTTTATTTTTGAATTTTTAGGAAGAGCAAATTGAACCATATCAATATACTCTTTTTTTTGGAGGAATTGGCTGAATATGATTTGTTAACGTATTTAAGTTAACTGGTCTTGTATCAAATTTTACTTCTCCAGTATCAGATAACCATACCATAGAATGTGCAAGCCAATTCTGGTCGTCTCTATCTTTGTAATCTTCTCTTGCATGTGCGCCTCTAGATTCCTTTCTATTAAGAGCAGAATATAAAGTAACTTTCGATTGTGCCATTAAATTATGAAATTCTAAAGTTTCTGTTAAATCAGTATTAAATATTAAAGATTTGTCTTTTATATTTATATTATTTGAAGATGCTTGCAAAGTTTCAAAATCTTTGATTCCCTCTGATATTAATTCATGATTTCTGAAAACAGAACATTTTTTTTGCATAATTTCTTGCATTCTTTGTCTAAGCTCACCTGTACTTATATCACCTTTGCTACTTCGAATATTATCAAATCTATCAATAATTTCATCAGTATTCGAAGAGTTGGTATTTAGTCTTTTTTGATTAGGTGTAATTTTGTCCTTTACAGTAATGCTAGCAGCTTTACCAAACACCAAGAGGTCTATTAATGAGTTTGTTCCTAAACGATTAGCACCATGTACAGATACACACGCTGCTTCTCCTACAGCTAGTAAGCCTTCACAAATGTTGTTTTTATTATCTTTGGTTGGGTTAAGTACTTCTGTTCTATAATTTGTTGGTATACCCCCCATATTATAATGTACAGTTGGTAAAACTGGTATTGGATCTTTTGTCAAATCAACCCCTGCAAAAATTTTTGCTGTTTCAACAATACCTGGTAATCTTTTATTAATTGTATCAGAATCAATATGTTCTAAATGAAGAAGAACATGATCAGCTTTTTCACCACAACCCCTACTTTCATTAATTTCAATAGTCATTGCTCTACTAACTACATCTCTTGATGCTAAATCTTTAGCGTTAGGGGCGTATCTATCCATAAAACGCTCTCCATCAGAATTTGTTAAATATCCGCCTTCTCCTCTAGCTCCCTCAGTAATTAATACGCCAGCACCATATATGCCTGTGGGATGAAATTGTATAAACTCCATATCAGACAAGGGTAAATCTTGACGGAGGACCATTGCACTCCCATCTCCTGTACATATATGCGCACTAGTTGAAGAAAAATATGCTCTGCCATAACCGCCAGTAGCTAATATAGTTTGGTGAGAAAAAAATCGGTGTATAGTTCCTGTTTCTAAGCACCAAGCAATTACTCCACAACATTTATTTTTTTCATCCTTAAGAAGATCAAGGACGAAATACTCTATATAAAATTCAACATTATTTTTTAAAGCTTGTTGGTACAATGTGTGAAGAAGGGCATGACCTGTTCTATCCGCAGCAGCACAGGCTCTCATTGCAGGAGCCCCTTCACCATTATTTGTTAAATGACCACCAAATGGTCTCTGATATATTTTACCATCTTTAGTTCGACTAAATGGCATTCCATATTCTTCAAGTTCAATCACAGCCTCTGGAGCATTAGAACATAAATATTCTATCGCGTCCTGATCCCCAAGCCAATCTGAACCTTTAACAGTATCATACATATGCCATCTCCAATCATCTTCTCCCATATTACCTAAAGCCGCACCTATCCCACCTTGAGCTGCAACTGTATGACTTCTGGTTGGAAAAACTTTGGATATACAAGCTGTCTTGTAACCAGACTCTGCTACTCCTAATGTAGCCCTAAGACCTGAGCCTCCAGCACCAATTACCAAAACATCATAATGATGATCAATAATTTCATATGATTTAGACATTTAAAAAGTTAATCCTTAATATAGAAAAAATGACAACAAACATTGATGAAAATATAATTAAATTTAACAAAAACTTATTCATTTTTTTTAGTTTTATAGACTTTATATAATCTTCAAAAATTGTTTCACAACCAAGTTTGGCGTGAAAAAGCATAACAATTGACATAAATAGGAATAAAAAAGAATTTAAATTAGATTTAAAAAAAATAACTAAATCATTATAACTCATACTTGAAAATGCTACACAATTATAAACAAACCAAAAAGTTAGAGGTATTAATATTGTTGCTGTAACACGTTGAATGATCCATTTTATTCTATAATTACCCATCAAATTAACCATACCAATACTGAACTTGCCAAAGTAAGCAAAATTACAACATAGCCTGAAATATATATTTGTTTTAAATCCATACCTACGCCAAAAGACCAGTAAAGATATCTTATACCGTTGAACAAGTGGTAAAATAATCCAATTGTCCAAATAATAAAAATAATTTTAAACATGAGGTTTTCTGACACTTGCTTAAATAAATAAAAATAATTTTCCCCTAATGCTATCAAGCATATCCAAAGCACAATTATTACTGAACAAAAGCTTAATCCAATACCTGTGAAGCGATGCAAAATTGAAAATACGGCGGGTAAAACCTTTTTATAAATACTAAGATGTGGGGATAAAGGCCTATTATTGTTCATTTTAAAACAAAAAATTAATGTTTAACAATAAGTAACTATATATTTTTTGCAGAATTTCAAAAAAAATCATCAACAATTAGAAATATTTAAAAACTTTATAATTGTTAATAAGTCTGTGGATAGTTTATAGTGAATCATTAGCTTTTAATTATTTTTTCTTAATCATATTACTTTTAATCTGGTTAATTATTGAATTTTAGCTTTTTTGGTATTAATTTAGTTAAAGCCGGATTCTAACTCAAATTTCTTTGCTTCGGAGGAACGCCAAGGGATTTTATCATCTTACCCGCCGTTTGATGGTTATTGGGTTTTATTACTAGAGAGGTGTCTGCCAAGGTACAAGCTAGTTAATGTCCGGCTTTATTTTAAGTGTTTATCAAAAAATTTTTTCATTCTTACACCGTACTCTTCAGGATACTTAAACATAGCATCTACGTGATATGAATCTTTTACAAGCCAAAATTCAGCATTAATATTATTAAGACTTGAAAAATCTTTAATGTATTGAAAATGATGAACAGGAATACGTTTATCTTTTTCACCATGAGTAAAAAAATAATATTGCATTGAGCTTAATTTATTTACTGGAGATAATTCACTTGGGTTTATTCCAGTTAGAATTTTACCTATCAAACTAACTATTGGTCCAAAAATATTAGGCATACCATACCTAGAAATTTCGTCCTTTAATATAAGATTAAATTCAGCAAGGGAACTATCAGACCAAATTGCATTTATATTTTTTTCTTTTGATGCTGCAATAATTGCTGTGCTTGCACCTAAAGAAATTCCATGTAATCCAATTTTATTTGATTCAAAACCTATTTTTTTTAAAAAATCAAAAGCTCCTAAAACATCTTTATATTCACTTAAGCCTAAATTTTCATAACTACTGACGGTTTCGCTTTGACCATAATTTCTTAAATCAATTGTAAGAGCATTAATATTATTTTTTACTAATAAAGTTGCAATTAAATTTGATTCTGGTTTACATTTACCATTTGGAAAAATACCATGAACTACAATTACAATTGGTCTATTTTTATAATAATTAAACAACCAACCATTAAGTTTAATATTATTGTTTCTTGATGGGAAATATACATCTTGCCATTCATTCAAGTGATATTGACTAGAGGGAAAATATTCTCTTAAAATTTTTCTTTCTAAAACTGAATATGTATGATGATCAATTTTTGTATCCCAAGAGTTAGGTAATGAACCTTCATGCAATCCACAATTAGCTTCTATACGCAAAATGCTATAAGCAATATAATAACCTATTGATACATAAGTTATTAAAGAAAATAAAATTATTCCAAATATATATAAAAATAATTTTTTCATCTTAGTTTGTTTTAATTATTGTCATTTCATACAATCTACTTTCTGTTCTTTCAAATTCCTTTGACAGTTTTTTTACTTTACAAACTGAAGAAATAGGAGCTTCAGCAAGCAAAACTACTGAACAATTTTTTTCATACAGCATATCAATTAAACTTATAAATCTTCTACATTTATCTAAGATTTCTGAAGTAAAAATTGGAATATTTTTTATGAAAAGTAAGCTAAAATTCATAGCTATATTTTTATAATCTTCATGAGCCAAATTAGCTCCACAAAGTGAATCAAACTCGCATAAAGCTACATTTGCTGTGCAGTTATCTATAACAATCTCTCTACTATTCGTTTTAATTTTTTTTGTACTTAATAGTGATTTGTCAATAAACCTTTCAAATAATTTTTTAAATTCATTTTTTGTCTCTGTATTTATTGGTGTAAAATAAGTTTTTGATTGATTAAGTGCAATACGCCGATAGTCATAATTACTTTTATAATTTATAACTTCAAAGTTATTGTTTATTAAATTTATAAAAGGAACAAAATCACTTCTTTGTAAACCATCTTTATACAAATCTTTTGGACTATAGTTTGACGATATTAGTATAAAAATTTTGTATTTTTCAAAAACTTCAAATATTTTTTTAATTATTAGGGCATCTACAATATTGAATATATGCAATTCATCTATAAAAAGTATTTTTTTATTTGCACAAAATTCTTTTATAAACTTATCTAATTTTTGATTTTGAGTTTTGTTATTATTAATATTCATATGAATTTTATTCATTAAATGATTAAAATGAATTTTTTTTCCTACTTTTGTATACTGATAAAATATATTTAATAAAAAAGTTTTACCTGTTCCAACTCCACCATGAAGGTAAACACCTTTTTTGTTGTTTTTTGAGAAAAAAATTTTTTTATTTTTATTCCATGCTTCATTAATTTTCTTTAAAACCTCAACTTGTTTTAGATCTTTTTTTATAAAATTATTTTCTACAAATGAATTATATTGATCTAGAATATTAAATTTCATACTATTTACCTAAAAAGCTTTTTAATTTTACTAAAGTTTCTTTTTCTTCTTTAGTAATTTTTTTTTCTTTTTGTTTCATTTTTAACCTTTTATACTCTGATAAAAGAAATTTAATACTTTCGTTAATTTGCTTATTCATGGAAGTTGTTTATACAGAGGCAGTAAAGTTGAGAATAATATAATACAAATACTAATAGTAACAATCGTTAAAATACCAAAACCCCAATCAATTAAATATCCAAAAATTAATGGTGATAATGCTGATGCCAAAACCATACTTGCATGTAACAAGGCTTTCACTACACCTAAACTCTCTAAACCATATATTTCAGCCCACAATGCACCAATCAATGGAGTAGATAAGCCTAAGTTTAGTCCATAGAATGACATGTAAATAATTAGGAAAATGTAACTTTCAAAAAATAAAAGAACAATAACACCAATTAATAAAGGAAATAAAGAAGTTAAAGCTGTTCTTTTAGTATCAAATTTGTCGATTATTGGACCTCCAATAAGGAGTCCAATTATTGAAAAAATTCCGAGAAAAATGTATCCGGTTCCAAGCATTTCAAAAGACCAATTTTTCTGATTTATAATAAAAATTTGATGAAACATTAGCCCAGTACTTATAAATGGGGCGGCAAGTGAAAGAGGTAAATAAACGTAAAATTTACTATCAAGTAAAACTTCTTTTGTTTTCCATTTTTTACTTAAATGATTATTTTTTAATCTATCAATAAAGTTAGTATGTCTATCTCTGTGGTTATTTAGAATTAAAAACATTAAGGGTATAAATATAACCATACTTAAAGATGATAAAAGCCAAACATTTTGATCTCCAAAATTTTTTGATAATTTCACTACAATCAAAGGTAGTATTGTTACACCAATCATTCCTCCTAAAGTTGATACAGAAATAGCTTTGCCACGGTTTTTGCCAAAATATCGTACCATTGTTGTTTCTCCTGCATGGCTCATTGCGCCCTGACCAAAAAAACGTAGAGCAAAGATAATTAAAAAAAGATAAAAAATATTATTATAAAAAATAAACATTCCAAAACAGGATAAGCTTAATCCAATACAAATAAGAAATGAATATAGTCTTAAATCAATATAATCTATTAGTTTTGCAAAACTAACTAGAATTAATGAGCTCAAAGTAGTTGCTACGGAATAGATAAGGCCAAACTCACCATCAGAAATTTTATAATACTGCCTTATGTTTTCATTAAAAAGTGAAATAAAAAAAGTTTGTCCATAACTAGCGAAAAATAATATCAAAAAACCATAACCAAGAAGTTTAGGGTCTGATGAAAAAAATTTTTTCATAAATTTTAAATCTGAATATAATTATACAAAATGGAATTATTATAAATAACTTTTTTAATATGAAATTTACGACATAAACTTTTAAATCTTTGGGGTTTAGGCAAGTTAACAGTTTTAAAAAACAAATTATCATAACCAAAAAAAGAAATTTGATCTGAACAATTATTTTTATTATTTTTTACAGCTGTTATTCTTTTATTTTTCATCTATCGCTCGATTATTTTTTCTACTTTTTTTAATAATCTAATCATTTTATTTTTGTCTATTCTGCCTGTATTAACATTTCTTGGACTTGGATGGTAGCTACCAACAAGCACTTTATTATCTGGTAATAAAAATTCTTTACCGTGTTTAAATATAAAATTTTTATTTTTTATTTCATAACTTGTTTTGTAAAAATTAATACACGCATCAAATGCTATTTTTCCAAGAGCAACAATGGTGTTAACTTTTGAGAGTAATGCTATTTCTCGTTTAAAATATTGAAAACATATCTTTAATTCTGTTGAAGTAGGTTTATCACCTGGTGGAACACATTTTAAAGCAGTAGTTAAATATAAGTTTATTAACTTTAAACCGTCATTACGATTAACCGATGTTGGCTGATTAGCTAAACCGACTTTAAATAAACATTGAAAAAGAAAATCTGCAGACCTATCTCCAGTAAAAACCCTTCCTGTTCTATTGCCTCCATGGGCTGCAGGAGCAAGCCCGATCATTAATAATCTCGCATCGACGTCTCCATATCCTGTAATTGGTTTGCCCCAATAAGTTTGGTCTATGTATTGACGTCTTTTTTCATTAGCAATTTTTTCTCGAAAATTCACAAGGCGGCTACAATGTCTGCATTTAACAATTTCTTTATTTAACTTAATTAATGTCATGAAGAATAATCTTCTATATTATAGCAGTATTATGAATGAAAGAGCAAAAACTATTCTCGACTTCTGGTTTGTTCAATCTGATATGAAAGATTGGTTTAAAAAAAATGAAGAATTTGATAATAAAATTAGGGCTCTTTTTTTAAATGACTTAAAAAAAGCAATAAATAATGAATATGACGATTGGCAAGATACACCGGAAGAATGTGTTGCTTTGGTAATTTTATTAGATCAATTTTCTAGAAACCTGTTTAGAAATAGTCCCAATGCTTTTAAACAAGATTATAAAACAAGGCTTATTGTTAACGAAGCAATAGACAGGGGTTATTTAGAGGAGTTGGATCAAATTAAAATTCATTTTTTATTACTACCATTGGTGCATAGTGAAGACATAAGTGATCATGAATTTGGGCACAAACTAGTAGATACCTATCTTAAAAATTTTGAGGAATACGATGCAATCAAAAAAACTTGGAACTTTCATTCGATACCAATTAAAAAATTTGGAAGATATCCTCATAGAAATGATATTCTAAAAAGAAAATCAACTCAAGAAGAAATAGACTTTTTAAAACTTCCTAATACTTCTTGGTAATTAAAATATTTTTTCTGATCTGCCCATTAAATAGTATGAGATTAAACCAATCCATTCATGTGATCCTTTCTGCGTGTAATTAAAATTACTCAATAAATTTAATGTGGGTTTAATATTGAATTTTTTAGGTAAATTAAAATCAACAGGATAAGGTAATAATTTCCAATTAAGTTTTTCTCCAATATATACTGCTCTATTCATATGGTAGGCAGATGTTACAACTAACCAATTTTCATCTATTCTTGGTTTTGCTAATTGCTTAGAAAGTAAAACATTTTCATATGTATTTCTTGATTTGTTTTCAAAAATAATATTATTCGTATCAATACCAGCTTCAATAAAAAAACGTTTTGCCACTTTTGCATGATCTAGCTCTTGATTTGAAACTGAACCCGAACCTCCTGAAAAAATAATTTTAGAATTTTGGTTTTTTTTTATAAGTTGAATAGACGATACTAATCTTTCGGCAGAACTATTAAGACTAATTTGATCATATTGATCTGTTAAAAAAGGATTAGTCGCACCTCCAAGGATAATAATACCATCTATTTTATCTGGTAAAAAAACATCATCATGATATTTTTTTTCTAAACTATATATAAGTAACTTCCCAAAAGGAAAAAATCCGCAGACAATAATTATTAATATTGAAAATGATAATAAACAAAAAGCTTCTCTCTTTTTTTTAATAATTATTAAAAAAAAAGTTAAAAATAAACAAAGCACTAATATATTAAAAGGATTTACAACTAGCCATATAATTTTTGATAAATAAAAACTCATTATAAAACTGACTATAATAGAAAAT